>Ga0180732_1000486_pt1 | contig 34409 bp, 28 predicted proteins | sample KR11_01MetaG_FD_148674 | JGI IMG/M metagenome (GOLD analysis project Ga0180732, IMG submission 148674) | Groundwater microbial communities from the Olkiluoto Island deep subsurface site, Finland - KR11_0.1 MetaG | ecosystem: Environmental > Aquatic > Deep subsurface > Groundwater | place...
TAATAATGAACTTAAGAACAAACCTTCATAGAAATATTCTTTTTTTAATCATTTCGCTGCTGTTAATATTCACAAGTTTACCGAGACCGATTTAACCATCCCCGCCACTGCGATACCTGTCAGCTGGACAAGATCATACCGTTCAAATGCGATAAAAGATACTGCTACGGGAGCGATCTTTGCAGAACCTGCCGATGGTCCGCTTGGATTTGGCTGGATGACGCCTTACTTTGCCAGGATAGAAAACGGCGACACATATGTTGATGAAGACGGGGCTTACACAACATTTGCAAAAGACGCATCCGGCAATTTTCTCACGGATTTGGAAAACGACCTTATCCTGAAAAAAACCGCGTCAGGATGCAAACTCATAGAGATCGGGGGCAGGATAATAAACCCCTACTGAAATAATTCGTAATTACTTCAGGGGATTTTTCCAAAATTATTTATTGGTCGGCGGCCTTAAGTTTCGCTGAACGCATGGAATGTCTTTTATGGGAGGAAAGAACTACTTTTCTGATGCGTATCGATTGCGGGGTTACTTCAACCATCTCATCATCACGGATAAAATTTATCGCACCTTCAAGCGTCTGCGTTTTAATCGGAGCAAGAAGAATATGATCATCTTTTCCGGAAGCTCTCATGTTTGTTAATTTTTTCTCCTTGCATGCATTTACGTTTATATCGCCTTCCTTGTTATGCTCTCCCACAACCATTCCTTCATATACCGGAGTACCGGGAACAATCAAAAGCCTGCCTCTTGGCTCAAGGTTAAACAGGGCATAAGCAACTGCATTACCGGATCTGTCTGAAACTATAGAACCTGTGAATCTTACAGGAAAGTCACCTCTGTATTTTTCATAACCGGAAAAATATGAATTCATAATACCGGTTCCCTTAGTATCCGTAAGAAACTCATCTCTGTAACCTATAAGCGCTCTTGATGGAATGGAAAATTCGATCCTTACTCTTCCTCTTTCATTGTTTACAAGATTTAACATTCTTCCTTTTTTCGAAGAAAGCTTCTCGGAAACTATCCCAAGGAAGTTTTCATTACAATCGATAAAAAGGTGCTCTATGGGTTCGAGTTTTTCACCGTCTTTGTATTTAATAATTACTTCGGGACGACCTACACACAGCTCAAACCCCTCCCTGCGCATAGTTTCTATAAGTATGGCCAGTTGGAATTCCCCTCTTCCCTTTACAATAAAAGAATCCATCTCTTGCTCATCGCTTACCTGAATTGCAACGTTTCTTAATGTCTCTTTGTACAGCCGTTCGCGTATTTTGCTGGATTGAACATATTTTCCTTCTTTTCCTGAAAAAGGTGAATTATTTATGGTAAATTTCATGGAAACGGTAGGTTCATCAACAGTAATTCTTTTTAATGCTTTAGGAAAATTACTGGTACAGATAGTATCTCCGATTTTAACATCTTCGATTCCTGAAAGTACTACTATATCTCCCGGTTCAGCATTCTTGATTTCAATAATTTTCAAGCCGGCATAAGTTTGCAGCTTGGAAACCTTAAGCGGAATGTAAGTGCTTTCGCTGTTAATGCATATGAGATTATCGTGCTGCCCCATTTTTCCGTTAAATACTTTTCCTATTGCAAGCCTTCCGAGGTAGTCGGAATATCCGAGGTCCGAAACAAGCATTTGGAAAGGTTCTTCAGGATTATAAGACGGGGGAGGAATTTCTTTTAAAATGGTATCAAGCAATAAATGAAGGTTTTCTCCTCTTTCATTTAGACTCCTTTGTGCGATTCCTTCACGGCCAACTGCGTAAAGGAGTGGGAAATCAAGCTGTTCTTCATTTGCGTCAAGGTCTATGAGAAGATCATATACTTCGTCTAAAACCTCATCCGGACGGGCATCTTTACGATCGATTTTATTTATCACGACTATAATCTTTAAACCTGCGGCAAGTGCTTTTTTAAGAACAAAACGTGTCTGAGGAAGCGGTCCCTCGGATGCATCAACAAGCAAAAGCGCGCCGTCAGACATCGAAATAGCTCTTTCAACCTCTCCGCCGAAATCGGCATGTCCGGGAGTATCGATTATGTTTATTTTAACGTCCTTCCAGACTACGGAACAGTTCTTGGCTGAAATGGTGATGCCTCTTTCACGTTCAAGATCCATCGAGTCCATTATTCTTTCATCAACCTGCTGCCCTGTTCTGAACAAACCGCTTTGTCTGAACATTCCGTCAACAAGGGTTGTTTTACCGTGATCAACATGGGCAATGATTGCAATATTTCTTATTTTTTCATTTTTAATAAATTCCGTCATATAATTTTCCTGTATTGAATAATATACAATTTAAAAGCCTGATTTAAAGAAGTCTTCCGTTTCTGTAATAGCGCCTGGTTTGGGAGTATATTCTGTCGGGGCGGTTCCTTCCTTAAAGCATTCAAGAATTGCCTTTTGGGATTCAGGTATAGCCAGAAGACCGGTTTCAGCGTCAATTTCAGCAAATTCAATTCCTTCTTCCGTTTCCGGAAAATCCACCACCGGTTTATCCGCTAGAGCATGCTGCATAAAATCAAACCAGATCGGGCCTGCTGCTACAGCGCCTGTTTCCGATCTTCCCAAAGAAGCCAATTCATCCGATCCGACCCATACACCTGTGATATATTCAGGAGAATATCCTATAAACCATGCATCATACAAATCGTTAGTTGTGCCGGTTTTGCCGACAACCGGTCTGTTAAGTCCAAGCATTTTTTTGCCGGTTCCATAAGCTACAACACTTCTAAGAAGACTTGTCATTATATATGCGGTATTTTTTTCAATTACCTGATTAAAAGAAGGTTTTGCTTCTTCAAGTACTTTTCCATCCCGGTCAACCACTCTTTCTATAAACGTCGGTTGAATCAGACAACCCTGGTTTGCAAAAACCGAATAAGCCCTTACAAGTTCAAATAAAGAAACGCCTGAAGAGCCTAAAGCAAGCGACAGGTTATTGCTTAACTCGGAAGTGATACCCAGATTTCTGGCGTATTTTATTGCATAATCGACACCTATAGCTTTTAATATCTTGATTGTGACTACGTTGCGTGAGTGGGCAAGGGCGTCACGCAGAAGAGTCCGTCCGTTAAATTTATCATCATAGTTTTTGGGTTTCCAGACAAGATTGGTTTCGCTGTTTTCATAAGTAATCGGAGAATCGATTAGTACGCTTGCAGGCGTAAATCCGTTGTCAATAGCTGCGGCATAAATTATTGGTTTGAAAGCAGATCCCGGCTGCCGTTTTGATTGAATGGCCCGGTTGAATTGGTTTTTTGCAAAATCATAACCACCTACCATAGCTTTGACATAACCGGTTTTAGCTTCTATGCAAAGCAGTGCCGATTCCTTATTGGGTTCCTGTTCAAGTGACACAGCCCACAATTCTTTATATTGTTTATCCTGTATTTGATTTTTAATCTTAACAAGAATTAAATCACCTGCCTTAAAATATTTTTCAAGAGGTTGTTCAGCAGAATCACTAGTTGCATAAGCAGATTGCATTATAGCCCATTTCATGTCTTCAGGTTGTATTATTCCATATGCATCACCGATACGGACAATAACATTGTTGCCATTTAAAGATGTTACAACAGCTTTTAAAATAATTCCTTCTTTTAAAGGAGTTTCTTTCATAATCTTATTTGTTTCATCTAAAACTGGTTTTATTTCAGAAGAACCGAGATGCTTCACCGGCCCTCTGTAGCTATGCCTTTTATCAAGGTCCTGCAATCCCTTTCTCAAAGCTTCGCGGGCTGCTATCTGCATGTCAATATTACAGGTGGTGTAAATATTAAACCCTCTCTTATACAATGCGTCCTGTCCGTATTTTTGTTCCAGATATTGCCTGATATATTCGGAAAAATAGGGCGCAACTTCCATGTACAGGCTGTGTCTCTGCTTAATCTCTATCTGTGTATCCAGAGCTTGTTTGAGCTGATCCTTTGTAATATATCCTTCCTCCAGCATACGATCTAAAACATATATCTGGCGTTGTTTTGATTTATCCATATTTCTATAAGGAGAATATCTGCTTGGAGCCTGAGGAAGACCTGCAAGCAGAGCGCATTCAGCCAGATTCAATTCACTTGCTGATTTGCCGAAATATTTCTCGGCTGCGGCTTCAACTCCGTATGCACCATTACCAAAATAAATTTGATTCAAATACAGATATAAAATTTCATCCTTGGAAAAAGTTTTGTCTATCTTGTAGGCAAGTATTGCTTCGTTTATTTTCCTTTTGTAGCTTTTTTCAGGAGTTAATAAAAATGATTTGGTAACCTGCTGGGTTATAGTACTTCCTCCCTGAACAATCGATCCTGCTTCAATGTTCTTTATAAAGGCTCTTACTATACTTTGCAAATCCACTCCCTTGTGTTTATAAAATCTAGAATCTTCAGCCGAAATAAAAGCATCCTTTAACATGGGAGGAATTTTTTCCATAGGAATTATAATTCTGTATTCCTTATAAAATTCAGCAATTTTTTGATTATTTTCTGAGTACACTGTTGTAACAACCGGCGGGTTGTAATCGGTCAAGCTGGATATCTTGGGAATTTCCTGTGTTATATGCAAATAAAAACCTAATATTATCAGAAAGATTAAGGACATACCGATAAGGGTCGCCCATAAAGCAAATCTTAAAAATTTTCTTATTATTCCCTCTTCCTTCCGGGTTGTCCGCTCTTTTAATATTTTTGAAACTTTTTTTCTTCTTCGCATATTAAACATTACCTGATTGTTACAAAGCCTTATACTTAACTTCTATGTTATGTGTTGTATCCATTTATTTTCTTTAATAAGCATTGTTGTCGGATCAATAAAAAGCTCCGTCTCTTCTGAATCAGTTTTTCCACCTTTGAGTGCCTTAAGCTGGATATCCTTTCCTTCAGGCTGAATCAGTATGGTTTTTTCAAAAAGATATTCAATATCATTAAAGTGAGCAGGTATACCCAAAGGTGTTTCATCTCTTTGAATGCGAACCGTAAACCAGAGTTTAAGAGAGTGTCTTTGCGCAAAGGCTTTAAGTTCTATAAGTGATTCTTTTTGCGACACATCAAAAGGGAGACCATCGATCAGAACAATATGGGGGCGGAAAATATTCTGCTCCATAAGTTCTGTCAACCTTTCTTCCAGTTTTGGAACACTGAAGCCATCGACTTCAAATGTCATTATAAACCTGTGCGGGAGCAATGTTTCAAATAATTGTTCCTGATCTTCAATGCTGTGTTGAAATGCGATATTACGGTATACTTCTTTATACCAAAGACCGACTTTTTTAACCGCGTCATTCAAGCTTATATGAAGAACATTATTATTGCTTAGCAGATTGTAAATTGCCAGCTGAATAAGAAGAGCCGTTTTACCAACACCCGCATATGCAAGTATGGCACCGAAACCACCATCCTGAATTATTTCCGTTTCACTTCCTACCAGCCTTTCCAGAGGATGGCGGAGACTAAAACTATCTTTAATCATTTTGTATGCTCCTTAAAAATATATATCAATTTATTTGTTGTTATCGACAGAACGCAACAGTTTATACTGTTTATTGTGAGTTCTTTTTTTCTTCAGCAGCTTTTTTCACCAATTCTTCCGCAACTGATTGGGGGGCCTGTTTGTAAGTCGCAAACTCCATTGTAAACTGTGCCTTACCCTGAGTAGTGGACCTTAATACTGTTGAGTATCCGAACATTTCAGCAAGAGGAACCTGAGCTTCGACAACACAGGAAGTTACTTCATCCTGGGTACCGAAAATTATTCCGCGCCGCTGGTTCAATGATCCTAAAACGGCGCCCTGAAACTCGGTTGGAGTTTCAACAACAACTTTCATTATCGGTTCAATAATAACAGGCTTTGCTTTCGAATAAGCTTCAAGAAAAGCGCCGCGTGACGCAGCCTGAAAAGCCATATCGGAAGAATCGACAGCGTGTGAGGCCCCGTCGTTTATAACAATTTTTACTCCTGTTACAGGATATTCCAGCTTCGGACCTTTTGCCAGACAATTCCTGAATCCTTTTTCGCATGCATCGATATATTGAGTTGGGATAGCACCGCCTTTAACCTGATTATCAAATGCGAAATCTTCATCAACCGGCTCCATATAACCTGCCACACGACCGTATTGTCCCGCGCCGCCGGTCTGCTTTTTATGGGTGTAATTGAATTCGGCTTTTCTTGTAATTGTTTCTCTGTACGCTACTTTCGGCACACCCGATACAACTTGTGCATTATATTCGCGCCGCATCCTTTCCAGGTAAACATCAAGATGAAGCTCACCCATGCCTGAAATTATTGTATCGCCGGTTTCATCGCTTGTATAGGTTTTGAAAGTAGGGTCTTCTTTTGTAAACCTGTTTAACGCCTTGGACATATTTACTTCCGATTTATTGTCCTTAGGTTTAATCGCAAGAGAGATAACCGGTTTCGGCACATACATAGATGTCATTGTATAGCTTAAGCCTGAAGATACGAAAGTATCCCCGGAAGCGCAGTCAATACCGAATAAAGCGCCTATATAACCTGCCGGGATTGATTCTATCTCCTCCATCTGGCTGGCATGCATCCGTACGACTCTGCCGACTTTTACTTTTTTACCGGTCCGCACATTGTAAATATTATCTCCCTTTGCAAGCAAGCCCTGATATACACGAATATATGTAAGCTGGCCATATTGGCCTTCTTCCAGTTTGAAGGCAAGTGCTACAAGAGGTTTACTTATATCGGCTTCAAGAATGACAGGCTCCTCATTATTATCCATATCCAGAGCTGTGTTCTCAGTATCATAAGGGCATGGAAGAAATTTAATTACAGCATCAAGAAGAGGTTGAACAGCTTTGTTTTTATATGCAGAGCCCAGTAAAACAGGTGTCAGTTTTCTTAACAAGGTTCCTGTGCGAAGAGCGGCGATTATCATAGCTTCGGGGATCTCTTTTTCTTCAAGAATTGCTTCGGTCAGCTCATCTGAAAACATTGAAGCGGCATCGATAAGTTCTTCTCTTTTATTGCCTGCCAGTTCCATAAGATCGCCGGGGATATCTTCTATTCTTATTATTTCTCCGTTTTTTCCGTCAAAATATGTTGCCTTCATTGACAGCAAATCGATAACACCTTCAAAATCAGCTTCAAGTCCTATCGGGATCTGAATAGCTACGGCATTATGCCCAAGTTTTTCTTTAAGCTGCTTGATTACTTTTTCCGGATTTGCCCCGCTTCTGTCACATTTATTTATAAAAGCAAGGCATGGCACTTTATATCTCTTCATTTGAAGATCTACTGTAATTGACTGTGATTGTACGCCTCCCACAGAACAAAGAACAAGAACAGCCCCGTCTAGCACCCTTAAAGATCGCTCAACTTCTATTGTAAAATCAACATGTCCCGGAGTATCAATTATATTGATTTCATGCCCGAGCCATTCACAGAAAGTAGCGGCGGAAGCAATGGTTATGCCCCTTTCCTTTTCAAGCTCCATGGAATCCATTGTAGCGCCAACGCCGTCTTTTCCTTTTACATCATGGATTGCATGAATACGCTTTGTATAAAAAAGGATTCTTTCAGTCAGCGTTGTTTTACCGGAATCTATATGTGCACTTATTCCGATATTTCTAAATTTTGTAATATCTTGATTCATTTTTTCGTCCTTTTAACTTAAGAAACTACCCAAACAGCTCGATTTGAAATGTGATTAATTACATATCTTGACACACTTCCCATAAAAATAGATTTACTGATACCGCTTCTTCCCACAACTATGGTTCCATAATTCCCTTTCTCTGATTCATTAATTATGGCTTTTCCAGGATTTAAAAATCTTGAAGAAAATTTGAAATGGATCTGGTTTTCTCTCAATCCGGCTTTTTCCAGCAGAGTTTTTGCTTTTAAAAAAACATGTTCAATATTATGCCTGCTTGATTTTTCAATGATTTTATCAATATCGTTCTTGTTTTTGCCGGTGTTTTTCGCTCCAATCATTTTCATTTTTGGAATAACATAATACAGTGTAATATCAGCAGTATCACTATTGCTTACAATAAACGCAAGATGATCAATTGCCCTCATTGAGCTTAAAGACCCATCCATAGCAACCATGATTTTTGAAGATGTTATTGTTCCGTCTGTTAACCAAACGGGTACAGCAGTGCAATGTTCCAGAATATTACTTGTAACGCTGCCCATAAAGGTTTTTTGTATACGTGAAAAACCCCTTCGTCCAACCACGATAGCGTCATAAGGGTGTTTTTGCCCAAAATCGAGGATATCTTTTGCCGCACACTGTAATTTGGGCTGCGAGCCAATTTCTATTCTGTTTGCATCTATTCCTGAATTAATCATAAAATCCTTGTATTTGACAAGGATACGATGCGAAGCCGCTTCATTTTTTTTTATAATTCTATTCAGCTCATTTTGTATTTGCATATTTTTTTTAGCTTCATCAATGATATATTGCGATATGGAATCTTGAACATTAAAAAGAGTATATGAAATATCCGGTATCACTTTGGAAACATTCGCAGCATATTTTACGGAATGCTTGGAATAAATAGAATCATCGACCGCTATAACTATTTTTTTTTGCATAAAGCCTCTCTTCATTGATCATTTTCTCTTATATTATTATTATTTCGGTTAGATGGCAAACAATAAAAACCCAATAGTATATTTATCTTAATGGATAGATATTGAGAAGCCTGTCATAAAAAGAAAATAATATAGAATTTGTCAGCCACCGATTTTAGACATCTGACCTCTAATAACGCCAGCACAATTTGAGGCAAGGGGGTGTTCAAAAGGTTTATCATAAACCGTCTTAAGAATAATTTCAGTCAGCTCTTTGTCTGAACACCCATTTCTAAGCGGAGTTTTAAGATCTGTTTCGGCACTAGATAACAGGCAGGTTTTAAGGTTACCGCTTGCCGTAAGCCTAAGCCTGTTGCAACTGCTGCAAAAATGCTCACTTATAGGTCTTATAAAACCTATTTCGCCTTTAGCATTTTCAAATTTAAAACGTTGAGCGGGGCCATCAAACCGGTTTCTTTTAACAGGATTCAGGGGACCAATAGAACTTATAATTCTTTTTATTTCAGGGGCAAAAAGCTGCCTTGACGTCAGAGGCGAAGTACCTATAGGCATATATTCTATGAATCTGACGTGAAAAGGATAAGAAAAAGTCAACCTTGCGAAATCAAGCAGCTCATCGTCATTTATTCCGAATAAAACAACCACATTAAGTTTTATTGGATAAAAACCCATATCATGGGCTATCATTATGCTTGACCATACCTCATCAAAAGCATCAACCCCTGTGATGTTTTTGAATTTATCTTTCTTAAGGGTGTCCATACTGATATTTAACCGCTTAATGCCTGCGGATTTAATTTTTCCTATTTTTTCTTTCAATAAAATACCGTTTGTTGTAATTGAAAGATCTGAAAGCCCTTCCAACTTGCTTACTTTAATTAAGAAATCACAAACACCTTTTCTAACGAGTGGCTCACCACCTGTTACCCGTATTTTTGAAATTCCAAGTTGAACAAATATGCCGGCTATCCGGAGCATTTCCTCATAACTTAAAATTTCGCTGCCGGGAAGCTTTTGAATTTTACCATGGGTCATGCAGTATATGCACTGCATATTACAGCGGTCGGTAACCGATATACGAAGGTAGTCAAGTCGGCGCTTATACTTATCAAAAAGTTTTATTTCAGGCAGTTTTATTATATCAGTACCGCTTTCTATCATCTCCAAGCTTCCATTGTATTTTAGCGAATAAGTCCTCAATTTTATTTTTATTAGTTGAAGATAAATATCACATGCAGCATTGTCAAGCCTTCTTTACTCGAATATCGAACAACGTACATCAAATGGGAAAATCGATTTGCGTTGTACGCTATTCGCTTTAATAATGTAAGGTATTCAAAGCTACTCTAATATATCCGAGCCAGTTTCAAAACGTCCCATTTTGGCCGATCTCTGCGTTGGGTGAAAATTTTAATCCTCGAAATACTACATGTATTCCTGCGGTTAAAATTTTCACCCGCCTTGACCTTGACCAAACTGAAACGTTTTGAAAGTGGCTCATCCGTGTATCAGATTATTATTTTCTATCTTTATCATAATATTGAAGAATTGCTTCGCACAGTCCTGGGATTGTATAAGAATTTGCTATAATCCGAACCTTTATACCCATATTTTTTGCCGTATCGGCGGTAATCGGACCTATTGCAGCAACAACAACATCTTTAGTCAGTTCTCCAACAGTAGCGGCAGGTAAAAGTGCTGCAAAATTTTTTACCGTTGATGAACTGGTAAAGGTCACCATATCAATAGTTTTGTTTTTTAACTCTTCGATTAGATTTACGGACTCATCACATACAGAACTTGTTTTATACGCCATAATTTCATCTACAAAAGCTCCCATTTTTACAAGCTCTTCCGGAAGTATTGCTCTTGCCTCACTGGCTCGCGGAAGTAACACCCTTTTCCCTCTCAATTCCTCATTCTTAAATGATTCTATAATTGATTCCGCCACATATGTTTTAGGAACGATATCGCTTTTAATCCCGTATTCAAAAAGTTTTTTTTCAGTAGCAGGACCAATGACGGCTGTTTTAAGATTGCCGAGAGATCGTACATCACGACCGCTTGAAAAAAGACGATCAAAAAAGAAACTCACTCCATTTACACTTGTAAACACAAGCCAGTCATAGGTTGAAAGATTTTCAACAGCTTTATTAAGAGGCGTCCAATCATCAGGCGGTTCAACTTTTATTGTAGGAAGCTCGATACAATCAGCTCCGTTTTCGGATAACAGATTTACCAGATCACTTGCCTGCTCCCTTGCTCTGGTAACAACTATCCGTTTGCCAAGAAGCGGTTTTTTCTCATACCAACAAAGAGTATCCTTTAATTTTACCACATCGCCGACCACTATTATAGAAGGCGGCTTTAATCCGGCGGCTTTAACACGTTCGACAATGTTGGATAATTTGCCTGAAACACTGGCCTGTTTTGGGGTTGTTCCCCATTGAATAAGTGCTATCGAGGCATCCGGAGACATACCATTATCTATCAGATGGCCCACAATATTTGGCAGGTTTTTTACACCCATAAAAAACACAATAGTGCCTATGCCTTTTACAAGAGCTTCCCAGTTGATAACGGATTTTTCTTTTTCAGGATTTTCATGGCCTGTAACAAAAGCAACAGTTGAAGTGAATGACCTGTGAGTTAATGGAATTCCGGCATATGCAGGAGCTGCTATAGCCGAGGTGACTCCGGGGACAATCTCAAATGAGATATTGTTTTTTGCAAGCACTTCAGCCTCTTCGGCACCACGTCCGAATATAAATGGATCTCCGCCTTTAAGCCTTGTAACTACATTCCCGTCTTTCGCCTTTTGAGCAATAAGAGCATTGATATTGTCCTGAGACATAAAATGATTGCCGCCCTGTTTTCCGGCGTAAATGATTTCAGCTTCTTTTCGGGCATATTTTAGCAGATAAGAAGATGCCAGAAAATCATAAACTATAACATCAGCTCGCTCTATACACTCTTTGCCTTTTAAAGTAATCAAGCCGGGATCTCCCGGTCCGGCACCTACCAAATATACTTTACCTTTTTTATTTTCCATTATTTCCATTTAAAACATTGTTAAATTTTCAAGCAATCTTTTGGCTCCCATAAAAATAAGTCTGTCAGCAAGAGCAACCCCTATACTTTCCGATGATTCAAGAGGACCTTTTTGGGTATCTGTTATAACTGTTTTGCCGTCAAGATCGGCAACAAGACCTCTTATGACAAAGATGTCATTTTCAACTTTCCCATAACCGGCAATAGGAACCTGGCAACCGCCTTCAATCCTTTTTAAAAAAGCCCGCTCGCCCAAAACAACAGCACGGGTTACAAAGTGATTCATCTGATTTATAAAGCCCAATATATCATGATCATCTTTTCTTATTTCTATGCACAAAGCCCCCTGCCCAACTGCAGGAAGCATAGTATCTTCATTTAAATACTCAGTAATTATCTTTTCGAGCCCAAGCCGTTTTACTCCGGCTGCTGCAAGTATTATGGCATCAATTTCACCCATCTCAAGTTTTTTTATTCTTGTGTCAAGATTTCCTCTTAAAGGCGTTATAACAAGATCCGGCCTTATACGCTTTATCTGGGCGATACGGCGCAGGCTGCTTGTGCCTACCCGCGCTCCTTCAGGTAGCTGCGACAACAAAAGCCCTTTTCCTGAAATAAGAACATCGCAGGGATTTTCACGTTCCGGTATTGCACCGATGCAAAGACCATCATGCAACTCGGCAGGCATATCTTTCATGCTGTGTACAGCAACATCGATGTGATTATCTACAAGCGCTTGTTCAATCTCTTTAACAAAAAGCCCTTTCCCTCCGACTTTTGATAGCGGCACATCAAGTATCCGGTCGCCTTTTGTCTTAATAATTTTAAGCTCAACGCTAAGATCAGGATATTTTTGTATAAGATAAGACTTCACCCACTCAGCCTGCCATAGCGCCAGTTTACTTCCTCTAGTACCTATAATTATTTTGGGGTTTATCAATGCCCACAACCTGCACAGCTTGAGGAAGAACATGAGCCACAAGACGACGATGACGAAGCAGAATGTCCTGTTGTTTCTCCGCCTACTCCCTTGCTTATGAAACCGCATGCGGACATAAGTTTTTTTACTTTTTTACTCTCGCAGGAAGGACAAAATGGTTTTTCTTTTCCAAAAACTATGAATTCAAAATCATGATTGCATTTGTCACAGTGATATTCGTATATAGGCATATTTTAGCTCCTTAATATTTTTATAAGCGACGCCACAACACTTTGAGACCTTTGCATAACGCTGCTTTTTGCCCGATTAACGCTAAATTATTGAACGTTCTTTAAAGGTCTCGGCTTTTCCATGTTGCAGCTTAAATTTACATTTAAGTTGTTTTCTTTTATCATCATAAAAAGTCACGGGCAAGCAGTTATTTTGATATCTTACAGGACTTTATTTTTTGTTCTGACAGATATATTTATTCAATATATTTAATATGTTACTTTGTTGAATAATGCTGAACACGCAAGTCATAATTTGTCCGTCTTTTTACAAAGCTTTTATATTTAACGATAACCATCTATAAATATTAGATTATATACTTAAATGGCATTTGAAGTAAGCTCGATTTAGTTTAAAATTCAAAAACTTGTGCTAAGATATTATTTAAAACTATTGTTGTTTGCTTTGGATTATGTTATAAAAGCAAAGTTTTTTGGTAGATAAATATATATGAAAAATAAATTAAATTCAGGATATAGGCATCTATTTGGGCCAATACCGTCAAGACGTCTGGGAGTATCTCTGGGAGTAGATCTTTTTCATTCAAAAGTATGCACCCTTGATTGCGTATATTGTGAATGTGGCAAAACAAAAAATCTTACTGTCAGCCAAAATGAGTATGTGCCTGTTGATAATGTTATATATGAATTAAAGAATTTTTTATCATCTGCTCCTGATATAGATTACATTACATTTGCCGGTTCAGGTGAGCCTACTTTGCACAGTTGTCTTGGAGATTTGATCCGATTTTTGAAATGTAATTATTCACGTTACAGAGTCGCAGTGCTGACTAACGGAACCCTTTTTTATGAACCGGATATTATAAAGCAGGTTCTTGATGCTGATCTTGTTAAAGTATCCATAGATGCCGGATCTTTTGAAAATTTTGACCGTATAAACAGGCCTCATCATAAACTGGAATTATCAAAAATCATAGACGGCCTGATAAAATTTAGAAAACAATATAATAAAGAATTGTGGATTGAAGTATTTATTGTTAAAAATATTAACGATACTATGCCAGAGCTAAATAAAATTAAAAATATTATTAACCAGATAAAGCCTGACCGGATTCATTTAAACACCCTTGACAGACCGGGAACAGAAAGCTGGGTTGAGCCAGTCGAAAAATCTGTTTTAACTGATATTGCAAAGTACCTAAATAATGCAATACTAATTGATAAAGACGAAATATCCGGAAAAATTTCCGGTAATGATATAGAGAAATTTATAATAGCTACTGTCAAAAGGCGGCCCATTACAGCAAAAGATGTTTCCAGCATATTAAAGATAAATGAAAACGATGCCGATAAATGTCTTAATGCTCTATTTAAAAATGGACAGGTTGATAAAAAAATAATGCCGCGGGGGATATTTTATTTTAATAGAAATTGATTTTTGACTGCTTTATTAAAAGTCGTAATTCCGCTAAATACCCGAGTTCAGTGCGTCTGTAAATGTTTGAATTGGGCTCATGCTTTACCAGCAATGATATTTATTTGGTGCTATCCGGCTTTTTAAAAGATCATCATTATTAACTTTTTATGTTTTTTGTTCCACGATAAATTTTATATAGTTCTCTATGATTAGTTTTTGACAATATGTCTAAAATAGCAAGGGGGGTCGAGCATGCCTATTTATCAATGGAAAGGACGGAACAAAAGAGGCCAAATCCAAAAAGGAGAGATAGAAGCTTCCAGCGAAGAAGTAGTTAAGAACAGACTTAGCATCCAAAAAATCACACCTATCAAAATCAAAGAAAAACCAAAAGATATTTTCGAAAATGTTTCTTTTTTACAACCCAAGGTTACGGAATCGGATATAATTATTTTTGCCCGGCAATTCTCTACAATGATCGATGCGGGTCTTCCTATTGTCCAATGCCTCGATATTCTATACTCCCAGCAAGAGAATAAAACTTTTAAAAATATTCTGAAAAAAATTAAAGAATCGGTTGAAAGCGGTACAACTTTAGCAGATGCCTTGAAGAGATTTCCTGATCAATTTGATGATCTTTTTACAAATATGATTGCAGCGGGTGAAACAGGCGGTGTTCTGGATACGATTTTACAGCGGCTTGCCGCATATATTGAAAAAGCGGCAAAACTTAAATCTCAGGTAAAAGGAGCCATGGTATATCCTGTGGCCACTCTTATTATCGCCTTTATAGTGCTTGTGGTAATTCTTGTTTTTGTTATCCCTGTCTTCCAGCAGATGTTTAAGGATTTTGGAGGGGAACTGCCCGCACCAACTCAGGTGGTTGTTGCTATGAGCGAATTTGTCAAATCGAAAATAATTTATCTTATAGGAGCAGTTATTCTTTTTGTAATAGCTTATAAGAAATTTTCCAAAACTGAAAAAGGACGGATAATCCTTGATGATCTTATCCTCAAAATACCTGCTTTTGGTACTTTGTTGCGTAAAGTTGCTGTGGCCAAATTTACACGTACAATGTCAACCATGCTTTCAAGCGGAGTGTCAATACTAGAAACACTTGATATAGTTGCAAAAACTTCCGGTAACAAAATCATTGAAAAAGCTATATACGATGTTCGCTCCGGGATTTCGGAAGGTCGTACCATGTCCGAACCTCTTTGGGAAAGCGGTATTTTTCCTTCCATGGTATGCCAGATGATTGCCGTAGGTGAATCTACCGGCGCACTTGATGCTATGCTTTCTAAAATCGCTGACTTCTATGATGAAGAAGTTGATCAGGCAGTATCAAATCTAATGGCACTTATTGAACCCTTCATGCTGGTGTTTCTTGGTGTCACAATCGGAGGTCTTGTTATAGCAATGTATCTTCCGATGTTCAAAATGGCTGGCGCCGTTGGGGGATAACGATTCCTTATGAGTAAACCCGATTTAAAAGTCGATATTGGCGGAATCAAACTCAAAAATCCGGTCATAACCGCCTCAGGAACTTTCGGATATGCACAAGAGTTTGAACCATTTATTGATTTAAACAGGATAGGGGCAATAATAGTAAAAGGCCTGTCCCTTGAACCTTCAAGGGGAAACAAACCCCCGCGTATTGTCGAAACACCATGCGGGATGTTAAATGCTATAGGTCTTGAAAATATCGGAATTGGAATTTTTATTAAAAAAATGCTGCCATTTCTGAAAACTTTATCAACGCCAACCATTGTCAACATTTACGGCACAAGCATCGAAGAATACTCTATGCTTGCTGAAGTGATAGAAGATATCGAAGAAATAGCAGGAATAGAAGTAAACATATCCTGCCCCAATGTTAAAAAAGGAGGGATAGCTTTTGGGGTTAATCCAAAGGCAGCTTACAAAGTTACAAAAGCAGTGCGCAAAAAAACAACCAAACCTCTTATGGTCAAACTTTCCCCAAATGTTACAGACATAACGGAAATAGCTGTAAGTGCAGCTGATGCAGGAGCAAATTCCTTATCTCTTATAAACACAATCACAGGCATGTCAATTGACATCAAAACAAGACGCCCAAGGCTTGCCAATATAACAGGAGGCCTTTCAGGCCCTGCAATAAAACCGATAGCTCTGCGAATGGTATGGCAGGTAGCTCAAAAAGTTGATATTCCTGTAATTGGTATAGGAGGGATAGTTACCGCCGATGATGCTATTGAGTTTATAATAGCAGGTGCAACAGCGGTTCAAATCGGTACGGCCAATTTCATAAACCCCAGAGCAACTATTGAGATAATAAAGGGGATTGAGGATTTTATGACAGATAGAAATATTTCAAGCATAAAGGAACTTGTAGGTTCATTGGATACATAGAATTGAATCCTTACAACTGGCCAAACCATATTATATTATTAAAATGGTAATATATTTTCCCTTTGCAATACTCTTGGCCCTTTTTTAAGCCGAATATTTCCGTATCCCTCCATGTCGCCGAGAACTGGTAGCGTCCTGCAAATGTTTTTTTGGAGCCGGCACACCATAGTCGAAACCTGTCAAGGTTCGGTGCTCAACTTTTGAACCGATGACACGATCAATATTATTTACCATTTCTTTGTCATCATTGGTGATCAATGTGAATGCATCTCCGCTTTGGTCAGCCCGGCCTGTCCGGCCAATCCGATGGATATACGCATCCGGGGTGTCAGGTATATCATAATTGATAACATGGGAGATCTTACAGACATCTATACCACGAGCAGCAATATCGGTTGCTACCAGAACCTGAATTCTCCCGTTACGGAAACCGTCAAGAGCTGCCTGACGACGTCCCTGCGAGAGATTACCCTGCAATGAGGCGGAGCGGAACCCGGCCCTGCTAAGTTGTTCATCCAAGCGCTTTGCACGATGTTTGGTGCGCGTAAACACCAGGACAGATTTGGAATTGATTTGGCCCAGGAGTTTCAGCAAAAACGCTGTTTTCAAATGCTGAGCCACCGGATAGTGGGCATGACTGACGGTATCCGCAGGTGCGGTTTTCCCTACCTTTATTGTTATCGGGTCATTAAGAATGTCTTTAGCCAGGCGATTAATTTCATTAGGCATGGTGGCTGAAAACAAAAGAGTTTGCCGCTGTGCGGGTATACGTTTCAGTATTCGTCGTATATCCGGAAGAAATCCCATATCAAACATATGATCGGCTTCGTCAATAACCAGCACTTCTACCCGGTTGAGATCGATCGTTCCACGGTCCATATGGTCGAGGAGCCGACCAGGACAGGCAACAACAATCTCTGCACCCCGTTTCAGTCTTTGAATTTGAGTATTGATGTTCACCCCGCCATAAACGGTAACACTTCTCATGCGGGTATCTTTTCCCAGGCTGTTGATGTCATCATGAATCTGTTCAGCCAATTCGCGTGTGGGAGCAATGATCAGGGAACGGACATAACCGCGTTTACCTTGCATTAACCGATGTAAAATCGGCAGTGCAAAGGCAGCGGTCTTACCGGTACCGGTTTGGGCCAGACCCATAATGTCTCGTCCGTTCATTACCCATGGAATAGCCTCAATCTGTATAGGGGTTGGTGTAACAAACCCAGCATCAGCAATGCCCGCCTCAATGCTGGGGTTTAAATTAAATGCTTTAAATTTCATAAAATCCTTTTTTATATTAAACCGATCTCAAACGGACTGTTTTATTATACTTTAATTCAGGGGTCATAAGATATTACTCTGGTTCAGACCTCGTGATATTTTAGTCCAATGGAGTTAGTTCCGCCGTAGCGGATGTTGGTTTGCGCCTCAGAAATATACTTCACCACACTTAAACAACTTTTCATTTCACTTGGTAAATATTTCAGGGGCACTGCTCTGAAACTGGAAACCTATACATTCTCCGGCACCGCCGCTATTGGGCGAGTGGCAGACTAAAGCACCCGTGTAGAGGAGCAAAATGATAGGATCGATAAGGAAGTTTTGAGACCGGCTATGTGTTAAAATTAAAAAGCCCCGAACTTATTCCGGGGCTTGTAATATCGACTTTTTCATCTTTTCATCCAAGAACAGCAATTGTTATGAGAGACTTTATCCCAGCAAGTTCACCATTGTCAAGTAAAATCCCATATCTCGCAAAAGAAGCGTTTCAAATGGTGAACTTTGGAACTGAATCCTTCATGACATAATATTGCAGGAGTAAGAAAAAGATCCTGAACAACCTAAATGCTAAAAATACTTTATTCCCCTCTATCTTCCACCACCACGTCCGCCTCTGCCACCAGCGCCGCCGCCACCACCATGTCCGCCCTTATTAAAGCCGCCGGGTCCTCTACCGCCTCCACCATATGGGGGCTTACCAGTTCTGCCTCCCCGTCCACCTCGATCTCCTCGATCTCCTCGATCTTCACGGGGCCGAGCCTCATTAACATTAATCGCCCTACCCTTCAACTCCTTGCCGTTCAAGCCCTCGATTGCGGCCTGTCCTTCAGCATCAGATGGCATCTCAACGAATCCAAAGCCTTTGGATCGACCACTATATTTGTCATTTATAATGCTGACCGAATCAACTTGGCCTAATTGTTCGAAAGCCTGCCTCAGGTCATCTTCGTTAACCTCGTATGACAAATTTCCCACATAGATCTTCATTCAAATCTCCTTTGTAAATAAATGTTATAGTTCAATACTTAAACCCAACCATTATCAGTCCATCAAGGCAAACGACAATGTTGACGATATAGGCAAAGAGTACACCCCGTCATATACTATATTCAAGGGGTTTTTCAGATTCATTCTCAAGCTTTTTTTACCCCTTGGCACTGCTTTTTGTTGTCTTATATTTCCAAAATTTGCATTTATCATTCTTGTCTTTATCTCCCAATAGAAATAACGAAACCCCCTCCACATGTAAACCGCTCGAATTCGCAAAGGAAAGGTTTTCACGAACTATGCTTTAAGCTTAAACCATAGTTGCGGGAAATGCAAATACCATGTTGTATGAATTTCCAAATATTGCACAAAAATATATATGATCAACTATTATGGCGTATGTCATAAATATGTTATATTTGAAAGATAATTAACCATTCTTAACAAACTTTTTTTATTGCAACAATCCGGACGTTATTCTTGAAAACGCCATAGCTATTCCCCATAAAAACAAAAGAGCTGATATTGAAGACAATATCATCAGATTGCAAGCTTTTTTGATATGAATCCACTCGGCTTTCTCAAATTCTATGCCTATATATGGTTTTGATATGAGATGCCCTCCATAGTTATTCGGTCCTCCTAATTTTACTAAAAGAGCGCCGGCAAATGCAGCTTCAGAATACCCCGAATTGGGGCTTGAATGATTAGAGCCCTCTTTTACTGCTGTTTTAAAGGAAGAAATGCCCCTCCTCCACAGTATTTGAGCGGCAAAAGCAATTAGAGGAATTGAAATACGAGACGGTATATAATTTGCGGCATCATCAATTTTTGCCGATGCTTTTCCAAAATCCTTATATTTTTCATTCTTGTATCCAACCATTGAATCAAGCGTGTTGATCATTTTATAAGTAATTGCAAAAGGCGCTCCTCCAATGGCGGCAAAAAAAAGCGGCGATATTACACCATCTACAAGGTTTTCAGCAACCGTCTCAACTGCCGCTCTTATCACACCTTCTTCGGATAGATTTTTGGTATCTCTTCCCACTATCATTGAAACTTTTTGCCTTGCTTCTTCAAGGCCTGAATTCCTGAATGCACGCTTAACGTTAAATGCCGCATCTTTAAGGGACCGGACTGAAATGCAGTAATAAACAAGAACAATCTGAGCAACAATTCCAATAACAGGATGAATCAATTGCGCCATATAAACTATAAGAAAAGAAAGCAGAAAAGATATAAAAAGCAAAAAAAGGCAAAAAAGCAAACCGCTCGTAAAAATCTTTATGGGCAATTTCCTGAATACAGGTTCAAAAAATGAAATAGCTTTGCCAATTAATCTAACAGGATGGGGAAAAGAAGGCGGATCTCCTAATATAAGGTCTAAAATGAAGGCAGCAGGAAGTATATACAAAAAGGGGATAATTTTCATTATCTATTATTTATTACCCTGATTTAAAATAATATCTGAGAGTTTCTTTGCTGCCAGCAGATTTAAATCGTTAGTCTTCATTGATATCCTTACAAATTTATCGGAAAGGCCTTTAAAATTAGAACAGTTTCTTATAAGTATTTTATCTAAAGACATTTGCTGACATATATCTTTTGCCGAAAGGTTTTTTGCAAGTTTAATCAGAATAAAAGAAGTTGTACTTGGATATAGTTTTATCTCGGAAATATCTTTAAAATGTTTTATAAACCGGTCTTTTTCCTTTTCAATAAAATCTACAGTTTTTTCGATAAATGCTTCAGCACCGTTTTTTGGATTCATGAGATAACCTACCGCAGACTGGGCGATGCTGTTGACACTCCATGGCATAGTATAAGGCAGAAATTTTTTAATATTTGTTTTTGAGGCAATTAAAAACCCGGTTCTTAGCCCGGGTATCCTGAATATTTTTGACATTGAATTTAAAATAATGACATTTTCAGCACCCAGATCAAGAAGACTTTCACTTTTCCTGTTTTTTGAAAAGGGCATATAAGATTCGTCTACTATAAAATTCTTGCCCGGATAAGACGTTATAAGTGATGCAAGATCAGACCTATTTATCAAAACACCGGTTGGATTATTGGGATTGCAAATAAATATCGTATCGAAGTGTTTTATCTTCTTTTTTATAATATCAACATCCGGTAAAAATGACGATGACTCTTTCGCTATTATATATTCATATTTAACTTTATTCATTATACATGAATCTTCATAATCGGAATAGGTCGGGCCGAGAATAAGCACTTTTTTTGAGCAAAGTGCACGGGGAATGGAATAAATAAACTGGGTTGTACCGTTTCCGGCAAGAACACTGCTTTTACTGATATTATAGTATTTTGAAAAAGCGATTATCGCTTCAGCAGAATCAACTTCAGGAAGAGAAGTTATCGAATTAATGTTCTTTTTTAGAAAAGCAATAAATCCGGATGGCGGCCCCAAAGGATTAACATTGCTGCTCATATCAATAATTTCAGAAGGGTTGCAGCCAAGTTGTGCTGCAAGTTTATAAATATTTCCACCGTGTCCTGTGATCATAAATAGCCCTCAGCAGCGACAAGAAGAAAAAGAAAAGACTCTGTAATTTCTACCATAGCACCAAGCATATCTCCTGTTATGCACCCCATTCGTTGTTTGTAATAATACAATATAATGCCCGTTATGATTATGAATCCATAAAGCAATATTACACCTTTTGCTCCGAGAAAATAGCTGAAAGCTAAAGGAATAATCAAGGTTATAAAATAATACGGTTTAACGGTTTCTTTGAAAAAATCAAAAGCGGTTCCTCCGTCCGGTCTTCCATAAGGTAAAAATTTAATACCGAAAATCATGGTTGATCTCGAATAGATAGGAACAAGAACAAGAAAAAAATTGCGGCTTTCGTTAAGAGATGCGATTGCGCCACATTTAACAGCAAGAGCGAATATGATTGTAACAAGCCCCATAGCGCCTATTCTGCTGTCTTTCATTATCAAAAGCGCCTTCTCCCTGGGCCTGTGGCCCAAAACTCCGTCTGCTGTATCTCCAAGACCGTCAATATGTAAAGCCCCTGTTAAAATGGCAAGAAGCATTACATCGAGAAGAGAAACAAGCTGTACCGGCCATAAATAAGTAGCTTTCATATCGAAGACGGATACAAGTATTCCAAGTATAAGGCCAACAACCGGAAAATAGGGTATAATTTTATTTGCATCAAATTCAGATGTTTTTCCGGCAGGCAATATTGTCAGAAACTGTATGGCCGACTTTAGATGTAACATTTTATTTACACTTTGTGGTTTCTTTAATTACAACCGGTATTCCTGCGACCATCCATATAACCTTGTCTGATATAGATGCAATTTTCTGGTTTACAAGACCTGCAGCATCCCTGAAAAATCTGGCAAGTTCATTATCAGGCACAATACCGCTTCCGACTTCATTTGAAACCAGAACAACCGGGCAACAAGAGTTCTTGATAGAAGAAACAAGATTCTGGATATTATCTGTTACCTTATCGATGTCAGGATGTTGAAACATAATATTGTTTATCCATAAAGTCAGGCAATCTATAAGAATAATGTCGGACTTTGCACTCCATTCCGATATTGTTTCGGATAGTAAAACAGGCACTTCAAGTGTATGCCAAGTTTTGGATCTTTCTTCCTGATGTCGTCTTATTCTTTCTTTCATTTCATCATCAAACGGAATGCATGTTGCGACAAATAATTTTCTATCACCTTTTACATTATCAGCCAGCTCAAGGGCATGACGGCTCTTTCCGCTTTTACAGCCTCCTGTAATCAATGTGATCTCTTTCACAGATGTTTCCCTTCGGCAATTTTTAATACAGCATCAACATCTATGTATTTTTCAAAATGCTCGGCCAGAAGATCATATTCTTTATCTTTTGCGGCAAAGCCGGTTAGGTTCGAGATCATAGGATTTTCAATGCCAATACTTTCAAGCCATTTTTTTACAATTAAAGGGGAATCGAAAATGCCGTGCATGTAAGTGCCCATTATTTTATTATTTTGTGATATACATCCATCGAAATCCTGGCATAAAATATTATTGCGATCCGTTATTTCAAACATATATCCATTGCTTTCATTTATCGTTTGACCCATATGAATTTCATATCCGGTTCCACAAATTCCATCCCATGAGAACTTGGTAAGCGTTGTAATCTTCGGAGCTTTCAAGGTGGTTTCCAGAGGCAGCAGCAAAAGGCCCTTGCTAGTACCTGGCGCCCCTTCAAGGCCATAAGGATCATGCACAAAACTGCCCAACATCTGATATCCGCCGCAAATTCCGAGCAAGTGTCCACCCATATCTGCGTAAGCTAATATTTTATCCGACCAGCCTGTATCCTCAAGCCATTTGAGATCATGGCGGGTATTCTTGGAACCTGGAATAATGACTGCTTTAAAAGCAGATAAATCGCAAGGTGTCTGTATATAATTTAATCTTATATTTTTTATGCGTGAAAGAGGATCAAAATCAGTAAAATTGGAAATATGAGGAAGTCTGATTACTGCAACGGCAGGTAGACTATCGTTATTAAAATCAACATGCCCGGGTGCTTCTATTACTACCGAATCTTCCGCATCTATCACTATATGGTTATACCATGGAAGAACACCAAGAACTTGTTTACCCGTTCTATTTTCTATCCATTTCTTTCCGTCTTCAAAAAGCCTTAAATCCCCCCTGAACCTGTTTATGATAAATCCTGCTATCTGTTTTCTGCGCCTTTCTTCAATGCATTCAAGAGTTCCTACAAGCTGAGCAAATATTCCACCCCGATGAATATCCCCTACAAGTATAACAGGAGCATCGGCATATTCTGCCATGCGGAAATTCACAATGTCATTAGGCATAAGATTTACTTCCGCACAGGAACCTGCACCTTCAATAATTATAAGTTCATAATTATCACGCAAACGATCAAGAGATTTGCAGGTATTTTCAAACAGGCTCTTTTTTCTGGTATGGTATTCGAATGCAGTTGAATTTTCAACCGCTGTTCCAAGAAGTACTATCTGTGAGCCGGTTTCTCCGGTCGGCTTTAAAAGAACCGGATTCATATCAACATGTGGCGGGATTTTTGAGGCTTCAGCTTGAACAATCTGAGCACGCCCCATTTCAAGACCCTCCGGAGTAATTCCGGAATTATTCGACATGTTTTGCGCTTTGAAAGGCGCAACCTTTACCCCTCTGTTTGCAAACATCCGGCAAAGAGCAGTTACAACAATGCTTTTACCGACATCTGAACCAGTACCTAAAACAGCAAGGCACCGGGCCCGTATTTTTTTGGGGTAGGAATTATTTATGCTTATTTGATTCACTCTTGGCCAGTATTATTGCTTTGTCATCTTTTCTTTTTTATAGTCAAGGCAGGAATTGATAAATTCCTTGGCAGCCTCGGGCTTGCTACCAAGATGTAAGTGAAGATAGCTTCCTATCGTTCTGTTTATAAGAAAGCCTTCCGGAACATTTTTTTGTCCGAATAATCCCGAAACACTGTAAATATTTTCAATATTTACATCGATATCAGACAATTCAGAATAGTGGAATTCATGGCCTCTCAAAGTATGACCGCATTTGCCGACAATAGTATCTTTGATAAGTTTTATCTCTCTGTAACCCAAAGTTCGTAAATGGGACAACATACGCGTATTAAAGGGAAAACATCCTGTCATAGGGTAAATATTACCATCAGTATTATAAAGCTCCCGGCAAAGATACATAAAGCCTCCACATTCTCCATAAATTGGCATTCCTTCGAGGCTTTTATTTCGTACTGTCCGTCTTAAATCGGAATTATTAGAAAGTTGTGAAGCAAACAACTCAGGATATCCGCCCCCAAAATAAATACCATCAAGGTTTTCTGGCAAAGATCCGTCTTTAATGGGTGAGAAATAAACAAGCTCAGCATCAAATGCTTCTAAAATATCAAGATTATCTTTGTAATAGAAACAAAAAGCATTGTCCCATGCTATACCAATTCTGACAACCGGCTTTTTCTTTTCTGAAATTAAAGGCATTTCATTAGTCTTGGGCCTTCCTATTTTTTTATCAGGAAGGCTTTCCAGTAACTTATCGATATCCATATTCTTTTCAACTACATTGGCAAGCCTGTCGATATCTTTATCAGATAAGCGGTGGTCATGAAGGGTTGTCAGGCCGAGATACCGTTTTGGTATTGTAATTTCCCTGTCATGATAAATCCCGCCCACACATGGCATATTTACATTACCTTCCAAAGAGTCTTTTAAATATTGCAGGTGTTTACTACTTCCAACATTGTTAAAAATGACACCGGCAAAAGACAGACCTTTATCAAATTCTTCAAAACCTCTTATAAGCGCTGCAACACTTCTGGCCATGCTTCCTGCATCAACCACAAGTATTACAGAAAGGTCCAGCCATTTGGCCATTTGTGCGCTGGACCCTGATTCGCTTTTTCCGTCATATCCATCAAAGAGGCCCATTACGCCTTCAACAACAGCAACATCAGCATTTTCAGAATATTTTCTAAAACATTCCAAATTATATGCTTTTGACAACATCCATCCGTCAAGATTCCAGCTGTTTTTGCCTGTAACTCTGGAATGATGCCCCGGATCTATGAAGTCAGGCCCCACTTTAAAAGATGCAACATCTAGGCCTCTTTTTTTTAACGCCGCCAAAAGACCAAGTGTAATGGTTGTCTTTCCTATCCCGCTCTTTGTTCCGGATATAAGTAATCTTTTGATAACAAACACCTCCTTAAAAAAAATACCATTGACTCTACATCTTATCCACTTTTTAACAGATATTATATATTATATCAAAAAAAATCCCCTGACTCCGATACTAAGAGTCGGGGATAAAATATTTTTTTAAAGCCTCAACTCAAGGGCATCTATTATATTTCTGAGTTTATAATTAGAGTTAAAGCAGAGCCTTTATCTTTGGGTTTTTCAGATTTTGATACCTTCATAAAAAAACCAAAAAGCGGCATCGGTCTGTTGATAGATTTTTGCAAGTCCATCAATATTCGCTATTCCACATCAAAATATCAGACAGCAAGAATTTTATCTCTGATTACAACGTCATATCCGCTACCCAATTTGGCAGAATCCCCGATCAAGCTCATTATAATGCCTCTTAATATTTAATATTTAATGAGATAATGAAAATAAAGTCAATATAAATCTATCAAAAGATATAGAACGTTACGATATAAAAGGTCAAACCATCTCATACAATTATATGTTATGTAAAAATCATATTTCGACTTCGTTGCTTATAAAATTCCGTTTGCGGTGCAGGCTTGCTTTTCATGAGTCCGTCAGATATAATTTTATATACATAAAACACCCATTTTATAACTTGATTTAAGTTAAAACATTGCTATAAGAAGGGGCATGATCAGAAAAGCAAAAATAAGTGACATAAAGGCAATTCACAATCTTCTTCAGATATACAGCAGCAAGGGAGAGCTGTTACCTCGACCCTTTAGCAAACTCTACGATCATCTACGGGATTTTATTGTTTATGTTGATAAGGACAGCGATAGGATCATAGGATGTTGTGCTTTGCAGTTCTGCTGGGAATATCTAGCCGAAATAAGATCTCTTGCAGTTCATCCAGACTATTTAAGGAAAAAAATAGGCACTGCTCTCGCCGAAACGGTACTTTCAGAAGCCAAGCTCTATGAAATCAAAAAAGTTTTTACTTTAACATACAAACCTGGATTTTTTGAAACAATTGGATTTGTTCGGGTAGACAAAAGTGAACTTCCACTTATAAAAATCTGGTCAGACTGCCTGCTTTGCGTAAATTTTCCCAATTGCGACGAAATAGCACTGATAAAAGATATTAGATAACCAGGATCATATTGCAGAGCAGATCTTTTTTGTTCTCCACATTACTTGTTATAAGTCTTTACTCTTATATGAAGTTTTGATGTAATAGGAAAAACCATGTTTAGAATACGTAAAATATCAAATCCGTATCTTGATGTAAACATCAAGGCTATGGAAAAAGTCAAAAGCATTATCAGAGAACAGTTTTCCGGAATTAAGGAAGAAAAAATAAACGAGGTGCATGAACAGCTCATAAATCCTTTAAAATACAAATATCAGACCACTTTGATCATTGCAGATGATTTAAACGAAAGTATTCGGGGTTTTGCACTTCTGTTATATATGCCTGATCTTAAGTTTTGCTTTCTTGATTTTTTAGCCGTAACACAGGGGAAAATTACTTCAGGAGTCGGAGGCACCCTATATGAAAGAATAAGGGAGGAAGCGCAATCGATAGGTGCTATCGGTGTTTTTTTCGAATGTTTGCCTGATGATCCAAAATTATACAAGAATCTGCAATATATACCGCAGAATAAGAAACGGCTTGCTTTTTATGAACGTTATGGTGCGTTTCCTATCGCTAATACTCTTTATGAAACTGTTGTAAAACCTGAAGATGACGGCCCCCCATATCTTGTATATGACGGACTGGGAGTTAAAAATGATATACCGAAAGATACTGCCAGAAAAATTGTAAGAGCAATTCTTGAACGTCAATACGGCGATTATTGTAATGAGGAATATATCCGTAAAGTAGTTGAAAGCATAAAAGATGATCCTGTAAAACTGCGCCCTCCGAAGTATAACAAGAAGGAAGAACCTGTTAATGGTAAGGCCGTCACACCGGAAAAAGATAAAATATTTCTTGTTGTAAACGACAGACACAGCATTCATCATATAAGAGAAAGAGGTTATGTGGAGTCTCCTGTAAGAATCTCAAGTATCAAAAAAGAACTGGATAAAACCGGATACTTCAGATTGGGCAAAGTTGCAGAGTTTCCTGAAAAATATATACTTGATGTGCATGATGTCAAATATGTACGGTATTTTAAAAATGTATGCAAAAACCTGCTGCCCGGAAAATCCGTATATCCTTATGTTTTTCCTATCAGAAACAGCACAAGGCCACCCAAGGAATTATCCGTAAGAGCCGGCTATTATTGCTTCGATACCTTTACTCCACTAAACCGGAATGCTTTTCTGGCTGCACGCTGGGGAGTAAATAGCACATTAACCGCTGCAAACGAAATACTTAATGGAAGTAAAAGCGCCTATGTTCTTACCAGGCCACCCGGGCATCATGCAGAAAAATTTGTTTTTGGCGGATTTTGCTATTTCAATAATTGTGCAATAGCCGCAAATTATTTGAGCAGGTTTGGAAATGTAGCAATTTTAGACATTGATTATCATCATGGAAATGGGCAACAGCAGATATTCTACTCCAATCCTTCCGTGCTTACTGTTTCAATTCATGGCCACCCATCCTTTGCTTATCCTTATTTTTCTGGATTCAAAGAAGAAAAAGGCGAGGAAGACGGTTTAGGTTTCAATATCAATTTTCCGCTTGCCGAAAACCTCTCTTATCAGGAATATAAAGAAGTACTGATAAAGGCCTTGAAATCAATAAGCTCATATAAACCGGATTTTCTTATCGTATCGCTTGGCCTTGATACGGCAAAAGGCGATCCAACAGGCACATGGAGCTTTTCGTTTAAAGATTTCGAACAAAACGGTTATCTGATAGGCGGTTTGAAATTGCCCACGCTTATTATACAGGAAGGAGGCTATAAAATTCAGGCTTTGGGCTCAAATGCCAGATCTTTTTTTAATGGGTTTTTTAGATCATTTAGGTAGATTGGAAGAGAAATCCATATCTATAAAAAGAATGCGCCTGTCGCATTTTTTTATATTTGCATCATATTATCCGCTTTAAACGAGCCAGAAAAAAGCCATCCATATTATGCACATGAGGATAAGTTTTGATAAATCCTTCACTGTTTAAAAAAGACTCAAAAATCTTGGGCAAACAACGAATATCATCGATAGCAAAATCAGGATGTTTTAATAAAAATTCTTTAATTACTTCTTCGTTTTCTTCCGGTTCGGTGCTGCATACTGCATACACCATAATTCCTGCCGGTTTCAAAAGCATGGCGAGATTGTCGAGAAAAAGTAACTGTCTTTTTGGGTATAAGGGCAGTTTATTCTCAGTCAGTTTCCATTTTATATCAGGGTTTCTGCGGATAACACCTATGTTTGAACAGGGAGAGTCAATCAGAATACGGTCAAACTTACCGGAATATTTTTTAATAAAAAGAGGATCGCCAAGATCACCTGCCAATGTTGTGACATTTGTTATGCCAAGCCTTTCCATATCAAGACTTAGCCTGAGCAGCTTTTCCTTCTCGCTGTCTATGGCAGTAATATTGCCACTGTTTTTCATCAGCTGCCCGATATGTCCTGTTTTTCCTCCAAGTCCGGCACAGGCATCCATTACATTTTCCCCGGGTTTAGGATCCATAAGAAAGGCTGCAAGCTGGGCAGCTTCATCCTGTACCTGGAACCATCCTTTTTTAAAGGTTTCCATTTCAGAGATAACCTTTTGGGGACGCAAGAAGGATACTCCGCTGGGAGAAAAGTCTGTCCGGCTGATATCCTGGGCTTCCGATTCAATGCAATTAATAAGCTCATCACGGTTTGTTTTAAGAGTGTTTACCCTAACTGTAATAGGCGGAATGTTGTTAATGGCATCGCACATATCAATAGCAGAGTTTTTCCCAAGAAGTCCGATCCATCTTTTTATCATCCATTCCGGAAAGGATTTATTAACGGATATGGCATATTCGGGATTTTTATCCATATCCGGAAAACAAAGTGATTTATATTCTCTTATGGTTCTTCGCAATACTGCATTCACATATCCGGAACTTTTTGCTCCAACTGTATGTTTTGCAATTTCAACGGAAGTATTAACTGCTGCAGAAATGGGAATCCTGTTCAGATGTATAATCTGAAAAAGTCCGATGCGCAGAATATTTAAGATTTCGGTATTGGTTTTTTCAAGAGGCTGTTTGGAAAATTGTTTAATTATCCAGTCCAATCGGCTTCGCCATCTAAGCACTCCATAAACAAGAGCATTGAATAGAGCCTTTTCCCGTTTGTCGAGGATATATTTTCTCTGGAAATCTTCAAGAAGACTGTCAAGAGTATACCTGTTCTTATCAAGACTATTTAATAAACAAAGTGCCAGACTGCGCGTGTCGTCCATATTCTATATTTATCCCAAAATGGTTCCGGGTGTGATATTGCAGCCGCACAAATAATCTTTTATATAATGGCGCTTTCCGGATTCTTCCTGAATTTCCTTTATTGACAAAAGATCGCTTCCTGTTGCAACAAACAAATGTTCTCTTGTTTCTCCAACTACTGTTCCGGGAGGCTGTTTTATACTGCTTGAGATAACATCTGCAGCAAAGATTTTAAGTCGTTTCTTTCCCTTTACAGTAAAAGCTCCGGGCCATGGGTTTATGCCGCGTATGAATGCTTCAATATCCTCAGCAGATTTTGACCAGTCTATATAGCCGTCTTTTTTTTTAAGCAAGGGTGCATATGTAGCAAGAGAGTTATCCTGAGGAACCGGTGTTATTGTATTTGCTTCCATTCCGGAAATGGTCTTTATTAAAAGATCGGAAGCTGCAAGAGCCAGGCGGTCATGCAGTAAAGAAGAAGTGTCTTTAGGAGAAATATCAATTTCAGCAGTCATTAAAATATCGCCGGTATCAAGTCCTTTATCCATCAGCATGGCCGTTATGCCGGTTTTCTTTTCCCTGTTCATAACCGCCCACTGAATGGGAGCGGGTCCGCGGTATTTCGGAAGCAGAGAAGCATGAAGATTTATCGCACCTTTTTTTGGTATAGCCAGAATATTTTTCGGAAGGATATGGCCAAAAGCTATTACTACAAACAAATCCGGACTAAGTGCAGCGATCATATCAGAAAATTCAGAAGTTTTAACGGATGCAGGCTGGACTATGTTGTAACCAAGTTCAAGGGCAACTTCCTTAACCGGAGAAAATATCACTTTTCTGCCTCTTCCTTTGGGCCGATCCGGCTGTGTTACAACAAGAATAACTTCACAACCTATTTTATTCAAGGCTTTTAAGGAAGCAACAGCAAAGTCAGGTGTACCCATAAAAACTATTCTTTTCTTAGGAATCATTTTTTTTCAGCTGTTTCTTAACGTGTCTTTTATAGAGTTCCCGCTTTAAAGTGCTGATCCGGTCTAAAAACAAAACTCCGTTCAAATGGTCTATTTCATGCTGTAAAACAACGGCAAGATGATCATGTGCTTCTATCTTTAGCGGGTTTCCTTCCCTGTCGAGGGCTTCAACGATTACCGAGGCTGCCCTTTTTACATCCGATCTCAGATCGGGAACGCTTAAGCAGCCTTCATTATTGGAAACGATTTCCCCCTCGGTTTCAATGATTACCGGGTTTAAAAGCACCTGAATCGATCTTTCGTTTTCAGCTTGATCGATATCATAAACGATCATACTTTTATCGCATCCAATCTGAATTGAAGCAAGCCCAATTCCGGGTGCATCGTACATAGTCTCGATCATATCATCTATAATTTTTTGAAGAGCAGCGTTAATATCTTTTACCGGCTTTGCGGTTTTTTTTAGAAACCTGTCCGGAAATGTAAGTATATCAAGTATTGCCATAAGTTAACCTTCGTGATTTATAGAACTTACCTTTCTTATCGTTATGCCCGTTAAGGTTGCCGATACAAGACCGGTTACTATTACCGGAAGCATTTGTATTACATGATTTATTAAAGTATAGCCTGCGGCATCCTTTGCTGATACACCAAAAAGGGCCATAGCAAAAATACCTCCTGCTTCCCAAAGCCCCCAGTATCCGGGAGCAGAAGGAATGGCTATAAAAAAACAGACTATAATCATAACAGCAGTAAATCCCGTAAAAGAAATATTTATTCGCGGACAACCAAATGACAGCAGGTAATATGAAAGGGCGCAAAGCAGCCAGATAATAATCGTATAGCAAATACAAATAAATATAGTTTTGGGACTCTTTATAAGCAAAAAACCATCTGAAAAATTTTTAAGTATTTTTTGTGCCGGAAGACAAAGCTTATCTTCAATTCTTTTTTTAAAAGACGCCCCGGCCAGGAAAAAAATAACGGGCAATTTAGATATCAGATAGTTAATAATATTTCTTGTTTTCTCAAATATTAAAAGGAAAATACCCAGTATAACTATTATACCTATTCCAATCATATTTTTTCCTGCCAGAGAAAGAACCTCTTTATTTAAATGATACCCTCCGAAATCAACAACAAAATCAGGATCTATTGTAATATTTGCCATTATAACCGAAAAAAGAAGAAACATATAAACAATGTCAAATAAACGATCAACAGCCACCGTTGCCAGTCCTGTTGAAAAAGGTATTTTTTCATTTTTAAGCAGTATGGCAGGTCTGACAGCTTCTCCAATTCTGCCGGGCAATATACTGTTTATCATAAAGCTTATCATAACAGGATGAAAAGACTGCATAAAGCTTATTTTGCGGACAGGTTTCAGTATTGCCTGCCACCTTAAAGCTCTGAATATAAAAGTTGATAATCCCACCAAACCTGCCGGTATCGCCCACCAATAATTTATGGAAGAAAAATATTTTAATAAATCATCAATCGGAACGTTTCTGAATGAAATATAAAGCGCCGCAACAGATATTGCTGCACCGAGCACAAACGAAATAGTTGTTTTTTTATTCATTTTATTGAAGTTACAGGGAAAGTATGATGCGTGCCTTATCAATATCTTTTTTTATCTGTTCCGAAAGTTCGGCAATGCCGGAAAATTTCAATTCATCTCTGATTCTTTTAACAAAATTTATCCGAATATTTTTGCCGTAAATGTTTTCATTAAAGTCAAGCATATGGACTTCTATAGTGAATATATTATCATCAAAAGTAGGGCTGTATCCTATGTTCGCCACACCTTTATATTTTAATCCATTATACTCAACTGTTACGGCATAAACTCCTTTTTTGGGAGATAGCTCATCCTGCATCAGCAGGTTCGCAGTAGGAAATCCAAGCAGTTTGCCTCCCCTGTTGCGGCCTTTTTCAACTGTACCTCTTATCTGGTAATATCTCCCGAGTAGTTGTTGCGTTTTTGCAACTCTGCCTTCTGCTACAAGCTTTCGTATTTTTGTGCTGCTGATACGCCCGGATATGGAGTCTGAAACCGATATCCAGTCTGCCACAATAACTTCATAGCCATATTCCTTTGAGCATGCTTTTAAAAATTCAGTATTTCCTTCACGGTTTTTACCGAAAGCATAATCGTTTCCTACAACAATAGCCTTCATTCCTATCCGTTTTATTAAAAGATCCCTTACGAATTCCAATGCCGGCAATTGAGCAAATTCAGGAGTAAAAGGAATACAGATCAAGACATCCAGTCCTGTTTTTTCAATAAGTTCTATTTTCTGTTCATGAATGGTAATAAGGGGAAGATGGCGGTTTTTTCTTAAAACCTTAACCGGATGCGGATTAAAGGTAATAGCTACTGCAGTTCCGTTTATAGAATCCGCTTTTTCTATAACTTCATGGAAAAGCGCCTGGTGCCCAATATGGACTCCGTCAAAATTTCCGATAGTTACTACAGCGTTTTTAAATGGTTTTTTAATTGATTCGATGTTATATATTATTTTCATTATCTATTACGATCCCAATATTAATCTTGACAAAATACTTAAAAAAAATTAAGTACCTTAACTCTGAATTTAAAGCAATATTTTATTTGTGCCGAAGTGGCGGAACTGGTAGACGCGCTAGGTTCAGGGTCTAGTGGAGAGTTCTCCATCGGGGTTCAAGTCCCCGCTTCGGCACCACCCTACTATAATCATTAAATATTCAGATTCAACTGGTTATTCACTTCCTGCCTTTTAAAATCACTTTAATAAATAGAGCCACTTTCAAAACGTTTCAGTATGGTCAAGGTCAAGGCGGATGATAATTTTAACCGCAGGAATACATGGGGTATTTCGAGGATAGCGCTAAAGCTTCACTAAAGTGCAAAATTTTCACCCAACGCAGAGATCGGCCAAAATGGGACGTTTTGAAAATGGCTCATAAGTAAGAGCGTTTATATAGGGTTTATATCCCTTGCTTTCCCTCAGAGTAAGATCCGATTTCCACTTCCAGTTCCAACCGTTGTTCCAAAGTGCGCAAGATTTTTAAGCGTAACTTTTTCCCAGACCTTACATGTTTCAACATTTTTATATAATCATTAATTCCTACATGCCGATCACGTGAACCCGGAACCGTATAGATAAGATCTCCGGGGCGAAAACCTGCTTTTTCTGCCGGGCTGTTTGCGACCACATCGATCACAGATAATTGCACATCTTCGATATCCCGCTCATAAGACTGAGAATAGGCAAAATAAAAGCCGGTCCATGGATCTCCCTCTTTTCTGACATAAGGAAACTTATCCAGATATGATTTAGGAGCTGCGAGAGTCACCTTTATCCGCTTTTTTTTGTCATTTCGTTTTACGATAACTTCAACACTATCACCGGGTTGGTAATGTTTCATCATCTCCCAATCCTGATAGGCACTGATGATCCTGACGCCATCGATAGAAATCAGAATATCCCCG
>Ga0180732_1000487_pt1 | contig 34205 bp, 31 predicted proteins | sample KR11_01MetaG_FD_148674 | JGI IMG/M metagenome (GOLD analysis project Ga0180732, IMG submission 148674) | Groundwater microbial communities from the Olkiluoto Island deep subsurface site, Finland - KR11_0.1 MetaG | ecosystem: Environmental > Aquatic > Deep subsurface > Groundwater | place...
TAACTTCCACTCCGCACTTGTCGCAGACAACGCCCTTGTATCTGATTCTTTTGTATTTTCCGCAATAACATTCCCAGTCTTTCGTAGGCCCGAATATTTTCTCGCAAAAAAGCCCGTCCTTTTCCGGTCTTTGAGTCCTGTAATTTATTGTTTCCGGCTTAATAACTTCCCCGTGCGACCAGCTTAAAATCTCCTCCGGACTGGCAAGCTTCAGCCTCACCGCCTCAAAATCCTCAACTTTTGTGCCTAGGTTTGACATAAATTATTTAAATTAAATTATTAAATTGTTGGATTGCTAAATTGTTAAAATTGTTGTTATTTTGAAATTAAAATTAAACAAATAAAAATTATATTTATTTTAATATACATTTATTGTTTTCGCATTTTGGCTTTTTGTTGATGCAACTCGGATCGCCCGACATTACCGCAGGACACATTATATCTTTGCAGCCGAGTTTATTGAGCCATTCATTCAGATATGCTTTATTTATTGAAATAGCTTTTCCTCCAGCCGTGCATCCGCAACAATCGGCTTTTACCGAAATACAATCCGAATCCTCCGTGCAAGAACAAAAATCTACCGGTGCTTCTGCCGTTTTTTCCTTAATCGTGAATTCGTTGGAATAAAAAACATTAAAGCCATTATTTGCATATGCTGGTATTTCAACAGAAACCATATAAATTCCCGCCTCTGCCTGCTTGCCTAATTTATCTTCTTCGTTATTGCAATCTATTGTTTTCTGATCCCATTTTTCATTTATGCTCAAACTTTTAGAAAAATCTTTTGGTCCTGCATCTGCTAAATTTAAATCACACTTAACATTGGAACAAGAGCAATAATCTTGCATCATTTTTCTCCATTCGCCGTTTTCTTTCTTCAATACTGTATAATACGGCCAATAAACTTTGAAATAACCAAAGTTTGTATCACTTTCCATTGTTATTTTTACAGCTTCGCCTTGCTCATATTCCGTTTTATCGGTACTGACGATAACTTTTATTTCTTTCTTAATAAAATTATTTATTATCGGACAACTAATGGTTTCTGCAACACCAAATACCCCACCGCTCCAAACAGCGCGCCTAAGCTGACGATCATAGAAACCGCCAAAATCAGCTTTGATAAATTCACTGATAATGGTTCTTTTTTGTTTGCCATGGTTTTGTTTTTAAAAATAAAAAATAAATAGCCTAAACTATTAACAGAGTTAAAACCGATAAAAAGACTGTTGCGATTATAATTTTTTTGGAGCTGATTTTCATTTACTTTTTTTATTTTCCTTTATTATCATAATCCTAATCCCTCGCGAATTAAACTGCCGCCTCCAAGTTCGCTTGCCTTTGCTTCTTTGTAGTAATTTTTTACCAAGCCCTGCGGGAGTTCAGGTTTTTTACCTCGCAATAATTCTTCAATGGTTAAAATTTGAATTTTTTGAAATTCAATGCCTGTATTTTTAGTTAAAGGAGTAATAAAAGTTCCTGCGTCAACCGCTTCGCTTTTCATCGGCTTGGTCGGCTTTTCTAAGGTTATAAAAATCCCCGCTTCGGCTTTTTCCCTTTCCACATCGCCTTTCAAAGTCGCTATTTGATTTCTTTGCACTTTACCTCCTTTAATTTGAACAATCACTTTGCCGTATTCCCATTTGCCGTTTACTGAGTTTTTATGAATAGTAATCACGCCATCAACACCTTTATCCGCTCCGCGCATATTGTCCTTGCTTTTGCTTTGCGCCGGCATAGCGTTTACCAAATCCAGCGCCCAATATTCAAATTCAAACGGATCTTTTTTAAACAGCTCTTTCGCTCCCGCCAAATCAGTCGGCAGTCCATCGACAAAAATCTGCTTATTTCCCAACCCAAATTGATCTTGCAATCTATGCTTTATTAAACTTATAGCCAGAGTTGTGATGTCAATTCCCACCCAATTTCTTTTCAATTTTTCCGCCACCGCCACCGTTGTTCCGCACCCGCAAAAAGGATCTAAAACCCAATCACCGTCTTTTGAGCTCGCTTGAATAATCTTTTCAAGCAATGCCTCAGGTTTTTGTGTTGGATAACCAAGTCTTTCTTTTGCTTGTGAATTTATAACGGGTATTAGCCATACATCATTTTCTTTTACGCCTTTTTTATTAACAGATGTTACATAAACATCATCGTTCTTTATTCTTGTGTGGTAATTTTGTTTTCTTTTTAATGATTTTTCAGTATAAGCTGTATACTGAGGATTAAAAGTATACCCGCTTGATTTTTTTGTATAAAATAGTAAAGTGTCGTGCATACCTAAAAATTTATTTGCGCTGCCAGTCCATCTTCGATAATGCCAAATAATTTCATTTTGAAAATTCTTCTTCCCAAAAATCACATCCAAAACAATTTTCAAATAATGGCTGGCGGTCGGATCGCAATGTAGATATAAACTTCCGGTCTTTTTCAAAACGCGATGCAATTCAATCAGCCGCGCCGCCATCATTGTTAAATACGCCAGCATATCATTATGTCCGACCATCTTTTCCAAAGCCAGCATCAAATTGGAAATATCCTCGTTGGTTTTAGTCACCAAGTGATCAAAAGCTTCCTTTGATTCCCTCGTCCAATGCCAAGAGTCGTCAAACGCCTTAATCTGCGCCGGACTGTCCAGCATCCCTTCCTTGAAAAGCACATTATAATTCCGATTGGAATTAAACGGCGGATCAAGATAAATCAAATCAAAACTATTATCTTCAATTTTCTTGCGCAAGATTTCCAAGTTGTCGCCGAAATAGAGGATGCGGTTTTGCATAGTCTATAAAATTATTTATTAATTTGATTTTCCAATATTAAATCATTTCTTTTTTCTAGCATTTCTAGCCTTATTTTTAACTCATCTACATCTTTTAAGTACTTTTCGTATCTCCCGTAATTATCTCTGTAATAATCATATAATATTGGAATTGAAGCAAAGAAAAAGGTAATTATTACAGCGCTAGCAACGAACAAAAGAAAAGTGGTTGTTTCTTTAATTCTTTTTTCAAGATTTTCCAGTCTGCGACCAAAGTCATCTATTTTATCAACATCCTCTTTTGTTGGTTCTTTTGGAATTTCTTCTAGCAATGTATATTTTTCTTCTGTCCTATTTATATTCATAAAACCCCTTAACAACTAAAGTTCCTCCTATATCAACTACTTCTATATCCGACCCCTTAAAATTAAATATATTTATTCCACCGAATGAAACACCTTTCCCAAAAGTAATAGATGGACTAAGAGTAACTGAATCCAGTTTTATAATTTTTCTGGGAGTTAACCTTCCGTCAGGTTCTTCTTTAAACAGTTCGTCAAATTTATACCTCATATTTGTTTTTAAATTTTTTATTCTAAACTTGTCATCCTGAACTTGTTTCAGGATCTTCAATGTTATACGCTAAAATAATAGTTTGCGAAACAGGCGGTAGATTCTGAAATAAATTCAGAATGACATTGAGATTGGATAATATTCAATAGTATTGCTACGCCACAAAATAGCTATATCCCATAATCAGCCTACCCCTACTCTACCACTCCCCGCCCAAGAAATTAAAACAAAAATTATTTCTTCTCCAAAAAATCCAAAATATGCTGGCAATATTTTGCGTATTGATCTATTGCTTCATCTATGCTTTTGTAAACTATCTCCCTGTCAAGATTATTATACTCGTGGACAATCGCGTTTCTGAATCCCGCGCTTTTGGAAACCTCTTTCGCGAAATCCTTGGGCAAAACATTCAGCTCGCCTATAAGCAAAAAGGTTTGCCTGTATTCTTTCGGCGAATCCATTTCGGAAACGGCTAATTCTGAAATCAAATGCTCGTTTATATCAATCGCCCTTCCGATTATTTCCATCATAATGTTTTTCAAGGCGGAATATTTCATAAAATCTTTTGAAACATCGGAAAAAGACATTCCTGAAAATATTTTCAATCTTGCCAAATCGCGCGTAATCAAATTAATTTTTTCTTCTATGAATTCTTTATCTATCATATTACTTGGTTAATAATTTTAGCCTTTTTTTAACGATAGTTTCTTTCAAGCGCAGCAAATCTCTGCTGTCGCAATAATCTCTGAAAGCGTACGCCTTAAAAGAAATAAAATCGCGGCGATTTCCATATAAAAGAATCCCATCGCGCATTACTTGATATCGGAATAACGGATTAGTGTTATGAAGAGATTTTACATCAACTTCCGTTGATTTAAAAACATCGGCAAACTCATTATTCAAATCCACTAATTCGTCAAAAGAAATCGGCTTGTCTTTTCTGTAAACGGCAATATCAATATCACTGTCTTTTCTGGCAAGATTTTTCGCGTAAGATCCGTAAAGTACTGCCAAAGAAAGCTTGCGCTTCTCGGCCAGTTTTTCTATTTCCGGTTTTTTTGAATTAAAATCTAACATAAATATGATTTTACGATACACAAACCACTATTAATCCATTGCTTTTTTCATTTGAACTTTCTGATTTTGGCTTTGATTTGAAATATTTTGAACTTTGAAATTAATCAAAGAACCTCTTTGTCGTCCAGTCCTATTTTCTCCTCGCCTTTTTTAAGGTTCTCTTCTTTAACAGCTTCTTCATCTCTTCTTTCTTTCGCCCCCAGAAGTTCAACATTCAAACTAAGCGCTTTGAGCTCATTTACCAAAACATGAAATGAAGCTGGGATGTTCGGACTTTTTATTGACTCGCCCTTGATGATTGACTCGTAAGCTTTTGACCTGCCGAGAACATCATCTGATTTTATGGTCAAAACTTCCTGCAAAGTGTGCGCGGCTCCGTGCCCTTCCAGCGCCCAGACTTCCATTTCCCCGAATCTCTGTCCGCCGAATTGCGCTTTTCCGCCCAGCGGCTGCTGGGTTATCAAAGAGTACGGGCCGATGGAGCGCATATGGATTTTGTCTTCCACAAGATGGTTTAGCTTCATGATATAAGTAATTCCAATGGTAGTTTTATTATCAAAAGGCTTTCCGGTTTTGCCGTCAAAAAGCTGGACCTTTCCGTCTTGCGGAAGACCCGCTTTTTCAAGCTCGATTTTTATTTGCTTCTCCGTAACTCCATTCAAAGATGGACAAGCGACTTTATAACCTTGCTTGCTTGCCGCCCAGCCTAGATGAGTTTCTAAAATCTGCCCGATATTCATGCGGCTTGCCACTCCGAGAGGATTCAGAATTATATCAACGGTAGTTCCGTCTTCCAAATAAGGCATATCTTCCACGGGAAGAATTGTGGAAATAACTCCTTTGTTTCCATGCCTGCCCGCCAATTTGTCTCCGACTTGGACTTTTCGCAGCTGCGCGACACTCACTTGCGCTTTTTTTATCACGCCGCTGGAAAGCTTATCTCCTTGATCTCTGGAAAATATTTTAATGTCAACTACTTTCCCCTGTTCTCCGTGCTGAAGATATAAAGAAGTGTCTTTCACGTCTCTCGCTTTTTCGCCGAAGATAGACCTCAATAATCTTTCTTCCGCCGTCAAATCGCTTTCTCCCTTAGGCGTAATTTTCCCGACTAAAATATCTCCCGATCGGACTTCCGCGCCGATTCTGATAATTCCATCCTCATCTAAATCTTTGAGCTTTTCTTCCCCGACATTAGGAATGTCTCTGGTCACGATTTCCGGACCGAGTTTTGTGTCGCGGACATCAATCGAAAAATCTTCAATATGGATTGAACTGAATCTGTCTTCTTCCACAACTCTCTGGGAAAGTATAATAGCGTCTTCAAAATTATATCCTCCCCAAGGCATAAACGCTACCATCAAATTCTGGCCGAGCGCCAGCTCTCCATTTTCAGTCCCCGAACCGTCAGCAAGAAGTTCTCCTTTTTTGACTTTCTGCCCTTTTTTGACTCGGGGGTGCTGTGTCATGCATGTAGCGGCATTTGATCGGACAAAGCTGGAAAGGCCATAATTATTAAAGCTAGAATCTGAATTTTTGATTTTTATATGAGCTCCATCAACTTCAATAATTTCCCCGCTCTTTTCAGCAAGAACAACATGCCCTGAATCAACCGCGGCTCTTTTTTCGAGGCCTGTGCCTACAACTGGAGATTGCGGAACAATGCAAGTAACAGCTTGCCTCTGCATATTTGAACCCATCAATGCTCTATGCGCGTCATCATGCTCAAGAAAAGGAATTAAAGATGTCGCCACGCTAATCGCCTGATTGGGAGAGATGTCCATAAAATTCACTTTCTCTGCTTCAATTATTCCCGGTCTGCCTTTAACTCTCGCTTGAACTTCGCTTTGAATAAATTTGCGGGAGGATTTTTCAAAAGGAACGCTGGCATGAGCAATGATGGCGTCTTCTTCTTCGGTGGCGTCCAGATATATTATTTCATCCGTCACCTCGCCGTTTTTTACTTTCCTGTAGGGGGTTTCCAAAAATCCGTATTCGTTGACTTCCCCGTAAAGAGCAAGATGCCCGACCAAACCGATGTTCGGACCTTCTGGAGTCTGGATCGGACAAACCCTGCCGTAATGGCTTCTGTGCACATCGCGGACTTCAAATCCCGCTCTTTCTCTCGTCAATCCTCCCGGACCCATGGCGGAAAGCCGTCGCTTATGTTCAAGCTCGGCCAGCGGATTCACTTGATCCATAAATTGGCACAATTGGCTGGACATAAAAAATTCCCTGATGACCGCAATCAGCGGCCTGGTGTTTATAAGCTGGGAAGGCGTAACGGTGTTCACATCCAATGTGCTCATCCTGTCTTTGATATTTCTTTCCACTCTCATAAATCCCAGCCTGAATCTTTCCTGGATAAGCTCCCCGGCCATGCGGACTCTTCTGTTCCCGAGGTGATCGATATCATCGCTCACGGAGCTTGAAGAATTATTAAGTTTGATTATTTCCTTGATGGTTAAAATCAAATCGCTGGGCTGAAAAACTCTGTGCGCGACGGAATCTTCCAGATTAACATTTAACCTTTGGTTCATTTTATGCCTTCCTACTTTTCCAAGATCATATCTGTCAAATTTGAAAAACATTCCTTCAATCAGCTGCTTGGCGTTATCGGCAGTCGCCAAATCTCCCGGCCTGATTCTTTTATATACTTCAATAAACCCTTCCGCCTTGGACTTTGCCAAATCTTTATTCAGGGTTTCTTTGATGAATTTCACGCTTCCCGTGTCAACATCGGAAAATGTTTTCATTATGCTTGCGTCAGTTCCTTCGGTAAAAGCGCGCAGAAGAGAAGTGACCGCCACCTTTCTTTTCTTGTCAATCCTCACAAAAATAGCGCCGCTTGCTTCCGTTTCAACTTCAAGCCACGCTCCTCTGTTTGGAATCAGCTTCGCGCCGAAATATCTTTTATCCTCTTTCTCGGAAGAAACGCTGAAAAACACTCCCGGAGATTTTATAAGCTGGCTCACGACCACTCTTTCCACTCCGTTAATAATAAAAGTTCCCCGATCTGTCATAAGAGGGAACTCTCCGAAATAAATTTCTTGTTCTTTTTTTACATTAGTTTGCAGGCTTGTCAGTTTGACTTTGCATCGCAGAGGCGCTTCAAAAGACAAATTCTTTTTCTTCGAGGTTTCTTCGTTATATTTCGGCTTATCAAGATAATAATCAATAAAATCAAGCTGCATTTCTTTATTGAAACTGGAAATGGGAGAAATCTCGCTCAAAAGCTCTTTCAGCCCCTGTTCAACAAACCAATTATAAGAATCAATCTGGGATTCTATCAAATACGGCGGATTTACCAAATCCTCCCTTTCATTAAAATATTTCCTGTCCGATTTAAAACTCGCTGTTTCTTTTTTTTGAAGCATAAAAATTATTTTTATGGAAATTATTTATGAAATTTTTGTTGTTATAAAAATCAATTAATTTTTCATTATTCTGTTTCGCCTTTCTGATACCTCAAAAAATCTACTCACCCGATAACACAAAATAGTAAAACAAGAACAGAACAACAATAGAACAATACAGCAATAGAACAACTATTATTCTTTTTTTTCAAGGACACAAAAACAAGCCTAGACAGCAAATACTGCAGGCGAAAAAAGCCCTCTTCTTTTATTTGATTGCTTTATAAATCATAATATATTTTGTTGACTTGAAAACCAAGCATATTTACATTATATACATAGGAAAGATTGTGTCAAGGGACGATTTCTTTTTTTGACTTTATGGACTTTCTGGCTTTTGGCTTGTACGCCCTCTTTACTGTTTTCTTCATAAGGATTATTATAGAGATGCGGTGTTTTAATAATAACAATAATTTTATGAGTTTTTATGAAAATGCTTTGGCTGAAAATGCCGGGGGTTCCTAAAAATGGACTTAAAGAAAACCTCGAGCAAAAAGAGCCGGAGTTTATGAGAGAAATGATAAAATCGCTTAATTGCCTAATAGATCAATCGCAATCTATACGGCGAAATGCCAAAAAGATTAGCGCGTCCAGCACAAAATTATTTATAGAATCTTTTCTTTTTAACATTAAAGAGATAAAAACAGGTTATAAGCCCATAGAATCTTATTTTGAAGCGCCTGCGGAATCGCATAATATATCCGTTGAAAAGAACAGAAATGACAATTCGCTAATTAATAATGACTTGAGAAGGAAAGATGGGGGCGATAAAGAGAATGGAATTGAAAATATTCCTAAAATAATGGATGTAAAATCCGAGCTGGAAAAAACCGCGGGTGAAATTATTTCCAAAAGCGAAGATGTGAAAAGTTGCCTAAGAAATATGAGCGGAATCAACAACGACAGTTTCATCACTGGAGTGTATAACAGCTTCAGAGATCTGAATAACGCGATCTTGAAACTGGATTCAATAGAAGAAATGATTATGGCGTATTCTAAATAGGGACTGCTGATTTTCTCAATTTATTCCTCCCTTTAGAAAAAAGGGGGGGGGTTAGGAGGAATTTGAAAAACTATCAAAACGCATATATGCAAAAGGTTCCGCTCGGGAGAATGGAGCCAGCGCCTAACTTTGTTATAAGTTTTAAGTTATCAGTTATTCGTTATAAGTTATAAGTTAGTTTGTCGGGGTGGCGGGACTTGAACCCGCGGCCTCAGCGTCCCGAACGCTGCGCGCTGGCCATCTGCGCTACACCCCGGGGATTTGAACCTGCCTGCCGGCAGGCAGGTTTTGAATTTGGAATATCTGTTTTAAGTTTCAGATTCCATATTCTATTTTTCATAATACAGCAAAAATGGAATAAATCAATGATTCATAAAACTCCGCTCGGACATGCCTGCCTGCCGGCAGGCAGGTCTGCCTTGGCATGTAGAATGGAGCTAATACTTATTTCTGCTAAACTTTACCCGAACATCAGCCATTCCGGTCTGAATAAAAGCAAAATTCCCATAATCACCATAATAATTCCGCCAACTAAATGCGAAGCGCGAGTATATTTAGTCGTTGCTCCGGTTATTTCCAAGGTTTTCATTGCTATAAAAAAGACAATCAAGTCATCAAGCATAAAAATAAAAATGTAGAGCGAAAGATAAGCGTAGTACTGCCACTTTTCCAGCGGAGATAAGGCAAGAATTTGAGTATAAACCGCCGGCAAACCCGCGGAGCAAATCAATTCCACTAAATTAACCGCGAAAGCCAGAAGAATAATTCCGACCAAGGCCAGCCAAAACCGTTTTTCCTGAGTTATGTTTTTCAATTTTTCAAAAATTTTCCGCTTTTTTTCATCATCGGTTACTTTGCATTTTCCCGCTTTATCGGTAAAATATTCTTTTAAATTATAGCCTCCGGCGGCCAAAGCCACCAGACCGATAGCGATTCTAACCCACAAAACAAACCCTAAAAATAAAAACAAATTAAGCCAAGCCGACATAAAGAGAAAATAAATAAAAGCGGAAGAAACTATAAAGGCAAATCCTAAAGTCCATCTTCTCTTTTTATCTTCTATTCTTAAAAGCAAGCTGATCAAAAAAAGCAGAACCCACATAGCGCATGGATTAAATCCGTCCAATCCGGCTATTAAAATAGTCAGAATCGGCAAAGAAAAATCCTTGGTTTTTATCTCTCCGACGATCGGCAAGTTTATTTTTTCGGGGATCTTTTTCTCACCTTGATATTTAGAACCTGAAACCGCGGGAGAAATTATATTTCCGACCGTATCGTAACAGCCGTTTTGCAGGGCGTATTGGATAGCTTCTTCTATCGCCGCTCCAGTAGTTTGTTCATCATACCATCCGGCGAAATAATGGTCGCCCACCACCGTAAAGGGCACGCCGGAAACATTAGCGCTTAATTCTTTCCCGACTTTTTTTAATAAATCAACATTCTCTTTACTACTTGTAACTTCAAAGCTATGCGCTGTCAGACTGCTGTATTTTTGTTCCAATTTTTCTAAAAACGGCTTTTCATCGGAACAGTGGGGGCAGCCATTCGCCCAAAAAAAGTAAAGATTGACTTCTCTATCAGAATCGGGAGACAGCTTCTCTTGAGCTAAAGCTGAAGTTGTTGAAAATGTTAATCCGGCAATCAGCAAAAATAAGGATAATTTGGCTGTTTTTTTGATCATATTTTTTTTAGGGTTTATATATTAATTGAGTTAAGTGTTAGAGAAACGGATGTAAAATGCAAACTGGAGTCCTCGCGAAAGTGAGGATGTGAGCTTGAGGCTCATTGGCCTTGGGCTGAAAGTTTCGCAAGATTAGTGAATTTCAAAAGAATTGTGATATTTATTCCTGACTGGAGTTTATGCTGAATTTATTTCAGTATTGTTTCAGGATCTTTTTGTGTTTGTCATCCTGAATTTAGTTCAGGATCTTTTGATTACTACATCTGATGTTTAATATTTTCACTTGACTTTCTACTGCGATGAAATAATGTCTTGTAATTTATGGGTTATGTTTAGCGTAACAGCTAGAAGATTCTGAACTAAATTCAGAATGACAAACTGGTAAATTAAAGTAATGCCACTATAATATATTCTGATTAAGAAAAATTAAACCGCCAAAGTAGACATTTAAATATACCAACTTCATCTCAATTCCTTCAAATATTCATAAACCGCCAAGGCGGCCTTAGCTCCTTCTCCGCAAGCTATAACAATTTGCTTATCCCTGATATCCGCCACATCGCCGGCGGCGAACAGTCCATCGGTTTTTGTCGCGCAAGTTCTCGGGTTGATCTTAATTTCACCGCTATCGTTGAGCTCCACTAAATTTCCGGCAAAATCAACGGACGGCGCAGCGCCGATTTCTATAAAAATGCCGTCAACGGCAATCTGATTTATTTTTTTTGATTTTCTGTCTTCATAAACAATTTCTTTGACAAAATCATCCCCTTTAATTTCCTTGACATCCGCATTAGCGATAACGCTGATTTTTTTATCATTCTCAATCGCCTGCTGAAGAATTTCATCTCCCGTAACTTTCGGCGCGAATTCCAAAATATAAACCTTTGAACAAAATCCGGCCAATTCCAGCCCTGCTTCTAGTCCGACATTTCCTCCGCCAATCACCGCCGCAATTTTGCCTTCAACCATTGTTTCATCACAAGTTACGCAATAAGAAACTCCTTTGCCCAAAAACTCTTTTTCTCCGGATATTCCTATCTGCTTAGGATCTCTGCCCGAAGCGATAATAACCGCTTTGGCGGAATATTTTTCTTCATCCGTTCGGACTTCAAAAAAACCGCTTCCCCCGTTCAGGGATTTATCTCTGATGGAATTTGTTTTTTTAATTTCTTTAACTTTTTTAATTTCTTCAACCTCTTCAAACTCCGCGATATCTATTTCAAACTTTTCCAGATGCTCTTTAAACTTTTTCATTAATTCCAGCCCCCTGATTTCCTTAAAGCCGGTATAATTTTCAACCCCAAAAGCATTGCCCGCCTGGCCGGCGAAATCTTTGGAAATAAGTATGGTATTAAGTTTTTTTCTGGCGGCATAAATTCCAGCCGTGATTCCAGCCGGGCCTCCGCCGATAATAATTAGATCATGCATAAATGCGATTTATTAAAATTAATTTAAGGAATTTCAATTTTTTTGCTAAGCGTCAGACTGTCTGAGAACTCAAAAAACCTACAAAATTGTCATTCCCGTCCCGTATCAAAGTACGGGATAAACTCCGGCGGGAATCCAGTAAATAAGCCATTTATTTTGCTAACTGGATTCCCGTTTTCACGGGAATGACAGTTCTCGGACAGTCTGGCAAGAGTGTTTTCCGCTTGCCTGACTGGTAGGCGGGTATGTGTTGAAAACCTAATTTATCCCCAAAGCTTCCAATATTTTTTTCTTGTCAAATCCGACAATAATTTGACCTCCAACTTCCAACACAGGCGCTTCTTTTTGTCCGGACATTTTAATCATTTCCTCTTTAGCCTCTTGGTTGCTAAAAACATCAACCTCTTCAAATTCAATATCATACTTTTTCAAAAGTCCTTTTAATGTCCAGCAATAAGCGCAATCAGGCGTGGAATAAACTTTGATTTTTTTATTTAGCTTGTCCATAATTTAATTTTTTATTGAATAAATCAAGTTTTAAATATACGCGAAACGCTCTTGAAGGAAATATTATATAATATCTCCTGCGCTTGGATGAGTTATTCAAATTCCTATGCAATAAAAACATGCTTTCCTTAATTGTCATTATACCCATAACGGCGCTGTTGTCCACTTTTTTTTCTAAAATTATTAATTATGAACAAATAGTCATAGGCCATAGCATTGGCAAACAATAAACTTGATCCAAAAACTGCTAAAGAAAACAAAAAGGTTTTTTCATATTTTGTAAAATAATTTATCGTTAAGGAATTTCAATGCCGCCTGATTTAACAAGGACTGCCCTTATTAAAAAGAACAGTCCTTTTTGTTTTGATTTTATCATTTAGAATAATCTCTTGCGGAAAATGACTGAAATGAAAAATATCGCCGCGCCGGAAACAACGACCATTGGACCGGCCGGAAGCTGGACGAATTGAGCGATGAGAATTCCGGCAATCGCCGAGATAATTCCAAAAGTAATCGCCCACATTTTATACGAACGCAAATTCTGGCTGATGTTTTTTGCCGAGGCCGCGGGAATAGCGATAAGAGCGGCGGTTATCAATCCTCCCGCCAGATAAACGCCCAGTGCGACAACAACGGCAATACTTAACAAATAAAGCAAGTTATAGCGCTGTATATCCACGCCTTCAATGGCCGCCAAGTCTTCATGGACATTCATCAGCATCATTTTTTGATATAATTTCTTCACCGCGTAAAAAATTAACAAACTTAAAATGACTACCATGAGCGCTTCTATCGGAGTTATTTTTGTAATACTGCCAACCAGCGCCTCTTCCGCCTCCTCAATCGGCAGAAAAAGAAGAGCCGTTCCGACTCCCGAAGCGAAAACAATCGCCGCCAGATTTTCCATCGGCAGTTTCGTTCTTTTTTCCAAAAGCCAGATTAAAATCGCTCCGACAAGAACGAACGGAAAAACTCCCAATGAAATATCAAATCCGAAAATTAAGGCCAAGGCCACTCCGGGAAAAGCCAAGTGAGCCAGCGGACCGGCGACCACTGACATTTTTTTGGAAAGCATTAATGTCCCTAAATAACCGGCCACTCCGCTGATAAAAATTCCGCTTATCAAAGTAAGAATGAATTGGCTTGACATAGTAATATTATTTATAAATTAAATTGCCCTTCGACAAGCTCAGGGTGACACATTATTTTAATGTCATGGTGAGCCTGTCTGCCGATAGGCAGGCTTGTCGAATCATAACATATTGAAATTCCTTAGCGATAAATTAATGATGTTCGTAAAATTTAATCTCCGCGCCGAAAAGCTGTTCCAGCATTTTCGGATTTAAAATTTCTTTGGGCGCGCCAAAGCAATGATACCCTTTGCGATTCAAGCACAGCACATTGGTTGAGTATTTGTAGACAATGCTCAAATCATGCGTTACTAAAAAAATAGTCAAATTTTCTTTTTCTCGAATTGAGCGAAGGAGCGAATAAATAGTCTCTCCTCCGCCAATGTCTATCCCTGTTGTCGGCTCGTCAAAAAATATAATTTGAGGGTGAGAAATCAGCGCCCATGCCACCAGCATTCTTTGGAACTGCCCGCCGGACAAACTGCCGGCTTTTTTGTGAAGAATATCTTTTTCCAGTCCGACTAACTGTAAAAACTGTTCCGTTTCTTTTTGCGCCGGAATAGGATTTTTTAAAGCAAAGAAATCTTGCGCAGTCAACGGGAAATCTTTGACTTTCATTTGATTTAATCCTTGCGGCAAATAGCCGACCTTCGGTTTTTGATGCCATATAATTTCTCCTTCATGCGGCAAAAAACCCAAAAGCGCTCTTAAAAGCACGGTCTTGCCGGCGCCATTGGGGCCTAAAATGGTTAAAATTTCTCCTTGCGCGGCTTGAAAAGACAAGTTTTCTATAACCTTTTCTCCGTCCAAAATAACATTCAAATTTTTGACTTCTAAAATTAAATTTTCTTTCATCATAAGTAAGAGTTTTAAATTTTAATAATTTTAATCGCTTTGCCAAATCAACCAGATGTCAAATTACCCTTATTCATCTGTTTTTTGCTTAAAAAAATCAATAATATCTTGATCACCAATCAAGCATTTTTCCCCGTCCCACAAAAAAGGCACGCCAATTGAATTGGTCGGCAAGCCGCAAATTTTCGCTTTGGCTTCCAGTTCTTTTGCGTTATTTTGGTTATGATAAACCTCCTTTTGAGCAAAAGAGATTTTGTCTTTGATTTTATTTTCTTCAATATATTTTTCCACAATCGCGCAATGCGGACAGCCATCGCCGTAAAAAAGAACGATCCGGCTTATTGATTGATTTTCCTCTTTTGTCAGTTCGTTTGCCGGAAATCGGTTTTCGCTCTTTTCCCGCGAAAGCGCGAAAAATGAGAAAGTCAAAACAGCAATAAATAAAATTGTGGGAATAATTATTTTTTTGTTCATAATGATTTTAAAAAAGGACTTATCATAAAAATAATACCGAAACCAAAAAGAATGTAGGTTATTAAATCAAAAATGATTCCGTTTGTTTTTGTCATTCCGAATCCCGACAGGATGAGGAATCCCTTAAACATTGTTCTAGCGATAAATAATGCTTTTACGATTTATATCATTGAAGCGATTTCTCACTCCTTCGCCTGCTAGTGAATCCGTTTCTAAATGACAAAAAGAAATATCTGATTTCTATATAATTTAAATTTGAGACGCTTTCATTTGTAGCTTTGCCATGCTTCACTTTTAGTTTTTATCGCGCAATAAGTTGCACATTTACATTATAAAACAAATGAAAACGCCTAGCAATAGGGGGCAAAGTTGCACAGTTCTATACAAGTGTGAAGCGGGTTTAGTCTACTTAAAATAAATAATTCATACCTTAACCCGAAAATCTTTCTATTTCTTGTATTGCTCTCCTGACTTCTTCTTTATGCGTTTCAATAGTTAATCTGGGTTCTAAAGAAGATAAAAATTCAATGGCATGTTTTTTTGGGTCTTTTTGGAATAATTCCCTCTTAACGCGCTCATTTTCTCTAAACATCCTCGTTACTTGAAGAATTTGATCTGTATTAAGGTGTTCGATAAAATCGGCTAATATTATATAACAAGTGGAACGACCCCAATAATTACCACACCAAACGGCTAAAATTTCTTGATACACTTCTTCAAAAGCCACAGATGGAACATTCGAGCCAAATTGAGCAAGTGTCTTTGCAATTACTTCTTCATCACGCCACCCGTAAGCTGTATCTTTTGCTTCGGCTAATTTTTTTGCCGCATGGCGATACAGTTGTGCGCGGGCGGCATCAGGAACATATTTTATTCCTTTAACTTTAATTAAAAAATCACGCAATCGATTTTTTGCTGCTTTACTAGAATCTTGGGGGTTAACTTCGAATGTAAAAAAGTGATATTTCATTCCCGCCGTTTTTCGAAGATCTTCGTTAGACCGTTCCCAAACATCGGGGAAAAGTTCAAAAACATTATTCACCGCCGGACTTTCTTCTCCACAAAGAATATCCAACATAAAACCAAAACAAATACGAACGTCTTGATTTCTTAAAACTTTTATTTCATCGCGAAAAATTATAATTTGTTCACTGGAAAGAACCCCGTTTTTTATTGGGTCAAAAAGCGATGAAACTGAGTGCCCAGGATCCGGAATTGGTAAAGAAAAAAGATTTTTCTGAAGAAGAAGAGCGATTGCAAAAACATCTTCAGGGCCAACTTTTTCGTCCGTATCGTGAGCGCCAGAAGCATGATTTCTCATCCAATTAATCATTTCAAGAGATTTTCCCGCTTTTTTATTCAAGACACCAAGGTTTGTTGCTCCGGATATTAAAACAAGATCATCCACCCCTTCCCATCTTTCAGAAAGAGTTTCTCCGTCTTTATCATATTTTTTCCTGCCCGGTTCTTCTTTAATTATAGATAACCACAAATCGACACCATAAGCTTCTGCTCGCCGTTTCAGATTACTTACGGCTGCATTCCATAAACCAAGTAACGCATATTCACAGTAACCGTCTTTAAGTAATTTCGCTGCTTGAATTAAATTCTCCCGCTCTTTTTCGACAAGTGGAAATAAGCTGATTTTTTCAGCATCTAAAATTAATAATCCATTTTCAATTTGTTTTTCAGTTTCTGCCATAATTTTAAAGAACCAGTTAAATAAAATTTAATTTATTTTTTAAAATCCGGCTCTTTATCAATGTCAATTTCTGTCTTCCCCACACTTAACTTTTTTTTATTAATCCAAACAAAACCTTTATCGGCGGTAATGACCGCTACATCGATTGGGCCGCCAACCCCAGGCATATCACCAGGATCGCCCGCTATGCCGTCGGAAAATCTTTGAATGGCTGTGGTTGTTTCTATCGCCAAAAGGCTAAAATCAATACCATCTTGTAATGTCATTGTTCCCCACTGAATCATGTATTCTAAACTTCTAAGTTGTTTTTGAGCTTCATTTGGGCCAATTTCAGAAGCTATTTTTTGAAATAATGGCAAATTACCAATTCTTCCATCAAAACCCAATACTATTCTTGATACTACATCGGTTTGTCCAATCCAGCCCGCGCCATATTCCTTGCCTTTTTCCTTACTATCTCTTTTAACCTCAACATTGCCAGGAATATAAATCATACAAACTTCATGAGAGTTATCTTTATTAAAGCCGGCAACAATAAACTGTAATTGATCAACCCCCACCACTCCCTCTTTTTGTAATCCATTTGGATCTTTAAACTTGAATACAACGCGATTTTTTTCCTTTTTCACTTCAATTATCTCGCAACCTTGTCTTTCCAAATCAGCTTTTATTTGATCCGGTAGTTTATCCAGCTGTTCTTTAAATTTATATTTTTCTTCAAAAAAATCTTTTAACTTCTGACTAATTTCATTCACTGTTAAATTTTCAGTCTTTAAATCAGCCTCTAAGCTGGTTTTAAATTCTTCTATAAACCTGCTAATGTTTTTTAAAACGCCGTTTTCCGGAAGAAAGGCTAATCCTGCCACGATTAAACCAACCCTCTCTCCAATTTTAAAAACTTTCGAAGCGGAATCTGAACCTATTCGACTCATTCCTTTTTGATTTCGATAAGACTGCCGACTATCCGCGGCTAAAACGATTCCTTCTGGTGTTGTTGTATTTATTCCTAAAGACATAATTTTATTTATTTAATTATTTTTTTAAATTTCTCGACTGTTAAATTATTAGCTTCCAAGCTCTTGCAGAGAGGTTTGTCGTCTGTAATTGTAATATTTTTGCATAACGCCGATGTTAAAAAAATTGGGAAGTCCGCTTGATGGTCTTTAATATTCGCCACATGAGTAGAGCATAAATACACTTTATAGGTGTTACTTACATAATTAAAGACTTTTACCGCTCCGCCGACAAAAAAATTGATACTACTATTACGACGCATTTCTGCCGCAATTTCCATTTCGATAACACCGAAGTTATCAAAGGTTCCAGCTGATATGACAGCCGTACCATTATAAAAGGAGTTTGTAATGCAATACGAAACCGTTTCTGAGGAACTAAAATAGATTTGCCCTTTGTCTTTGAAAAAATAATTACTTCCATTAGTAAGCCAAACCCACTGCGAATCTTGATAATAAGTTACGCCCGTTGCAAATTGAGGAACGTATATTTTAGAATAACTTCCTTCTGTGGATAGCTGCGTTTTATATGTTTCCATAAGTTCATTTTCGACATAAGGAGAAACTATTCCTAACTGACTTGTTGCCCCAAAATTAGCCCTTGTATGATCATAAGGATTATTTCCGGATTCGTAGCAGTTTTGAATTGAACAATTATCCCAAACAATAATGCCGGAGGTTTTACTGCAAATAGTTTGAGCGTTAGTATAAACACCAGATTCAACGCCGCAAGTTAAATTAACAGCTAAGGGCTTTAGATAATTAAATTCGTCCAAACCCTCTCTTAGGTTAAAATTGGCTTTAGTGATTTCGCTCATATTATTTAATAATAATTACTACCATCGACAGTAATTTGTGAAGAGGAATAATGGCTTCCATAAGTAACAAAAATATTTTTATTACTTATGCCCGACCATTGCAACTGCGGTGCGACTTCATAAAAAGGATAGTTTAACTCCGTTGGATTATTACTTAAAAAATTACTGATGTTTTCAATCGCATGTTTGGCTTTTGGCATTAATATTATCGCCCTGGCTTTGTTTGGCTCCCTCACGATATATTTTTTCCGAACAAGAGCATCGAAAAGATCTTTAATGGTTTGATTAGAAGATACGCCGAGTTTTTGACGAAGTTCAAAAAATGTAGGTGAAAAACCTCCTTTTTGCCCCTCGTAAATTAACATTAAAACCTCAAGTTGCCTATTTGTAATTTCTTTCATGGAATCACTTTAATCCTAGCTTTTACATTATACAGCATAACCGTATTTTTGTACAGTGGTCAAGAAATAAGTAAAAAGTTCATTATATCGGAAGTTTAAAATTAGGTTTTAAGCTTCCAACAACCACAATATATTCCGGTGCTTCCGAAGCTGGGAAAAATTTTAAGCTTACGATTACATTCCTCTTGCCCGAATTGTAAGTTATAACGCTAATTTTAATAACAAAACCTCCGGCTTGCTTTCCAATAAGAGGAACGATTTTACCATCAAAATTGCAACCCATCCAATAGCCAACATCATCTTTCTCGTTAAGTATCGTTGGCAAAACATATCGCTCGTCGAAACAATCCAATCCCCAGCAAGCGACTGTGAAACAATAAGCCATTTTTGCGATCATTTTTTCAAAATCGTTGCCCCGAGCGGTCGTCGTTAAACTAAATCCCTTAATTTTGTGCTCCTTTTTAAAATCTTCAATATTAATTCCGAATCCTATCAGTTTTACTCCAGTTACTATAATCCCGAATTTATAGCCATTTGGAGCGAAGAGGGCTGGCGGATTGTATTCTAAGAACTGCACAAGGCCCAAAGTTTCTTTTCCTTTTAAATCGAGAGTTCTTTTTGAACCATCTTCAAGTATAACATCTAAGAAAAAAGATTCTTCGGCAAGCTTCCTTTTCCTTGATGGAAAATCCAATGCCGCCCGAACTTCCCCCCAATTATTACTAATCGGGTTTCGCTCGCACTTCGAAGTTATGACGCGGCATTCTTCACAACAAGCCTTTCTTAAAATTATTGCATTACCACCTAAACCAAAGGGAACGACGTGCTCTTTAGTTAATTTACTATCAACATCCCCGCAATAGATACACCGCCCGATTTCAAAAAATTTTTGTCCTATCAAATTCATGTAAACTATTTTAACTCCAAAAATCTAATAAATTTTGATATTATCCATAGAATTAACCTTCAAAAATAGATTTTATTTTCGCCTCAATTTTCTGCTGAAAAATATCCATCAGTTTTTTGTTGGCTTCAACGATTTTCTGTTCCTCATTAATCTTCGCCACAATCGCTCCAAATTATTTTACTGCTACCTGCCCATTCATTAACATCGGCAAAAGCCAGTCACGAAGTTCGGAAAGTTTTTTATTTTCTGCCAAAACGGTTTGTTTTTTATTTTGTATATTTTCCATAATATCGTAAAACTGATCAACAATTTTTTCATCTGGAACAACTGTATAATAAGAGCTAACAAATGAATCTAACAACAAATTTTTTATTCCGCTTGTTTTTCCTTCATAGCCAAAGAAAACGCCGGCATCGTAAAGACTATTCCAGTAGTAAACGAAATTATATAAAAGTTTCTTGTTTTTTATTGAAATTGGTTTGCAAAAATTCGAGCAAATCAATGGGTTTTCAAATCTTTTTATAGTTGAATCCGTTATAAAGGCGAGCCTCCCTGTTGATTGTGTCGGACTGCCTCCGGAAATTTCAACTATTAAGTCATGAGATAAAAGAATCTTGAAAGAATTTTTTTCAAGAATATACCGAATCGGTGGTTTTAATTCATCTAATCCATTTAATCCGTTAATATCGGTACCACGAATACAAATTACTTTTTTCAAGTAGTTACCCTCAGGCTCTTCTTTGCCCCAATCGCCACTCTTATTAAGATCTATCCATTCTGACATTTTAGTAACCTCCCACCCCTCCGGAATATCTCGCTTCAATTTCTCGCTCCAAACCATTTTTCCACCATTCTTTTTGTATGGCTTACCGTTTTGATTGGGAAAATCAAACTGCACAAACCAATAGTCATATAAAGTTTTTGCCATTTGCTCTAGCTCGGCATTGATGCGGTTATTGAGTTCAATTTTGGAATCAATAGCATTCAATAAATCCACGCCGCTTTTTTTTGATGAATCAAAAGGTAAAATTGGGTATTCACGTAGCGTGCCAAGTGCTAAAAATTTTTGAACCGCTCCTGCTAGATAATTTTTAATAAATGTTTTTGATGCGGGGCTAAGCAAATAATAGTAAAGCCATTTAGCTTTATATTCATCACCACACGAGAAAACACCGACATTTTTTATGGCGTATTGTATATCTGTGTTTTTTTCTAGATAAACTTCACCAATAGAACCAATCATGCTAAAAAGTACGTCCCATTGAGACACTGCGCTTCTTTTTTGGATTGATCTGTAATTTTCTTCAGAAATGTTGTATGTATCTATTAAATTTAACTTACCACCAAGAATGTTTTTTGATGTGACTAAAGGTCGCCCGTCTTTTACGGGTTTAGGTGTGTCATGTGTCCCATCAAAAATTTTGACACAATATTGATTTGCGGGAATTATACTACTTATCATAACTGACATTATTTAACTGCTTTTTTATTTCGCCTTCCAATTTTTTTGATTCTACAAAAAGTTCATCCAAATTCTTTTTGTGTTCGTCCATTTTCTTTGCAAATTGTTCCGGCGTAATATCTGTATATTTAATTTTTACTTCAAAATACTGTCCGGCGCTGAAAGAATAGTTTTTTTCTTTTATCTGGTCATACGAAACAACCACAGAAAAATCTTCTTTTGCTTCTCGTTTGTTGAAAGTATCAATGATTTGTTGTTCTTCCTCTGGTGAAAGCAAAGTTTTTTGATTTTTACCTTCTTTGACAGTCGTCCCTAGTTTGGATGCGTCCATTAAAACTATCTCACCTTTGGTATTTTCGCGATCAATAAAAAGCACAGAAACATTGGTTCCCGTTGTAGCAAAAATATTGCTCGGCATACTCACAACACCGCGAAGCATTTTTCCATCAATTAATTTTTGTCTGATTTTTAACTCAATTCCGTGTTGCGCGGTAATAAAACCAGTCGGCACGACGATTGCCGCTTTGCCTTTGGCGGAAAGCGAATACATAATGTGCTGAATAAACAGCAAATAAATTGCCATCGATTCCAGTTTCTTATTCGGGATTTTTGGAATACCAGCAAAAAAACGTTCATTATTAGCTTTTGTATCCAGATCATTTCTAAAATCGCTAAAATCCAATTTAAAAGGCGGATTAGAAACGATATAGTCAAACTTCATTCCTATGTGATATGGCGATTTTAAAGTGTTCCCTTGAATAATATTTTGAATGGAATGTACAAGATTATTCAAAATCAAATTAAGACGAAGCATGCCAGAAGATTTTTGGGAGATATCTTGAGAATAAATTGTACAGCGATCTTCTCCAATAGCATGCGCCAAATTCATAAGGAGCGTTCCAGAACCGGCGGCTGGGTCATAACAAGTAACATTTTGAGTCGGTCCATCCACCAATATTGAAGCCATAATTTTGGCAACAGCGTGAGGCGTGTAGTATTCGGCATATTTTCCGCCACCGTCTTTATTATAATCTTTAATCAGGTATTCAAAAATTGTAGAGAAAAAATCAAACTTCTGATCAAAAATTTGTTCAAAACTAAAATTAACCAATTGATTAATTAAGGCGCGACAAAAAGCATCACGCTGGGAACTGTCGGTAATGTAGTTGCTCAATTCATCAAACAAAATAATTTTCGCGCCTGTGCCGGTTTTAACCGAGAAAATATCATTATTAAAAATAGCAATATCTCGCAAAGTATCGTCAAAAAACTTCGCAAATTCTTCTTGCTGTTGTCGGTTGTATAGATTGGATAAAAAATGTTCTCGCTTGAGTCTGGCGCTATCGGGATTCATTTTTAAAAGTAGCATCTCATAATCTTTGTCGGAATATCCTAAAATTGCTTTTTCCCAGTTTTCTGAATTTTTTAGTTTTGGATCAAGTTTTTTGATTTCATAACCAAACTTATCATTCATAAACTTGTATAAAAAAACTTGAGTAATGATTTTAAATTCATTACCATCGTTTCCTAACCCGTATGATGCACAAATCCCTTTGAGATTATCAATGAGTTGTTTTGTCTGTGTCGAAAAATTTTTATCAAGCATATACTTTTCCGTTATATTCATTAACATATTCATTAACCACATAGCCGTTGATGTATTTAGCAGCTTCCGGATCGAGATTTATTTTGTGATTTTCAAATCCATTTATTACGAGCGGGCTCATAAACTGACTAAAGAAGCCTTCATTGTCAAGCATTTGTTTGCGAATTAAAACCTTTTCATCAGCTTGATTTTTTATCTCCATCAGAGTTTCATGAATTAAGCTTTCACGATTAGAAATATTGCCCTTTTCAATTATTCTCTTATGCAATTTGGCGTATTTTTCGTCATTTTCATATTTGGCTTTGAGCAAATTATTTCTGCGATTTAATTCGGTTATTCGATCATAAATGCTTTGTAAGGCGCCAATATTTTGATTCATTTCCTCCTGCGTTATTTCATCCAAATTCTTTTTGTCAAACAAACGCTTTAATTCTTCATATAAAGTAATAAATTCTTTATCTTTGGGATCAAAGTTTTTCGCCAATTCTTCTCGGGTTTTTCGTAATGAATCTTTTAGTTTATCAGCAATAACCAGTTCTTCTTCTGACACTTTACGGAACATAAAAATCACATCTTCCAGCGCAATATTAAGCAAATTAGTTGTGTCTGTATTTTTCTCTAATGACTCCTTGAGATTTAGGAGCTCCAAGTGATGAGCGGTTTCATTATAGAGTTCATTTAGTTTCTTAAAGTCTATTTTTTCAAGCAAATCATAATAACCAAGCAAACGAATGGTGTTGTAGAGATTCCTTACATTTTCTAATGCTTTTTTGATTTCTAAGACTTTCTTCTTATCTTCTATCTGCGTAATTTGTTGCGAGAATATTTCAGAGTTTTTGAGGTCAAAAGAAAAAAGTTTGTCTTCGATATTTTTAATCTCCGTTTCAATCTCTTCTTTGGACATGAAAAGATTGGAGTAATTTTTCATTTCATCGCCTAACTCCGATTGTAATTCTTCAAAGTAGGCCTTATTTGTAGAGTCAAATTCTTTACGAATATCCGCAAAATCAACTACATAACCAAAACGGAAATTTTTATAAGGTCTATTCACGCGAGTTAGTGTTTGAAGCAGGTTGTGATTTTTAATAACTCGTCCAATGTATAATTTCTTGAGCCGTTTGGCATCAAAACCGGTTAAAAGCATATTGTAAACAAAAAGTAGATCAATTTTACCAGCTTTGAAATCTTCCGTGGCTTGTTTCCTTTCGTCTTTGTTTCCTGAATCATGAAGAATAAGAGCCCCTCCCAAACCATCACTATCATTCAAAACTGCAACATTTGAATTACTGTTTAATGAATAGTTTCCCGTTTTTTCAAAATAATATTTAAGTTTTTTGGAATACTTTTTCGCAAATATTTTTGACATTTCTCTTGCTTGATCTGAGCTATCGCAAACAACCATTCCGCCAAAAGTATCGTCGCCATGCATTACCCGACTTTTTAAAAAATCTTCAACAATATAATCCAACATTGGCTCAACAAATTTTTTATGAGAATAGATCGCTCTTTTTTCAACATCGCCTTTGAGTATTTCAACTTGTTTCAATGCTTCTTCCAATTGAATTTTATAATTTGTTTCTATTCCCTCGCGAATCAATTTTAAAGTGTAACCGTCAGCAATAGAAGCATTGTAATAATATTTGTGAAGTAATCACCAAAAAGGTCTTTAGAGCGCCTGCTATCGCCTATTAACGGCGTACCAGTAAGGCCAATCAAAATTGCATTTCTATCGGATATCATAAGATTTACCAAAAAACTACCTTTTGGATCATAGCTTCTATGAACCTCGTCTAAAAAATAAACCCTTTGAGAACTAATATCATAATTGTTTGTATGCAAAACATCCGTTTCATCTTTGAATTTTTGGATATTTACAACTGTTATTTCTCTTTGCCCCTGTAAGTTATGAATAGCTGTAGTTTTCTTGAAATCTTTTAATAACTCCTCTTTCGAATTTACCGTATGAACAACCAAACCACGGCTTGCAAACTCGCGAGAAGCCTGAATTAATAAATCAATTCGATCAACAATGAAATAAAATTTTGGCACGACTTTCTTTTTCTGAAAATAATCCGTCAAAAAATGAACATTAAAAAAAGCTAAAGCCGTTTTCCCACTTCCTTGAGTGTGCCAAATAATTCCTTTCTTTTCACCTTTATCTAATTTTACTTCAATTGCTTTTGTGGCGAAAAATTGCGGATAACGCATTATATGTTTTTCTAGTCCGCTTGTTTCAGCAACATACGCAATGCAATATTTAAGGACAAAAGCTATTCTGTCTTTGCTAAATAAAGAAGTTAAAATTCTATTTGTAGGGGTATCAACCTCCTTATTCGTTTGAAATTCCGGCGAGTGTTTAATGGAAGATAAATTATTATCTCTTAAAACTAAATTTTCTAACTGTTCGTCTTCGGGTTTTAGTAGTTTTGATAAATTAAGTTTTTCTTCTTCACGAAAACAATTAAAGTTAGCTTCTTTATACGAAGAGCTTGTATAAAACGCTCCCTGAATAGGCGTAATTGATTCAGAGTCGTATTCCATATTATTGGAAAAGACTAGAATCTGTGAAATATTTATAAATTTTCTAAATTTATCATTTTTAAATCGAATATTGATTCTGTTTCTTTCAGCTAAAACTCCTTCGCGATTATTTGGTTTTTTAACTTCAATAAATGCCAAGGGTATTCCGTTGATCAAAAGTGTAATATCTGGACGAAATTCATCATCGCCGTTTTTACAAGGCAGTTCAGTAACAACATGAAATGAGTTTTTTTTAAAATCTTGAAAATCAATCAATTTAATGCCGGATGTAGATGTCAACATTTTATAAAATTCCTGCCCCAAATCTTCATTATCAAGAGCCAATGATATTTTTTCAAATTGTCTTTTTATATCATCTGGCTCAACCCCTTCGTTTATTCGTGCAAGACTCTCATAAAAAATATCAGTGAAGATATTAGTATTCTCATCCCACTTTGCTTTTGAAAGTGAAAGATAATTATAGCCCAGCCTACAAAGATGTAGGATTGCCGGTATTTTTACTCTTGTATTTTCGTTGAATGCCATATCTATATTTTATTAAATGCTTTCTTAATAACTCCCGTCATAAGTTGGCGTCTTTTCTGTAAAAACTCATCGTAAGTTAGTTCATAAAAATTTTTTGGAATTGCATGCTGAGAAAGCATTTCCTGCAATTCACTATCCAAAAATCGCTTTTGTACTATAGCGTAATATTCGCGAGGACTAGCATCACTTATCTCAATATTATCTTCAAACTCCAAAAAGGTTAAGTTTGCGATTTGGTTAATTTTCGCCTTGTCTTTATTGCGATCAAAACCATGTTCAGAAATAAGAAAATTGCGAGGGAAAATATGGTGTTTTTCCAAGCGCTTCTTCTTTATTTTCAAAGACGGATCATAGAGATCTCCGACGAGTTTTCGTGAAAATAAGACCGAGGAACCTAATTTATTGAGCGAAGCATAAAAAGAATTTGCTTCAGGACTTCGTGCCGAAGAGGTTTCCATTTGTCCCACAAGTGTAATATCCCAAAAATCATTCGTAAGATTTTCACTAATTATTTTTTCAAGTTCGCTGACAAAACTACCGGCGATAAATTCTTTTATTCTATTTAAATCTTTTTCAAAAGCGGTTTCTGGCGAAGATGAATATCTCCCTGTAAGCGAAGCCATTATAAACCACCTACCAATAATTCTTTGTAACTCATGACTTTGAGTACTAAAATTTTCTTTGCCGATAAGATAGAGAATATAGCTGTATAAAACAGCACTCTTAGAAGAAATAAGCTCTTCGTCCTTATATCCGCCACCGATTAAGATTTTCAAAAAACTTTGCCAGTTTGTATTATCTAAAATAATTGGTAAATTATTTTTTAGTTTTTCAAATTGTTGAATTCGAAGATCATTAGAAAACTCCCCAGTTTCCATATCTCGCCCGCGAATAATTGAATAGACATCTTTCATCTTTGCCCGACGAAAAGTTAATCCAATAAGTACGCGGAGCATGTCGTCTGGATCTGGTTTAATAAGATAGTTAAATGACGAAAAACGAGTTTCTTTTTCCGGAACTTTTCGAGAATCAATACAAAACTGTTCAATTTCCTTCCTGCCCTCTTCCCAATAAACAGAAAGCAAGGTAAGAATAAAATCAGCTTGTGTCAACGACACACCAGCACTATTAATGCGAACAAAAATATCAGAGACGACCTCTTCTTCAATGTTTGGAGCAATTTCTAAAGCGGTAAGCGGATACTTATTGATATTTATAAGGGATTGGATATTTGCTGATATGGTTTTCTCTTCATCCTTACTGATTTCTCTTTTTTCTTTGAGCTGAGAAATAAAAGAACTAATAATTGCATAATCACCTTCACCCGACCAAAGAGATGATAAATCAGGAATATACTCAGGATCTCTATCTGTCGCCGCATCTCCAACTTTGAATATTGCGTTAATTGGCTTAAAGGCAATTTTTATTTTCTTTTTTTCGTAATCCGGTGTCATTACCTCTTGATTCTTCATAACAGCAAAAAGAGCAGTTAACCGTTGTTGACCATCAATAATTAAAAACCGCGGCATCTTTCTTTTCTTTTCTTCAAAGCCTATATTTTTATAATCGCTCCGATTGGCATTTTCCCAAAAAAGTAAATATCCAATTGGATAACCTTGATAAATTGAATCAAACAAGTCACGAACTTTTTTAATTTTTTTATACCAAACAAAAGGGCGCTGAATATCAGGAAGCGCTATGTCGCCGATCTCAATGTCTTCAATCAGTTTCCCAATAGTATAATCTGTTGTTTTAAATACCTGTGCCATTGTTTTTATTTTCTTTTGTAAATTATCCAGCTTATTAATGCAAATTTATATACTTCTGTCATATAAATCGCTTTATTTCTCTTTTTAAAATCGTCTTAAATTTTCTGTTTAGATAATGACAACATTTTTATAGTTTACTCAATCAGTATTCCTTTTTATTTCCAAACACAAAATTAAATTCTCCCTATTTAAATTTATAATAAGTAGCCTTGCCTTTTCCAACTTTAACAATAAGCTCGAGCTCAATCAATTTTCTAAAATCCAAATTTCTCGTCGGCTTGGCCCGCTTGGTTAGTTTTGAATATTCCCTGTCCGTGATAAATCCCTTTTCCTTGATATAGTCTATTATTTTTTGATGATGCTCTTGCAAAACACTGTCCGGAGTGATCGCTTCTTTTTCCAGTTCTTTTTTCACCCGCAGTAACTCGTCAATGATGCCGTCAGTGAAATATTCCAGCCAAGAAGTAAAATCAATCTGGTCTTTGAGATCGTAATAATTGCCGAGCTCCCCCACTTCTTCAAAATATTTAGCGACATTCTGATTATAATAATTTTCAAAGCTAAACAGATAAAATGTATCAAGTCCCATTTTCGCCAAAAGAGCTTTTGCGGCCAGCCGCGCCGTTCGGCCGTTGCCGTCAATAAATGGATGAATAATCACAAATTGTTTATGAAAAATGCCGGCTAAAATCAACGGATCAATTACTTTGGCGTTTGTTTCCAGAAAATCAAACAATTCCTTTAATAAAAAAATTACTTCCTCGTGATTCGGGGGCAGATAAACTGTTTGCCTTGTCTTTGGATTGCTGACAAAAACCGGCTCTTGGCGAATCTTTCCCCAGCGATGTTCGGCAATAAGCCCGGCGGTAATAGTTTTTTGAATTTGCTGTAATAAATCAAGATTAAACAAGATGCTGTCTTTCTTTATCAATTCATCCAGCTCAATTAGCGCCTTGTTGTAATTCAACACTTCTTTTTCACTGTCGCGGATATGTTCCGGCCTGCTTTTTAGAATCCGCTTGACATCGGTCAAAGGCAAAGGATTGCCCTCGATGCTGGTTGAAGAAAACGCCGATATTTCCCGCGCGCGCTTTTGCATTTCCATCAATACCACTTTGGAAAAACTGCGACTGTTCAATTCAGTGACAATTTCGGCAATGCGTTTGATATTGCCTAAAAGCCTGTTGGTTACGGTATATTTTGGAGTAAACATAAAAGTTAAATAAGTCTTATAGACATATAATAGACGAATATTGGACGATTGTCAAATTCCAACTTTAGAGAAAAAACGGTTTCAAAAAAATACGACAACTTGAAATTAACTAATGCCAAGCTGTTTATCCAGCGGCGGATGTGAGAAATATGCTCTTACATTGAAATCAGGATCCATTAATTCAATCATCTCAAACTTTTCACGCAAAATTAATTTAAAATTATTTTGCAAAATATATTTGTTTTTAAAAACGCGATAATCATTCACGGTAAAATCCGCGTCTCCGCGTTCTGGCCTAGTCTTGTCTGGTTTTCTAATTTTTAATAATTTTAGTTGACCAGAAACTGTATCAAGAGGTTGTATATAAAACAGCGGTCCGGAGGGCGTTTCTTCTATGGCTTTGCCGATTTGTTCAGCGGATTTCTTTAGTTCGCTGAATTCATCATCGCTTTGCGAAAAAATACAAGCATAATTTACCCGCGCGCCAATTTCATCCGTATATTTGTTTTTCAACTCGCGCGATTGCCTGACCATATCAAAAATAAAATTTTTTAGATTGAGTTTAGTCATAAGATATTTTTAAGAAGTTCCTATACTTGTTGCATTTCCCCTTTTCGAATTATGTCGTGTTCAACGATATGCATTGCTATGTCAGCAAAAGTTTTGAGCATAAGAAAGAAGAACAAAGAACTACCGGAAGAGAAACTGATCATTATGATAATATGCATAGGAATAATTCTTACATACGGATAGAACATCAAAGATCCAATGTTTTGTTTTTTGGTATCTCTTGGCCTGTTATAAATATAAGAAAAAAGGTGATTTATAAAAAAGAGCATAGCAGTCAAAAAGATATATTTTAGGTCTGTAGCATCTGGACTGTTTCCATGCATTGCGGAAAATGTTCCAAGTATTGAATTTTCTCCATACATTGCGGAAAATGCTCCGAATAATAAAAATATAGCGTAGACGACATGAAAAAAGCCATAATGGAACAAAAAGAAAAAAGCAGTAAAAACTTTTGTACTTTGCGTTGGCTTGGCCGATATGCCGTTTATTTTGAAACCTTCTGTGGAAAATTCCTTTAGACAAAGTATCCTAATAAAATTAAAAAATCCAATGGTTATGCTCTGAAACCAATAGATCCATATAATAGTTGATAAGCTCCAATTTTCATTTATTGCAAAAAATATTGTTATTATATTCGACAGCAACAAAAACCATAAAGATGTGTCTGCAAATATATTTCTTTTGAGTTGATTGCTAATTGACATTGTGTTTGATATTTATTCTGAAAACGAAAAAATTAAGACGACACAAAATACTAAGATCCCGCCAATAACTCCCTTAAATTTTTCAAAGACATTTATATAGACAAAGCTTGAATGCTTATTTTGGATTATTAATATACTATTCCCGTAATTATGGAATTAGTATTTCCATTTTGCATTGTTTTTTGAAATAAGTCAAAAAATACAGCAGTCCCTTAATTCCCGTAGTTTAGACATTATACTCCCCATTTTACGCCTAATTTTTTTATTTTTTATTTGACTGTGGTTGCTCTTGATTTGATTCTTGGTAAACTTTATAAAGTTAGTCAAAATTATAAAACTTTATAAAGTTCTGAAAACCTAAACATCCCTCAATCCCTCAAACCCCTCCAACGCGATTTTTATAATTTGAAGCGAGATATCAACCACGCCTTTTTTATATATTTTTTTGCACGCCGCTGAATTCCATTTAATCTCCGCCATAGATTGCTCAATCGCCGTGATTCTGAATATTTTTTTGAATCTGTCTTTATCTTCCATGGATAGGCTTTCTAAAAATATCTCTAGCAATTTTTTTCTCAATTCTTTATATCTCCACATCTGAATCCAAAGATGAGTTATGTCCGCCGCGATATTGTCAATTCTTGCCGAGTCCCAATCGGAAAGATAAATTTTTCCGTCATTGTCCGAGACAATTTGATTTGCCAAAGTGAAATCTCCGTGCGCGATAATTAAATTATTTTCCAAATCCCTTTTCGCTTCTTCAAGCAATTTATGGACGGAGCTAAAATCAATTTTTCCGTTCCCTATTTTTTCTTTCTCGTAATAATCTATCGTATTTTTATAATCCTCATATCCCCTCTTTTTGATATATTTTATAACGCTGTTTTTTTCCGCGTCTTTTATAAACTCGCCAGATACGCTTTGCAAATTTCTCAAATTAGAAACAGAGTTTTTGATATATATTTCTTTTTCGTGTTTTTTAGGCATTTCATAAAAATCTCCCAAGATATCGCCTTCAATATAATTATAAGAATACCACTCCGGAACCTCTTTTAATGATCCTCCTAAAAATCCCGTAAAATTAACCTTGCCGGATATTTTTTTATTTTCTGTCATTATTCTGGAGACTTCCATTCCTTTTTCAATTCCAAAAACATAATCTTTACTGGCCGTAATTCTCGCTTTTAAAAATATTTTTTTATCTCCCTTCATAACACTGTGCGCGTAATAGTTTTTTTCTTTTTTAATAAAACTGTTAACCGGCTTGATAATTTCAAAACTTTCTCTCTCTGCCAGTTGTTTGATTTTTTTATTTATATCTTTTATAGTTTGATACATAAATTTTTTTCTTTTGGAATTTATCGCTTTTTTATAAAGTATGATATATTTTTTCGCGGGGACTTCCCATGAAAAAGATTTCCGCATTCCCTTTTTGGCAAGATTTTTCCAGTCATTTTTATATTTATAAGTTTCCAGCGCCCTGACGATCGCCACCAAAAGATCTTTGGGGTTATAAGTTTTGAAAGTGAAGCCGTTCCCTTTTTTCGTTCGCGGATTATAATTCACGATCGTGTCGGAAAGCCCTCCCGTTTCCCTGACAATCGGAATGGAACCGTATCGCAAGCTGATCATCTGTCCGAGTCCGCAAGGCTCAAACCGCGACGGCATCAAAAACATATCAGAGCCGGCATAGACTCTCGTTATTCTTTTGGCTTCAAATTTCAAATGCGCCGCGACTTTTCTGGGATTTTTCCTGCTTAATTTTTTGAATATCTTTTTATAGCGCGGATCCGCGTTTCCAACCAAAATCAATTGCATCTCAAGCCTCATCAAGGCGCCTATGATTTCCAAGATCAAATCAAATCCTTTCTGCTCCGTTATTCTTGTCGCCATCGCGATTAAAGGAATGTCTTCATCAACCTCAAGCCCGAAATCTTCCTGCAATTTTTTCTTATTGATATTTTTCATTTCCAGCGTGTTCTCGTCATAATTCGCCTCCAGCCCGGGATCCGTTTTGGGATTGTATTCTTTATAATCAATGCCGTTTATGATCCCGAAAAATTTCTTCTCTTTATATTTCGCGGAAAGTATATCGTGCAAATTCTGTCCGAATTTCTCCTGCATCACCTCCGTCGCGTATTGCTCGCTCACGGTATTTATTATGTCCGCGCTCAAAATTCCGCGCTTGGTAAAATTCACTTTATTTATTTTATTTATATCTTTAAAATCAGGAAGCTCGCTTGTTCCGTCATCTTGCTCTTGTTTATCTATCGTCCACCAATCGCTTCCAAGCTGAAAAGCGAGATTGTGAATCGTGAAAACCGTTTTTGCGTTTTTGAAAATTTCTTCTTTATAAAACTCGGTTTTTAAGAGATACGGAATAAGCCCGTTATGCCAGTCATTGCAGTGGATTACATCGGGAACCCAGCCGTCCATATTTCTTACCGCCTCAAAAACCGCGAAGCAAAAAAACATAAACCGCTGATTCTCGTCTTTATAGCCGTAGATTTTATTCCTTCCTCCGAAATATTTATATTTGTCTATAAAATACACCGACAAATTTTCGGTTAAATTCGCCTTTTTTATTCTGAAATTTATTTCAGTGTCATCTTTTATTTTCACTTTTAGATTATCTTTGATAAGTTCTATATTATACTTTTGCTCATCTATAATTCCATGCCTCGGCATTATAATTCTGATTTCATTGCCCATTTTGGAAATAGCCTTAGGCAAAGATCTTGACACATCGCCAAGCCCGCCCGCTTTTGAAAAAGGAGCGAGGTCAGTCGTTACGAAAAGTATTTTGAGAGGCTTGGGCATAGATGTTTTTTTACACTCTTTAAAATTGCAAAACAATGCTTCGTTATGTTTAGTAAATATTAGTTGTATTCGTGTTTATATATAGAAACACTGATTTCAACCAATATTTCACTAATAAAACTAAAACAAATAAGTTTATATTCGGAACGCATTACAAAAAATAATCAGGCGCATTCCCCGCCTGATTACATTATAGCTTAAATATCGGAATTGTTAAACAGCGATAATTCATATAAGCATTTAAACATATAAACATTTTAACATATTTTATTTGCTGGCTCCATTGCGGCATCAGCCATGTGGAGCCTTAATGCAGAAATAAAGATGCGAAATACAATAACCAAATTCCGATTTCCCGTCTTCGATTATTATTTAAATATAGCGTCTTTTCTACGGCCGTAGAAAAGACGCTATTTTTCTATTTTTTCTATCAGAAATAATTTTACGCATGGATTAAGAGAATACTTTCTTAAATTATTACTCTTCCGATTCTGGTTCTAATGTTATCTCCATTGTTTGATCCGCGCCTTCTTTCCATTTATTATCATCAAAACTGCTTTTAGCGCGAATTGCAACTTTGCATTCAGCCTGTTTCTTTTTATTCCAAATTATTTCTCCTTCTAATTCTCCCGTCTCTTCGTCAAATTTAAGCGGCTCTTCCGCTTTCCATCCATTAAAATCTCCCGGAAAATAAACGCTTTCGTTTTTTCCATTAAGGTTGGCAAAAACTGCTACGGGATGAGTAGCGGTTATTCTTATTTTCATTGTTGTCTCGCCTTTTTCGTTTTCTTCAATATCTTCAAAAATTATTCCTTGATATTCTTTTTCAAAATCTAAAATTGTATTTGCGTTAAATTTCTGATTCTCCTTGAAAGATTTTAAATCTTCCTGAATAAGACACATCCACGCGCTACTATTACTACGACCCAGTCCGCGAATGCCCTCTCCGTATTTTTGTTCTACGATAAGCTTATCCCCTTCTATCCTAACTTCCGCGCCCTCAACTCCATATTCTCTTAGAGAATTTTTTAAATCTTCCAAAAGCTCTTCTCTTGTTTTTTGTTTTTTCTTTTTTCTCGGATTCTACAATAGAATCTGATCTCTGCTCTGCTGCTAAAAACTTTTCTTCTTCAAACATATTTTTATAGTTAAAAATTATTTTCTCATTTTGTAACTACTCACCCTCTCTAAAAAATTCTTTATTTAAGCCAATAAAAAATCTGAAATTTTAGAAATATTTTTGAAAAACGGCTCA
>Ga0180732_1000488_pt1 | contig 34203 bp, 28 predicted proteins | sample KR11_01MetaG_FD_148674 | JGI IMG/M metagenome (GOLD analysis project Ga0180732, IMG submission 148674) | Groundwater microbial communities from the Olkiluoto Island deep subsurface site, Finland - KR11_0.1 MetaG | ecosystem: Environmental > Aquatic > Deep subsurface > Groundwater | place...
CCTGTTCACGCCAGACTCTCAAATACGTTTCCCAGGCAGTACGAAACTCTGCAAGTTTATCAAGGGTTGCCTGATCCTTGAATATGTTTTCTAAAGTATCGAGGTCCGTGTTTATCTTGCCCGCCCAATCGGCCACCTCTGACTCGTACCGATTCATATCATCAATAGACCCGGTTAACAGGTGTAAAAGAGAATTCGCCCGGATAAAGCCGGCCCTCCGGGCCACGTCACCCAATATGTTTGCCGGTTTTAAATCCTGTTCAATGATGTTGCCCAAGCGGTCTCGGATGGTCTTTGAGGTATGTGTGCCCATCAATCCTACAACGACCATCAAAAAGAGCATGATAACAAAGCTCCCAATAAGTTTAGTGCGAAGATTAAGCTTCATGATTCTTTTCCCTTTCCTCTGTATGCTTGCGCAAGGTGATGACCTCAAATACATTGATAAAATGCGTCGTCCCGAATTCGGTCCCTGTTCTCTTTGGTATCATAACCCGTAATAGCCAATATTTTTATGTGAGTGGTTTTCTCTGAATTTACAAAGCCCATTACCTATCATAAACAAAAAAAGCCCACCGGTCCATTCAAGGAAACCGGTAGGCTTACTCCTGCTGCTAACTCGCTGGAATATTAGTAAAATAAAGTGGTTGTTGAGAGAGAGAGAGAGAGAGAGAGAGAGAGAGAGAGAGAGAGAGAGAGAGAGAGAGAGAGAGAGAGCAACAACTGTGCCAGGATAGCCGCTGTGAGGTCTTTTATTTATAGTAGAACTCAAAATTTGCATAGCTCCTATCTCCAATCAATGCATCCTTGTCCCACGTTTCATGGAATCGTGAAGGTTAGAGATAAAAATTTAGTGGAAAGCTTTGCATAATTATTCTTATTATCAGCACAGTCCAAAGTTCTGTCATTTCTGCGAAGGCAGGAATCCATAACCCATTGATTTTGCTGGATTCCCGCCTTCGCGGGAATGACGGTTCGGTCAATAGGATATTTCTTTAAAATTCATGGGGTTAGAAAGAACTATGGACTCTTAAGTTATTATTATTTAATCTGATAGTATATTGTCAAGGAAATGTTGGAAATATCAGCAATTTATGAATAATTAGGCAAATAATGAGCCCAAAAAAGCATAGAACTAATAATCAGAAAATCCTCCGATTATCAAATAAACAAAAAGCCCATACGTGCCTGTGTTGCTGATATAACGTATGAGCCCTTAAATGCCCTCATAAGACTTCTCCCTTGAACCATGTTATGTTTTACACTGCTCGACCACCGACACCATTTAATTTAATAGTATTAAGTATTGACATGGCAAGCAGTAAATCTTCTTTGGTTGTAATTTTAACGTTGCACCTGCTGCCTCTGATAACCTTAACCTTTATACCCAGCAGTTCTACAAGCATAGCATCGTCTGTACCTGTAATCGCAGCACGCCTGGCATTTTCATGGGCATCTCTAATTAGTTTATATTTAAAAGCCTGGGGTGTCTGTGCAAGCCATATTGTGTTTCTTTCGATTGTATTCTCAATAAATCCTGAGCTGTCAACTCTTTTTAAAGTATCATATGCAGGTATGCCCAATATACAGGCGTCATAATCAATTGCACATGTTATACATTCTAATAACTGTTCAGAACGGATAAACGGACGTACTCCATCATGGATAACTACAATACTATCATCTATATTATCAATCGCCAGAAGACCGTTATAAACTGAATCCTGACGCTCAGCACCGCCAGGCACAAGGCTTACCTTCTTTTGAAAATTCTGACGATTAAGTATATTATCATTACAAAATGCAAAATCTTCTTCTGGAACAACAAGAAAGATTTCATCTATCATATTACATTCACTAAATACCGCAATTGTGTGGCTTATAAGCGGACGGCCATCAAGCAATAAATACTGCTTACGCTCTTTATCGTCCATCCTTACGCCCTTACCTGCAGCTACTATTATTGCTGATACCATCATAAACGGTTCACAGTTCACGGTTCACAGTTCACGGTTGGTTGCCTTGATTTTATCATTACTCTCTAACCTTGAACCCTGGAACCGTGAACCCTGAACCGTTATTATTTTAAGTAACCAAGCTCTTTGGGAAGCGGTACGCCTTTTCCCATTGTATCCTCACCGTAATTGACAGTGGTAAGGATCTTAATATCCGCTAGCGCACGGACATCTCCTTCAAACTTAACCTTAGTTATGTTTTCCTTCTGGATCTTCCCTCCTGCCCACTGTATATCAAGAACGCTGCTCGCATCAAACCTGTCCTGTCCGACACAAAGTTCCACCTGACCACCATAGTGCTGAACAATCTTTGCAACCAGAAGACTGGGCCTGCTGTGGAAACCAAGTTTGACCGGAATACCTACAGTAATTGAAGAACGCTCAATGTTTTCATTCAATATCTCACTGGCCAGGTCTTTACCGGTTGTCAGGAAATAACATACATAATAAAGCCCATAATTAATTGTCCGATCAAGGAGAACTTCAGGATTAACAAGTAATGATAGTTTTTCTTGTACCTTTTTGTATATGTTCTTATAGCCTGCCTCGTACAGGTGACGCTCATAAAAATGCAGCAGTCTCCCCATCATTTGAAGAAGATGAAATACAACTGAAAAACAGCCACGTAGTTCTTTGAGCTTCCGGTTGCCAAACCTGTATCCACCATGTATTACATATGTATCAAAAGCAGACTGAAGGTTGTGTACAAGCATCTCAAAGCGCCTCATCTCAACCTCATTTATCTTGTCAGGAACAATCTCCAGTATCTTTTTAAAATTATATGGTTCATAAAAACTAAGATGATCAAAATTCCTCGCAATACTTAGAAACTCGCTGGCAATTTTAATTATATGCTTCTTCTGCAGATCTTTGTCCTCATCATCAATATTATAATCAAGTAAATCTGTAGTTGTAACATCCGGAAATTCAAAAGTATCGAAATTATCATCAGGTACAGGTATGTTCAGTCGACGGGCTTCATCAAGGATAACCGGTGCCAGTTTCTTTAGAGAACTTGTCAAAAAATTAAATGTTGCTTTTCCTTCCTTCTCAAAGTCTCCGGTATTTACAAGCTTATAAAAAACAAGACGATTTGAAATATGTTTCTGAGAATAGGTGCTAATGCTCAAATGCCTGACAGCAGCAGATAATTCTCTATAATAATACCAGTCTTTGTTGTTTTTTGCCCCGTGATAATCAAGAAAATCTTCCAGGATCTGAGATGATGCTATTAGTCTCGAAAAGAGCATTTTTGTAAAAAAAATACTATCTTGCTCAAGATTTGAAATATAAACACAACATTTAAGATAATCACAAGAAAATATCCTGACCTTTTCATCAAAAGAAAAATTATTCAATAATCCTTGCACTACCACCGCCCCCTGACCTCTGAACCTCTGATCTCTGATCTCCGACCTGAGACCTTTGCACAACCCCCATTTTTGCTCAATTCTGGTCATTGCGAGGAGCAAGTGAGCCTTTAGCCGCGAGCAAAGCGTGGCGGAACGTGGCAATCTTGTGGATTATCAACAGGTTGCGAGATTGCTTCGCTTCGCTCGCAATGACAATACTGGTGTTATGCAAAGCTCTCGACCTCTGAACCTCTGAACCTCTGAACCTCTGATCTCCGATCTCCGACCTCCGACCTCTGATCTCCGACCTCTGTATTCTACATCATATCTTTCTGGGTTTCAGCAATAATATTATCAAGTTTATTTTTTAAGTTTTCCGGCAGTCCTTCAATATCGACATTTAAAAACCCACGGACAATTGTCGATACTGCTTCATCCTCATCAAGGCCCCTTGCCATGAGATACTCGATTTCACGCTGATCAATTTTGCCTACCGCAGCTTCATGCGACATCTCAACATTTGGGACATAAGCCTGAAGCTCAGGGATTGCATGCATAAGCCCATCATTTAGTATCAAGCCTTTACATTCAAGGTGTGCTTTTATACCAGCGACTTTTCCAATCAGGCTTCCCCTTGCAATAATTGTCCCACCAGACGTAATTGCGCGCGATATTATCTCTGCGCGTGAATCTGGCGCACTTAACACAACTTTTGACCCCACGTCCAGATAACTGCCTTTACTGGCCACTAAAATGCTGTTGAAACGGGCAACGGCTCCTCTCCCATTAAGATATGTCGTGGGAAACATCTGAAGGGAACCGACTGGTTTTAAAGATATATAGTTAGAAATAATAAGTCCGCCTTCATCAACCTGTGTAACTGTTCTGGGGCGAACGTTTACCTTTTCACCCCAGTCATGAATCATGGTAAATATAAGTTTTGCTCCCTTTTTTACATAAAATTCAGATACACCTACATGCAATCCTGATACCAGATGCGGCGCTGTTGCACACCCCGTTATGATATGAAGCTCTGAACCTTCTTCTGCTATTACGACATTATGAACGTTCTGCGAAAATTTATCCTTAGCTATATAAAGGCATGCCTGTATTGGATGCTCTGTTTTAACGCCAGGAAGCGACCGTATAAAGTAACCCTCGTGAGGTTTCTCCTTTGCCTGAGATGTAAACTTGTCGGTGTCAGGAGAAATGCTTTTCCACATATAATCGCCAAGCCACTCATATTTTTTTCTAGCCTGGGATATGCCCATTACCTCAACGCCATCCAATTTAGTTTTGCAGTGTATAACAGACTTGTCTTTCTGTATAAAAGTGCCTGCACGAGCCATTTCTTTAGTATCAACGCCGACGTCTAAAAACTTATCTGCATCGGAAGAATCGATCCTGGACAACTCATCAATATATTCGTGTTCTTCTGTTTCAACCTCATAGTTATCGAGATTAACTTCCGAATCATTATCTATATCGTGCATCTTACACACTCCTCATAGCCATATTCTCTTATCCAATTTAAAATTTCCCTTGCATTCCTTGAACAGCAAAGAACACCGTCATAAAGCACCTGCCCATTATCAGCCGTTATATAATCAAGGATATGACCGGTATGAGTAATAACCAGCGCGGATTTAGTGCTTTTTCCCACAATATTTTTATGGGGCCGTTCCTTGGGGCATTTAATCCCCCTTTGCAAAAGAGAATTTATATTATCACCAATAAGAACAATGCTTTCAAGGTCAACGCCTGATTCAGGTTCATCCAGCAGTATAAGGTCGGGTTGCTGCGCCTTAAGCTGGAGTAACTCGGAACGTTTAATTTCTCCGCCTGAAAAGTTATGATTTACATCCCGATCTAAAAAATCAGAAAATTTAAGTTGTTTGGCAAGTTCCTCTATATCAATAGGACGACCGCCGCTGCATATTTTAACTATAGCCCTTGTTTTTAACCCATTAATGGTCGGAGGCCTTTGGAATGACACCCCGATACCGAGTCTTGCACGCTCGTGAATAGGCATATGTGTAATGTCTTCACCTTTGAACGTAATTTTCCCATGAGTAACATTATAGCCTGAAAATCCCATTATAGTCATCATCAGACTGGTCTTGCCGGACCCATTTGGACCAAAAAGTATATGGGTTTCTCCTTTCGGGATTTCCATATTAACATTTTTAAGTATTGTCCTATTCCCGACTTCTACCTTAAGTTCTTCAATCTGTAGCATACTTCTCACCTCACCGGTTTCCGCAATTCATATATTTTTTAGACAGGATATACAGGATGGTCAGGATATAAGAAAAAATAAAAAAAACGTAATAGTTGTGCCACAAAGACACTAACACACCAAGATTATAATATAATTCTCTTTGATATTGGTCGAGTGGGAAAATGGTCGAGTGGTTGACTACTCAACTATTTACAGACCTTTGAGCTTAGTGACTGAACTGTTACAAAAAATCATGCCTGCCCGCCATCGCTCTCGCTCAGGCGAGGCAGGCGGGTAAATCCAGTTAATCCTGTCAAAGAAGTCTAAAAACGGCCAAAACAGTCCATAAGCCGAATTTTGTTCCCTGCAAGGGTTACCCCCAACAGGGCAACGATCATTCATCTATGGGTGCTGGTTGCCCAGCACCTCTTGCGACTTACCCGGGAGCTCGGACGGGCTACCCTCAAACGCTCCTCTATTTAGTCTTGCACCAGGTGGGGTTTGCCAAGCTTCCCCGGTCACCCGGAGAACTGGTGCGCTCTTACCGCACCTTTTCACCCTTACCTGTCACTTAATTTTCATACAATGAAAATTAAGTGACAGGCGGTATACTTTCTGTTGCACTTTCCTTCACGTTGCCGCGACTTCACGTTATGAAGCACCCTGCCCTGTGGTGTTCGGACTTTCCTCCAGATCAAACAAATGATCCAGCGATCGTTTGGACTGTTCTAACCGCTCTTGAACTTCAGGGGTCAGGGATTGGGTGGTCGGGAAACTTCTTCTGATCCCTGACACCTGACACCTGATCCCTGTAAACCGTTTATGTATCCTTCCAGTAAATTATTCTCTGACAACTAGGACAAAACTTCAAGCTGTCACAGCGCTGAAGATCATTATAAATCTGTGAAGGGATGTTCATATTACATACATAGCATACTGCATCCTTTACAGGCGCAACTGCAATTCCTCCAGCCTTATCTCTTACCATAATATATATTTTTAATAACTGAGGATCAATTTTACTGGAAAATGTCTTCCATTCATTATCAAGCTCAACAAGCCTTTTACTGTTCTCTTCTGTTTCCTGAGCTATAGTTTGCTTTTCTTTATTAATCTGCTCGGAAAGCTTTTCATATTCATTAGCTCTGTCAGCCAAAACTCTTTCGATATCATCCATTTGTTCAAGGCATTCGAGCATTTGATCTTCAATCTGAGAATTTATTGTCTTAATATCTTCAATTGCCTTTAATAATAACAGGTATTCCTTGTTTGTCTTAATAGATCCAAGTCTTTCCTGGCTTTTCTTTAACCGTGAGCTATTCATTTCTACATCAGATTTATATAAACGATAACTCTTGTTCAGCTCATCAAGCCTTAATTCCTCATCTTCTGTAGTCTGCTCAAACTCACTAAGCCTTGAACAAAGGCTATCCAACCTTTGAGCAACATTAGTTAGAATCGATTTAATTGCGCTGCTTTCTGTCTCGATCTTTTGAAGTTTTACCAGATTGTCTATCTGTTCCTTCATATCCTCAACTCGCAAGTTAGGGGCTTCGCCCCAATTGAAATATTGGAAGAATGGAACAGTGGAATGATGGGTTTAGAGGAATAAGAAATTGATTTTTTCCTCTTACCCACTATTCCATTATTCCAACATTCCATGTATGTCGCACGCACGAAATGCTGCTAAAAGAATTATAATAAGTTGTAGAAATTCCGAGACATCTAATAAATCATTACAAAACAACAAACGGATCCTTTTCAAGTTCACATGCCTCAACTTTTACATTAAACTCACTTTCAACAAGAACTTTTTGAAGACGTTCCGCCAGCGCTGCAACTATTAAATGCTCGGATGCAAAATGTCCTATATCAATCAGGCCCAGATTTGCGGCCTCGACAGCCCTTGCATCATGATAACGCAAATCTCCGCTTATATAAACTTGAGAGCCAGATGAAAAAAAATTATTTATCAGGCTTGACCCGCTGCCGGTGCACACAGATACAGACTTAACAGACAGGTCTGGTTTCCCGGCAATTTTTACTGATTTCAGTTTAAGTATTTTTTTAATTTCCAACGCAAAATCAGCAAGCTCTTTTTTCTCATCAAGTTCTCCAATACGACCAATACCCTGAGCATTCTCTTGAGTTATAAGCGGATAAATATCATATGCCATCAGCTCATAAGGATGATCTTTTCTCACATGCCGGATAACGCTTTTGATATCACTTTTTTGTACAACGGCTTCTATTCTTATCTCATCTGTCTGAGTAATCTCACCTGGTTTGCCGATAAATGGATTTGTCTGAGAGCCTGGCCTGAAAGTACCTCTTCCTTTATTCCTGAAAGAGCAACATGAATAATTTCCAATTTTCCCTGCCCTGGTTTCAAAAAGTGAGTCTAAAACTTTTTGTTCATAGTCAACAGGCACGTAAAATACAAGCTTATAATTTTCTGCGCCCCTGCCCTTTCCCAGAACCTTCAGGTTTTTCAGACCGATACGTCCTGCGATAATATCATTTATACCATCTTTTGCGCTGTCGAGGTTGGTATGTGCTGAAAATATACCTGTTCGGTGCCTAACAGCCATATCGATCACATAACCAACAGGAGTACTGAAATCAATAGATTTCAAAGGCTGGAATATCAGTGGATGATGTGCAATGATCAGGTCAACATCCCTGCTGCAGGCAGCCTCAACAACATCGGGAGCAGGATCCAAAGCGATCCAAACTTTTTTTACCGGCCAGTCATTTTGCCCAACCTGTAATCCGACATTATCCCATTCTTCAGCAAGATGGAATGGTGCAAAGCTTTCCATCGCATTAATAATATCAGATATTTTTGCAATCATTTCTCAATCACAAAAAAGGCGTGGTTTTTTATAACCACGCCACAATGAGACCTTTGCAAAACGCCCCCTTTTGCCCAATTTCGGCGTCAGGCCCAAAATTTTAAGCCTCGAAATACTCAATGTATTCCTGCATTTAAAATTTTCGCCTTCCTTGAACTTGAACAAAATTGAACATTTTTCAAATGTCTCATAAGAAATGGGCCCACCTGGGTTCGAACCAGGGACCGACCGGTTATGAGCCGGTGGCTCTACCAGCTGAGCTATGGGCCCGCAAATTAAGCTTAGAATTTGATTCATTAACCGAGACCTTTGCAAAACGTCCCCTTTTGCCCAATTAGCGCTAAAGGTTAGCGCTGATGCTTCACTTCGTGTCACTAAAGTGCCGGCGTCAGACTCAAATTTTGGCACGCAGTGAAGCTTTAGCGCTAGCCTCGAAATACTCAATGTATTCCTGCATTTGCACGAAGTGAAGCTTTAGCGCTATATTTTCGCCTTCCCCACCGGGGCGTAGGCCCCTATGGGCCGGAGGCTTGAACTTGAACAAAATTGAACATTTTTCAAAGGTCTCTAACCTTATGGAAACTTTTTGTCAAGTATTAGGTTTCGATAAAACTTTTCAATTTACGGCTTCTAGTTGGATGTCTCAGTTTTCTCAAAGCTTTTGCCTCTATCTGCCTGATTCTTTCCCGTGTTACCGCAAAATCCTGCCCGACCTCCTCAAGAGTATGATCTGCTTTTTCGCCGATTCCGAATCGCATGCGCAAAACCTTTTCTTCCCTCGGAGTTAATGTTGCAAGAACCTTTCTTGTCTGTTCAGCAAGATTCAGACTTACAGTGGCATCTGAAGGAAGCATAAACTTTTTGTCTTCAATGAAATCACCAAGATGGCTATCCTCTTCTTCGCCGATAGGTGTCTCCAGTGAGATAGGTTCTCGTGCAATTTTTAATACCTTGCGAACCTTATCAATAGGTATCTCCATTTTATTTGCTATCTCCTCAGGCTTAGGCTCACGCCCAAGCTCCTGCACCAAATATCTGGATGTACGGATCAGTTTATTAATAGTCTCTATCATATGGACTGGAATTCGAATAGTCCTTGCCTGATCGGCAATTGCTCTTGTTATGGCCTGTCGTATCCACCATGTTGCATATGTACTGAATTTATAACCACGGCGATACTCAAATTTATCCACTGCCTTCATAAGGCCGATATTGCCCTCCTGAATCAGGTCAAGGAACTGAAGACCTCTATTGGTATATTTTTTTGCAATGCTGACAACCAGCCGTAAATTCGCCCTGGTCAACTCAGCCTTGGCTGCATTAGCTGTTGCACGGCCTTCATCAACTCCTGACATAATTCTTTTTAAAGTCCGGCAGTTAGCCTTTAAAGCATATTCTCTTCCTTTTATCTCTTCATGAATCTTCTTAAGTTTCGTATATAGTAAAGTTCTCTCATCCATAGTCAAATCACAACTGGTGCTAATCCATTTAACAAATTTCTTCTTTGTCTTTAAATTGACGCAAAGTTCAGAGACTGGCACATTAACTGTATCTGCATACATAGAAATCATTTTATTCATGGAATCGAACCATTCTATCCAGCCTCTTATAATATTCTCAATCTTATCTATTACTTTTCCTTCTAAACGCCAATTTTTTAATAGGTCGAATATTTTATTATTCCTGCGAATTATATGATTTCTGCTGCGACGCTGTTCAGATATTCCTAATTCTGATGAAAATAGTTCTTCTCTGTATACCTTATTTTCTTCTTCAATCTGTGCAATCGAACGAATGGTGTTTAAAAACCTCTCAATCTGCAATACTTCATCAACATATGTGTCGCCTTCGTCAACATCTCTTAATACATGTTTTGGACGAAGAGTCCCGCTTTCAATGTGTTTTCCTAACTCTAAAATGTATTCCACTCCGGTCGTGGTTTCTATAAGCGACTTTAAAACAGCCTGCTCGCCGGCCTCAATCTGCTTGGCTATTACAACCTCTCCTTCCCTGCTTAAGAGTGTAACAAGCCCCATCTCACGCAGATACATCTTAACAGGATCGGTTACTGTGCCAAAATCAGTAACAGAAACAGCATCAGTTGGATCGAAATTTTCTTTTGAATCTACCTGGTCATCCGCTACCTTGTCTTTTTCCTCGTTCACTATTTCAATATCAAGATCGTCAAACATTATTAGAGTTTCATCAAACTGATTAGAGGATAATATTTCTTCAGCAAATGCCTTATTAATATCTTCATAAGTTAGAGAACCTTGTTTTTGCCCTTTTGAGATAAGTTCTTTCAATACTTTTTTGTTGACTTTCTTTTCATTTTTCCGTTTTGCAGCGGATTTAGTTGCCATATTATTTCAGCCTCCTAATAACTACTTTTAGCTTAATTTTGCGCCTTTACTAACCTGAATTTGCTTTTTCTTTAACAATTCTAAAAGAAGCTTATGGTCATTACACTCCTCGGCTGCTTTTATCTTCCGCAATAAAGTTTTTTTTTGACGGTTTCTGGTTGACTCAAATTGCGATAACAACTTGAGACAGCCTTCACTGTCCCACTGATCTTCACCAATCGACAACGAGGCAACAATATTTCTTTTTTCCATGTCGTCAATGCTGTTAATGATATCAGATACCATTCCGTTGCCCAGGGTGCTCACATCATGCAATTCATCCCGAATAACCTCTCTGTCTCGCTGCTTTAGAACTAGTTGACCTATTAAGCTTAAAGATTCATTTTCGAAACGATCGAGTATATTGCGTGCAATAATTTCAGGTAATATTTCGGGAAATTGAAGCATCATTGCAATAATCTTTCTTTCGAGCCTGTCCCCCTTTAAGGTAAGATTTCTATCCTGCGCCTTGTCTGGCAGCTCTTTATTTGGCTTGATGCTTTTATCGCCGGATATTGTTCTCACCTTTTCCAGAATTGCTGCTTCATCAATTCCTATAATTTCTGCAAGCTCCTTGATATATAAAGATCTTTTAACACTATCATTAATATAAGCCAGGGGATGTTTCAAATCCGATATGATATGAATTTTTCCTTCAATGGAAAGACCATGCTTCTTTACAGAAGATTCAATAAGAAAAAGAATTAAACTTTTAGCCTTTAAAGCCTCATTCATAAAGGATTCATATCCAAATTCAAAAAGATATGAGTCAGGATCATATCCTTCGGGTAACACAAGAATCTGTGCATTGGCATGTCCTTTATCAAATATCTTTATGCTTCGCTCTGCTGCCTTAATACCAGCTTCATCAGAATCATAAACCAGAACAAATCTGCCATTTTTACCAACAAATCCTCTAAGAAGCTGGACATGCTCCTGAGTTAAAGAAGTGCCGAGGGTTGCTACTGAGTTTAGAATCCCATGCTGTTGTAATGCTAATAAATCAAAATATCCTTCGACGATGTAAACCGTTTCACTTGCTCTGCAGTGCTCTTTTGCGATATGCAATCCATAAAGAGATCGGCTCTTGTTATAAACGGATGTCTCGGGAGAATTCAGGTATTTAGGCAGTGAATCATCCATTACGCGTCCCCCGAAACCTAATACCTGCTTGCTGACATCGAAAATCGGAAATATTATACGATTTCTGAAACGGTCATAATAGCCGTTTTTACTTTTCCTTTTAATAATCAAACCAGACTTTTCAACGAGTTCGTGCGATATGTTTTTTTTCGAAAAATAATTTATAATATTATCCCAGCCTGCAGGAGCAAATCCCAGATTAAATATACTGATAGTATCTTCTCCCATCCCGCGTTTGTTTAGATATTCCAGGGCTATTTTCCCTTCAGCATCACTTAAAAGGCTATGTTTAAAAAAATCCATTGCCTGTTTATTTACAGCAAGCAGGCTTTCTCTTTCGCTGATCCGCCTTTTTTGTTCTGTCGACATTGCCTGAGCCGGAATATCAATACCATATCTATTTGCAAGCATTTTTGCCGTCTCAAAAAACGAAAGTCCATCATAATTCATCAAAAAGTTAAATACATTTCCACCGGTACCACAGCCAAAGCAATAGAATATTTGTTTCTCAGGACTTACAGTAAAGGACGGTGTTTTTTCGGTATGAAACGGACAAAGGCCCACATAGTTTCTTCCAACTTTTTTCAGAAGAACTATATCTGAAATGATATTTACAATATCAACGCTATTTTTAATTTCTGAAATCTTATCTTCAGGAATAAAAACTGCCAACAAAAGTACCCCCCATAAACCATGGAATAGGGAAAACACGTAATAACGGTAGGATGTTAAGGAAGTTTAGCAAACTCTTTTATGTGCTCAAGCTGATTTATTTGAAGATCTGAATTGTCGATAAAGAGATGTCTCATGAAAAGCCAAACTTTAATATTAATAATTATTTTAAACTTATAAAATAACTATTAATAATATTTCTGTCAAGGTATAATTTAAAAATAAATCGGCTGGGAATGAGCTTCATGTGTGATTAAATTGAAGATTCCCTGTAGCAAGCTACAGGGAATCTTCGACCGTAAGGAACTTAGCCATTTTTAGATTCGCTCGCTAACCCCGCAGAAGCTACGGGGAATGCGCTCGCTATTGCGGTTCAAAACAGGAAACTGTTTGAGAGTGTAAAGGGAGCGTAAGTTTTTCATGATTTGAATTTAATTATACCTGAAGCGAATATATTTTCAAAAAACTAAGGTATTACAATTCTATCTTATTTTTGAAATTTTAATAGCTTCTGCAAGGTCAAGGGTCCCGCTATATAATGCTCTTCCGACAATAACACCAACTATCCCGACCTTTGTTAAAGGCATTAAATTCTTTATGTCCTCTATTGTTGAAACACCGCCTGAAGCAACTACCGGTATTGATACAGCCTCTGCCAGACGTCTGGTTTCTTCAATATTCGGACCGGTTTGCATGCCATCTCTATGTATGTCGGTAAAGTTTATTGCTGCAACACCACAATCTTCAAATTGCTTTGCCAAATCAACGGCTTTAACCTGTGTTGTCTCAGTCCATCCTTCAATGGCAACAAATCCGTTTCGAGCATCTATCCCAACAATAATCTGACCTGGAAATGCCCTGCAGGCATCTTTAACCAGACCGGGATTCTTAATTGCCTCGGTTCCGATAATTACCTTTTTTACCCCGATATCAAGAAACATGCTTATTGTCTCTTTATCCCTTATTCCACCTCCAACCTGAATATGGGCGTCAACACTTTCAACTATTTTTTTGATTGAATTAAAATTTTGAGGACTTTTTTTAAAAGCACCGTCGAGATCGATTACATGAATAATTTCAGCGCCTTGCGAATTCCATTTCTTTGCCATAGCCGCAGGATTATCAGAAAAGACTGTTTCTTCATCCATACGCCCCTGCATGAGTCTGACACATCTACCGTTTTTTATATCAACTGCTGGTATAATAATCATGGTTTTGGAAATGTCTGAAGCACATCTTCAAGACCTGAAGCTGCCATCTCTTCAGCGGTAATCCAGCTTCCCTTTCTTCTTAAAAATGTGCCGATCTTAAAAAGGTTTTCGAATAATGAACGCTGGGTTTCATCAAAATGACCTACCCACAATATGCTGCCTTTTGAAACATCTATAAGATGAATATCAAACGCAACGGAAGCAGGCGAATTAATTGCATACCGCGTCCCTACTCTATCCTTGAATCGATAAACATGCCCTACCAGTACTGCATCGGCATAAAGAGAACGCCCGATTTTAACTAACATATCACGTTCCGACAACTCTTTTTTATCTGCCGACAGCAAAACCGACATAGCCCCCTGAGCCTGACCTGGAGGTATAAGCTCAAAATCTTTACGGCTTTTAATTATAGAAATCAGGCGATCTGTAAGAACATCAAGTGTAACTATTTCCACATCTCCTGTAGAAAAAACATTGCCGCACAAAGGGCACCTGACATTAACATTTTTACCATATAAACCTGATAAATCTTTAAAAGGCAAAATCAATAATTTTTCTATACCGGATTTTGCTATGGGTGTTTCAGGAATAATTACATCGGATTTGCAGGCAGATAATAAAAAAATTAAAGCGATTATACCGATTCCAAGCAAGTCGCGCAGATTATCATGATGTGTTTTCTGTAACATAATTGAGAATTGAAGATTGAAGATTGAAGATTGAAGATTTGTGGTATCGCTTCGCTCTATCATTTTAAATGAACTACCCCCCGCAGCAAGCTTAGTTGAATTTAACCCAACAACTCACGCCTGTCTGCGTGCAGACACGCACAGGCAGAAAAATCTGTGTAACCTGTGGATTAAAATTGACAAACTCGTAAAAAGTCAAAAAACGTATTTTTTTGTCATTCCGGTGAAAGCCGGAATCCAGTATTTTCAGATAGTTGTAACTTCTATGGACTCCGGTTTTCACCGGAGTGACGACTTTTTACGAGTTCATCAAAATTGATAGAATTCCTTAAATATTCAATCTTCAATAATTATCTGTTCACAATGTGCCTTTTGTAGAACGCACCTCTGTAATACGTTCATCAAAAGAAGTGGCTTGATCCAATGCCCTGCCGGCAGCCTTGAAAATTGATTCAATAATATGATGCTCGTTTTCGCCGTAGCTGATATTTATATGAAGATTCATTCCCCCCTTAGTAGAAAATGCCCTGAAAAATTCCTTCGCAAGAGAAAAATCAAACTTACCGCCCGCAGTTTTTAGATTTGGAATATTGAATACCAGATAAGGCCGCTTTGATAAATCAATAGCAACAGATGTCAAAGCATCATCCATCGGTGTTACAGAGGAGCCATACCTCTTTATTCCCCGTCTGTCACCAAGAGCTCTATCAAATGCATCTCCCAATACAAGCCCGACATCCTCAACAGTATGATGCAAATCTACATCAATATCTCCTCTGGCATTTATGGACATATCAAAAAAACCATGAACCGTAAAAAGCGTAAGCATATGATCAAAAAAGGGAATACCGGTTGAAATATCATGTCTGCCATTACCGTCTATATTAAGCTTTATACTGATATCTGTTTCTTTAGTCTTGCGGTCAACTTCTGATGTTCGTTCCATGCTCATATCTGCAATCCTTTTAGATCAATCAGTTTGCCTGTGCCACACCGATTGTATGCTATAATTAAGAAAAATGGAGATGAGGGGGATCGAACCCCTGGCCTCGGCATTGCGAACGCCGCGCTCTCCCAGCTGAGCTACATCCCCTGTATTTATAAAATTAACAAATTAAAAATAAACAGTCAATTTAAAAAGTTAGAAAAAGTTAGAATTTAAGTTATCCAGTATTTCTATATTTCGAGGACTTAAAAAAAATCCTTGCATTAACTCCTTAAAATGATCAAAATGTTCATTGATGGAAATAAATTTATAGGCAAAAATTATACTAAATAATACAAATAACTGATTGAAATCATGGATAATAATTTTATAATCAAAGATGCTATCAAGTGTAATAACGCAGACCAGGACAAGATAATCCCGCCGGAACAAACCGTTAATAGCTTTAAAGAAAAACTTAAAAAAATAGACCTCGATATTCTTGAAGATACTGTCAGAATCGATAATGGGAGACTGAATATCCCTGTTTATTTCAGTATTTGCGGTAATGATGCATATGCTTTAACCGGAACAAAAAAACAGATGGGCAAGGGTGGGACTCCCCAGCAGGCTGAAGCCAGTGCTGTAATGGAACTGGCTGAAAGATTCAGTTTCTTCAGCTTTCGCAATAATCCAGAAAATTTTTTGATTGAAAAATATCGTGACATAAAAGATAAAGCCATTCCATTTAAGATGATTGCACAATCTGTCAATGATGATTCCGATGATCTGGAAATTGCAGAAAAAATATTTAAAGATCTTCCTTTAAAATGGACAAAAGCATTCAATCTGACCCAGAATAGAGAGATGCTTATTCCATTTGAATGGTTCTTCACAATTAACGAGTTTAACGGCACATCTGCCGGCAACTGTGCTGAAGAAGCAATCTGTCAGGGTATGTGTGAGGTTGTTGAAAGGCATGTATCATCAATAATCAGTCATAAAAAATTGAAGGTACCTTTAATTAATGCAGATTCGGCAACAGATCCTATGACAGTTGAACTGATACAAAAGTACAGGAATGCGGGTATAAGAATATATATTTCTGATTTTTCACTCGACACAGGCATTCCTACTGTAGGTGTTCTGGCATATGATCCGCTGACATTTCCAAAAACCAGCGAAATCGTATGGACAGCAGGGACAACTCTTAATCCTCAAAAATCTTTAAACCGTGCCCTTACAGAAGTTGCTCAGCTCGCTGGTGATTTTAATACCAGCTCAAATTACGTCGCAAGCGGTCTTCCAAAGTTTAAAAAAATAGAGGACGCTGAATTTGTAATTAATTCAAAAAATAAGGTTAATATTAATAGCCTTCCTGACCTTTCTGATAATAATATAAAAGTTGAAATAGAAAGCTGTGTCTCCGCGCTTAAAGAAAAAGGCATGGAAGTAATTGTTATAAACACAATGAATCCCAAGTTGGGAATACCGGCCTTTTATACAATTATTCCCGGTGCACATTTCAGGGAAAGAGCCTTTGGGAACAGTATATGCATGTTCACTGCAAAGCTTATCGCTGAAACTATTGATCCAAAAACAGCTATAGGTAAACTTAAAAGAATCGAAGAGATTCTTCCAGACAAGTACTATATTAAATTCTATCTTGGATCATGCCACCTGGCCATGGATGATCTGGAAACCGCCATAGACTACTTTACAAGCTCGCTTGAACTTGAGCCAACAGAACAGGATATGCCCAGCATTTATTCTTATATGGGAGTCTGCTTGAAAGACATGGGTGAATACCGCAATGCCATTTCAGTACTTATGAAAGGCGAAAAGTTTGACAGCGATAGAACTGACATCTTTAATCTTATGGGTTTTTGTTATTTCAAACTTAAAGAACATGAACGGGCTATAGATTGTTTCAAAAAAGTTCTCCGAATTAATCCCGGCTCGGCCATAGACTATGCTAACATTGCCTCAAACTACCGTGAAATGGGCAAACTGGATAAGGCAATTCAATATTACGAAACCGCCTTAACTATTGATCCTGGGATAGATTTTGCAAGGTACAATCTGGAAAAACTTCTGACCGCCCACCGGGCATGAAAAGATACTAAGGAGATGTATTTATGGAAAAGCAAATATTCTTGATTCCAAACATTTCATGTGCTCACTGTGTCCTGTCCATAAAAAACAAATTAAGTGAATTGGAGGGTATTAATACAGTAGAAGGAAATGCTGATGAAAAAAGTATTACTGTTGCATGGGAACTGCCTGCGACGCTGGAAAAGATTAAAAATACCCTAAAAAAAATTAACTATCCCGCAGTATAACAACTGAGGTAACAGTTCAGGCACAAAGGCCTGTAAGTAGTCGGGTAGTTAACCACTCGACCATTTTCCCACTCGACCACTTGACCACTCGACCACTTAACCACTCGACCAATATTGAACGGACAATATTTATGATTGAACAGAAAATTACCTTGCCCGTAATCGGCATGACGTGTGCCAACTGCGCCATGAATATTGAAAAAAGTTTAAAAAAAGTTCACGGTGTTAAAAATGCGAATGTCAATTTTGCTGCTGAGCAAGCACTGGTTGAATATATTCCTTCTATTACAAGCATAAATGATATAATCTCTGCCATAACTAAAGCCGGCTACGGCGCAGTACATCCGGACGACCTTATAGATGTAGAAGATGCAGAGCAAGCTGCCAGAAAAGCCGAAATTAAGAGCCAGACCCGCAAGTTCGCTGTTGGTGTTTTGTTTGCCTTACCACTCTTTCTATTAAGCATGGGAAGAGATTTTAATCTAATTGGAATGTGGAGCCATCAAACTTGGGTCAACTGGCTATTCCTATTCTTAGCCACTCCTGTACAATTTTATACTGGATGGGACTTTTACACTGGAGGGTTCAAAAGTCTTAAAAACCGAAGCGCAAACATGGATGTGCTTGTTGCTATGGGCTCATCGGTTGCATATTTTTATTCTTTTGCCATTCTAATCTTTCATTCACCAGGCGATCATGTATATTTTGAAACATCTGCAGTTATCATAACCCTCATAAAACTGGGCAAAATGCTCGAGTCCAGAACCAAGGGCAAGACAGGCGGAGCTATCCGCAAACTAATCGGTCTCCGGCCCAAAACAGCTACCATCATAGAAAAAGGGGTAGAAAAAAAGATCTCCTTAAACCTGGTAAAAAAGGATGACACAGTTATTGTCCGTCCTGGAGAAAGGATCCCGGTTGACGGAATTGTAATCGAAGGAAAATCAGCAGTAGATGAATCAATGCTCAGCGGTGAGCCATTGCCCGTTGACAAGAAGGCCGGTGAACAAGTCGTTGCCGGATCAATTAACGGAGAAGGGCTATTAAAATTTAAGGCTACCCGCGTTGGCAAGGAAACGGCTCTCGCCCAAATTATAAAGCTGGTTCAAGAAGCACAGGGTAGCAAGGCGCCCATACAGGCTATCGCTGACCGAATAGCCGCAATATTTGTTCCAACAGTAATAATTATAGCATTATTTACCTTTGCATTGTGGTGGGGAATTACAGGAGAGTTCGTCACAGCCATAATTAGACTTGTGGCTGTACTTGTAATAGCCTGTCCATGCGCCTTAGGGCTCGCTACACCAACCGCAATAATGGCAGGCACAGGTAAAGGAGCTGAAAGGGGAGTTCTGTTTAAAAACAGCGAAGCACTGGAAATGACAACCAAACTCAATATTATTGTGCTGGACAAAACCGGAACTATTACAATGGGAAAACCCGCTGTAGTTGATGTTATACCCTTTAATCCTGGCTGCGAGACCGTTGAAAACCTGCTAAAATTAGGAGCCTCTGTTGAAAAAGGATCAGAACACCCACTTGGAAAAGCTATAGTAAATGAAGCAGAAAAAAGAGGTATTAATTTACTGGAACCCAAAGATTTCAAAGCCTCGGGCGGTCTTGGCGTTGAAGCAAGAATCAATGGCATCCCTGTATTATTAGGAAAACCTAAATGGCTCCAGGAAATGGGAATCAATATTGATAAAGCCAGGGACAAGATAGATTTCCTTCAATCTGAAGGTAAAACTGTAATGGTTCTCATACAGAACAGTGAATTGTGCGGCTTAATTGCGGTATCCGATACCCTGAAGCCGGAATCAAAAAAAGCGATTAGCCAGCTTCACAATCAAAATCTTTCTGTAGTAATGCTAACCGGTGACAATCTTCAAACAGCGCAAGCAATTGCTTCGGAAGTTAATATTGATAAAATTTTTGCGGAAGTACTTCCAGAAGAAAAATCATCGAAGATAAAAGAGCTCCAGAAGAAAAAAAACAAAGTAGGTATGGTAGGAGATGGTATAAATGATGCGCCTGCTCTTGCCCAGGCAGATGTTGGCTTAGCTATAGGAACAGGTACTGATGTGGCAATTGAAACAGCTGATGTAATTCTTTCAAGCGGCAGTTTAAACGGTGTCCTCAGCGCCATCAGTATCAGCAAGGCAACCATGAATACAGTCAGGCAGAATCTCTTCTTCGCCTTTTTTTATAACATAATGCTAATCCCAATTGCCGCAGGAATTCTTTATCCTTTTGATATATTTCCAAATTTCTTGAGGCAACTGCATCCTATACTCGCAGCCTTGGCCATGGCACTAAGCAGCATTTCCGTTGTAACGAACAGCCTTCGCCTTTATAATGCGAAAATTGACTAAGCAGTTAGCTTTTAGCAATTAGCCTTTAGCTTAAAAAATCAAACAGATAACACATTTAGCTAACAGCTAATGGCTAATGGCTTTTTTACAAATAAGCTGAAACTATTGCCGGCGTTAAAAAAAATACTTTTCGGACAGGCACTAATTGCGTGCAAGCAATTCTTTGGCAAGCTCAATATGATCAGATGAGCCATAGCTGCTCTTTCTGTAAAAAACTACAGGCTTGCCGACATCTGCGCTATCTGCAATAGTAGTGTTTATTCTGATAACCGTATCAAAAAGCAAACTCGAACATCTGTCATCATTTTTAAGCCTGTCCATTATACTCTGGCTGATCCTGGTTCTCCTGTCAAAAAATGTCGGAACGACTCCTGTAATCTTAAGATCAGGATTAATTTCTTCTTTTATTGCAAATATAGTATCAAAAAGTTCATCTAAAGCTGAATAAGAATAAGGTTGAGTTTGACATGGTACAAGGACTTCATTTGCAAAGGTTAGTACGTTTACTGTAAGAAGCGAAAGGCTCGGCGGTGTATCAATAAGTATAAAATCATACTCTCCTGCAATACCTTCAAGTGCTTCTTTTAACCTGTTTTCTCTTCCAACCACATCGACAAGTTCAACTTCAGCTCCTGCAAGATCTACATGAGAAGGAATCAAATCCAGCCCCTTCCATTTTGTCTTTAAAATAGCATCAGCTGCGTTATCAGACCTTTCTTTAATTAAGTCATATGTGGTAAGCGTTTCTTCATTAACATCAACGCCAAGACCCTTGGTCGCATTAAACTGTGGATCCATATCAACGATAAGAACTTTTTTCCCTTCAAGGGAAAGTGCTGCTCCAAGATTTATAACCATTACTGTTTTTCCTACCCCGCCCTTTTCATTTGCTACAGCAATAATTCTGGTATTATTAGCTCCCATCTTAAAAACCTCCTTTTAGCTTTTTTGAAAATTTATTTAACATAATATGTTGTAAAATTTAATATTTTATGTTACATATCTAAAAAAGGGGAAAGGAAAATATGTCAGAAAAACATCCTGAATGTCCGCTCTATAATCCATTAAATTGTAAAGAGTATTACAATCCTAAACTCTGTGCATTTGTAAGGAAAGACAAAGTCTGTCTTAAAAAAAAGAAACCAAAAGCAAAACCAAAAAAAATAGATGCTTAAAATATGAGACCTTTGCAAAACGCCCCTTTTTGCCCAATTTCGGCGTCAGACTCAAATTTTAAGCCTCGAAATACTCAATGTATTCCTGCATTTAAAATTTTCGCCCTCCTTGAACTTGAACAAAATTGAACATTTTTCAAAGGTCTCAATATCTGTGACAGTTCACGATTACTTTATCAGAAAATCAGGCATGACCCGCGGTGTCTGATAGAAGAAACGGATCTATACCTATCTTTCTTACCGTCTCATTCCACCTTGCATCAACCGGAATATCAAAAATAACATCCTCAAAAACAGGACATGTAAGCCATGCATTTTCCTTAATCTCTGATTCAAGTTGTCCAGGGCCCCAGCCGGCACACCCTAAAGAAATAATATATGATTTAGGCCCTATACCCATGGCTATTGCGTCTAAAATATCTCTGGTATTACTCATGGCGAGACAGGGGGTAACCATAAGGCAACCCTCCCAGTCAAAAGGATGGCCATGCAGCACAAATATTTCACCTATATGGACAGGTCCGCCTAAATGTATTATTATATTTTCTGCTTCAGGGATATAATTCATTTTAAGCTCATCAAAAATTATTTTCCCAGACAGATCAGAATGGACGCGGTTTACAATAATACCCACAGCCCCATCAGAATTATGCTCGGAAATACAAGTTACAGTATGGGAAAAATTCGGATCGTTAAGGGCCGGCATCGCTATTAGAAACTGTCCTTTAAGGTAAGACAGATCTTTATTTTCCATAGTTCCTCCCTAACTGCTCAGGTTATTAGGTTCACAGTTCACGGTTGGTTGTCTTACGTTCAATTTTCATTCCCGCCTGCCGTTGGCGGGCAAGGCTCTCCAACCTTGAACCCCTGGCCCAGACCTGGCTTTCCTGTCCCATTGGGTAGAAACGTCTATCGTAGCATTCAGTGCGATCGTGCCAAAAATGCATATCAAGTCGCGCCAAGGCAGGCGTGAACCCTTGAACTTTGAACCTGATTAGTTACCAAAATATTAAGCATCTTCACAATTTTCATTGAAATAATAATTTTTTCAATCTAATTTAGCTGTTAAAATATGTCCATAACTTTTTAATATTATATCATGAAAGAAGAATCAAACCATATTCCAGGAATGAGAAATGACGCTGTAAGCATCTTCCAAAAAGGCCTTCAGGCCGTTGAACCAGGCGCTGCTATAAAAAAATACTGCCGGCTTGAAGATAACCGCCTTTTTATCGGAGACAATGTTTACAATCTTTCAATCTATGGAAACCTCTTCGTAATCGGCGCAGGAAAAGCATCAGCGCCTATGGCTGCAGCTATAGAGGGCATTCTTGGGAAAAGAATAACAAAAGGAATTATTAATGTTAAATATAAACATGTGGTTCATCTTGACCGAATCAAATTGATAGAAGCTGGACATCCGGTCCCCGATAAAAATGGACAAAATGGTGCAAGTGCTATCCTTGACCTCGCGCTTTCCGCTGAAAAGAATGATCTGGTAATTTGTCTGATTTCAGGAGGAGGCTCTGCTCTACTTCCCTTGCCTTATGAAGGCCTGACATTAAAGGATAAGCAGGAAACCATAAAAGAACTTCTTTCTTGCGGTGCAAGTATTCATGAAATCAATGCAATACGAAAGCATACTTCCATGATAAAAGGCGGAAGGCTTGCGCTTGCGGCATATCCTGCCACTCTTGTTTCGCTTATACTTTCAGATGTAATAGGGGATGATCTTGATGTTATTTCATCAGGACCCACCGTAGCGGATTCAAGTACCTACTTAGACTGTATCGAAATTTTTGAAAAATACAATATTATAAAAAAACTGCCTGAAAATATTGTAAACCATATCAAAGCCGGTGTTTCACGAAAAATCCCCGAATCACCAAAAGCTGGAAACCCCGCTTTTGAAAAAACACACAATCTTGTAATAGGAAGTAATATCGAAGCCATGCTGGCCGCAAAGATCCACGCTGAACACTTGGGATACAACACCATTGTACTCTCTTCCATGATTGAAGGTGAAACCAGAGAGGTAGCGAAAGTTCATGGCGCAATAGCAAAAGAAATAATCAAAAACAACAATCCCCTCCCCCCTCCGGCGTGTATACTTTCAGGAGGTGAAACAACAGTGACTTTAAAGGGAAAGGGTCTTGGCGGTAGAAATCAGGAATTTTCTCTTGCCGCAGCAATAGAAATTGCGGGCATGGACAGCGTTGTTGTTTTAAGCGGAGGCACAGACGGCACAGATGGGCCTACTGATGCTGCAGGAGCAATAGCTGATAATAATACTCTAAAAAGAGCCGGAGATATGGGGATGGATCCTTACTCTTTTCTTGAAAACAATGATTCGTATAATTTTTTTAAGAAACTGGATGATCTGTTTATAACAGGCCCAACCAACACAAATGTCATGGACCTGAGGATAATCCTGGTGATCAGGGGTTAGTGGTCAGTGGATCGTGGATACATTTTCAAAAAGTTAAAGCATTCAATACGCGTAACTACTCAGGTTCACGGTTCAAGGGTTCAAGGTTAGAGAGCGATGAAGTTTGAATGGTAGCAAACACTACCTCGCTGTGGTTGAAGACTACATATCGACCGGCGAATTCAAAAAAGCAACCAACCGTGAACCGTGAACCTAACAACCTGATAGTTACCAATACGTTTATTTCAGCTGAAAGCATACAGGGACTCTGACCCACATCTCAACTTTTCCATTCCCTTTTATCGCGGGCTTAAATATCCACTCCCTGACAGATTCCTCCGCAGCACTGTCTAACACTTTATAACCACTGGACTTAAAAATTCTTAAGTCCCCTACCCTTCCGTTTCGGTCAACCAGTACCTCAAGGACTACCGTCCCCTGGAAGCCTCTTCTTCTGGCAATTAATGGATATTCAGGCGAGGGATTTTTATCATATATGGGTATGGCTTCCCTTGTAAGTTTAAGTTCTTGTGTACCTGAAACGTCCAGTGCTTGCTCAGCAGCGAAATCATCTGGTTTTTCCATTAATTCCGGCTCTATTTTGCCTGCTTTAGTATTAAGAGGAGACTTTTCAGTATTTTTTTGCCTTTTTGGTTTTGCTGCGCGTTTTTTTGATGTAATCTTGTTAACAACCGGTTTCAATTCCGCTTTTACCGGCTGTCTGGCAATCAATGTCATGGTCATAATTCGGGATTTTGACCTTCCTGAATATTTGCCACTTATCCAGTCAAATTCCATACACAGAAGAAGTCCATGTATTCCAACAGCCATTATCGCAGCAATCAGAATTCGTTTCACGGTTGCTGTTCAGCCTCCGATTGAAGAGAAATCCGGTTCAGGCCTGCTATTCTTATCTGGTCTAAAACTCGAAAGAGTTCCTGATATAAAAGGCTGTTATCAGCAAAAAGGAGAATGCCGGTATCCTTATCAATTTCAGCTTTTTTCTTTAAAAAAGCAGCCAGATTCTCAATTGAAATCTGTTTTTCATCAACATAAATCGTTCCATCTGTTCTCACTGTCACGGATAACGCTGATTTTTTTTCGATTTCTGCGGTGGAAGAAGCAGGTAGCAAGACCGGCAATCCGCGATGCACAGCCATTGAAAGCATCGCATATATAAAAAACACTAAAAGCAGGAAAACAATGTCAATCAAAGGAAGCATTTCAATACGTACACTTTTATGTACATTTATGTTGAGCTTCATGTATTATCCTCTTTTTGTGCTATGGAAGGCTGAATTAATTTCTCATAGACTATTTCAAGGCTTGTAGCGTATTTTTCTATGTTAAGGGCAGCCTTTTCAATACGAGAATTGAAGAAATTGTATGGAAATACAGACAGAATCGCAATCCCAAGCCCGGATGCCGTGGTTATAAGAGCCTGCGCTATTCCTGCAGTAACAGCCTGAGGATGTTCTATTCCGGCTGAGCCCAGCGCCTCGAATGACATTATAATACCGATAACTGTTCCGAAAATACCGAGCAGAGGCGCAACGGTAATCATTGTATCCAGCACGCCCATATATCGACGTAACCTCCTGATCTCTTCTGCCGCCGCCGACTCCATGGCCTTGGTCATTGAAAATTCTCTGTGAACAATGCCTGTTACAAGTATTTTGATAATAAAATCCTTTGAGCCTTTTGTCTTTATTCTCACCGACTCCCAATCTCCTGCTCTGCATAGTTCAAGGACCTCATCTATAAGAGAATAATTGCGATGCATATTTACACTTATCCAGAATAAAGACCTTTCTATTATTACAGTAAGAACAAGAATCGAACAGGCTAAAAGCGGATACATGACCGGCCCGCCTTTGATAAAAATATCCAGCATAATTTTTCTCCTTGGGCTTTTCTCAGAAAAAGTTCAAAAACACCGTTTTTCGTCATTCCGGCTAAAGCCGGGCACGTAGTGACACGTAGTGAAGCGGAAGTGCTAACCATTAGCGCTATCCAGTAAATTTAAATTCAATGCGTTCTGGATGCCGGATCTGGCCAGCCCCGTACCGGATACGGGGTCCGGCATGACGATTTCGAGACTTTTTACGAGTTCATCATACTTTAATTTAGATCTTTATGATTCAAAAAGTCACCTTGATACCGCCATAAAAACCGATACCCGGTTCGCCATATTGATAAATCGACTGATACTTCTGATCGGTTAGATTCTCCACTCTTCCAAAAATCCTGAACCATTCCATCACGTCATAGGAAGCGGCAAGGTTTAAGAGCGTATAATCCGGCATTTCTTCGCTGTTATCGGCTTCTCGATATCTTTTCCCTACGTATTGCGCATTGAGATTTACATTCAGTTTCTCCATCGGTTTTATATTCAGCGAGGCGCCTCCTGAATGTTTCGGCCGGTAAATTAAATCCTTGTCTTTATTTGCATCCCTCCCTGTCTCATTCTTTGCCTCGGTATAGGTGTAATGAACATCAAAACTGAGCCACGTGATGGGTTTAACAGAAAAACCGGTTTCCCAGCCCCTGGTTTTGACCTTACCAACATTATAATATTTCCAGGTGCTCGTATTAAAATCGATCAGATCATCAATCTCATTGTGGAAATAAGTTACAGACAGCAACACCTTTTTATCGAACAGCTCCTGATCTATCCCTACATCATAACCCTTACTCTCTTCAGGTTTAAGATTAACATCACCATAGCTTGAATAAAGCTGATAAAGCGAAGGGGCACGAAACCCTGTGCCGTAGCTACCCCTTACTTTAGTTCCTGTTTTCTCATAGAGATAGGCCAGCGCCCCCTTATATGTGTCCTTGCCGCCAAAGGTTTGATGGTCATCGTGGCGGGCGCCAAGGGTAAACGAGAAGCCATTAAACGGGGTTAACTTGTTCTGGATAAAGAAACTTTTTGTATTAACTTTTTTGTTTGGTATATTAGGATACCAGGCAGTGTTCGCATTCTGGTTGTCGCCGCTCTCTTCCTGATAATCGAAACCAGACGTGATCGTATCAATTTCTCCGATAAAGAAATTATGCTGCCAGGATGCAACCTTAATAGTTCCATTATATAGACTGTCAAAGGCTCCGTCTTTGGTGTATTCTCTTTTGGTCTCTGTAATACCCAGCTTGATTGCATGCTGCCACCAGTCAAAAATATCTTGGTCGAAGTTTGTGGCAACACTGGTAATCGTTGCATCCTGTACTTTATCGGCGTCAGTTCCCGTGTCATCATAGTCCATGGACGATTCGGAGTGACGCGCTGAAAAGCCCATTCTCGCTGTATCACTAATCTGTCCATCGACCCGGGCGGAGATATTGGTATCGTGGTAATAATCCCTTTCTGTGTTTCCCAGATCTTCATCCGCCCTTGATACGCGTTTGACATCCAAACGTGATATAGACGCAGCATAATTAACCTTATCATTTGACCCGCTGACACCTGTTTTTTCCCTGAAGGTTTCAAACGATCCCCCTTCGGAAGACAGGTAAAACTTCGGCTTTCCTTTGCCTTTCTTTGTAATTATATTTATTACACCCCCGATGGCGTCCGATCCATATAAAACACTCTGCGCTCCGCGGACGATCTCGATCCTTTCAATGTTATCCGTGGATAGATCGGCAATACTCATCTTTCCATCGCCGGCCATCGGATCGCCCACCCGCACGCCATCAATCATAATCAGTGTATGGGCATTATTTGTCCCGCGTGTATAAATTGACGAAGAACCACCAGGTGATCCATTCTGCTTAACAAAAACACCTGGAACATCTCTGATCACATCAATGACAGTTTGTTTTCCTTTTTTTTGAATCTCCTCCCCCGTAATAATGGTCACGGAATCAGGCGAATATTTTAAAGGCTCTTCTATCCTGCCTGCTGTCACGATGATTTCTTCCATTGTTATTGCATCTTCTCCTTCCCACGCAAAAATCGGCATAGGTAAGCCCAAAAACATAAATACTAATAATACTGCCGCACAACTTAACAACCTCTTCATTTGCTTATTTCTCCTTCCCCCTCGGTCAGAATTGTTATTTAATCCGTCAGATAAGTCTCCTGGCTTGCGGCAATTCCTACTCTCCACGCCTTCCCAATTTCCATTTTGGAAATCAGTGGCATTTAAGTGGGTTTCGTTCCGCCTACAGTTGCGGGGCAGCGCCGGCATCTGACCGGCTTCCTTGATCTGACAGATTGTAAAAAAAATCCCCGAACCGATATTAAATCGATCCGGGGATATCCCTTTTTTATCCTCCGAACTTCCGGCATATTTCAGTCCACGAAAGCTATGCCTTTGAAGACATTTAAAAAGCCAACTAATAAAAGCCTTTTAAAAGTCTTTCCGTCTGCTTAGGCAGGTCTTCTGACTCTCCCGCCTTTTTAACAGCCTTCCCATTCCTGTCTTGCGAAACAGTGGCGTGTGTTGCTAAAAAGGTTCCCTCTCTAATAAAAAGGGCGAGATAACAGCGGCGGGCCCGTCCCTGATTTACACAGGGTTCCCTATTAAGCTCAATATGAGCGCCTAAACTATATTTGCAATCGTTCACGGTTGTCGGTTCACAGTTCACAGTTTTTTCAATGAACTATGCAACGATTGAAGCATTTTGGATATTGATTTCAACCGTGAACCGATAACTGTAAACCGTAAACAGTTACCTATATCTTCTAAACTATTTATATTATGGAATCAAGATTTTTTATGTCTTAACAGAATTACTCAAGTTTCGCGCCCTTAATTTCTATCAATGTCAAGTCGGTAACGGGCTGAATTCAATTTTTAAACGGGCTGCTGTTCGAAAACTTCTGTGGTACCAGCGTAATGCGTGGGAATTTACCGATCGGGCTCTCATCCACCAGCAGCATACAGCCGTAAGCTTCCTCCAGCGCCTGAAAAGTAAGCACCTCATCCGGCCGTCCCATACTTACGATTTTCCCCTTGTTGATCAGGAGCAAACGGTCGCCATACATAGCCGCAAGATTCACGTCATGCGACACCATGATAACTGTAACACTCTTTTCTTTCTTCAACCTTTCCATCAAATCCATCACCCTGACCTGATGAGCAAGGTCAAGAGATGCTGTCGGTTCATCCAGAAGTATGATCTCAGAATCCTGGCAGATTGCTCTTGCGATAAAAACTCGCTGCCTTTCCCCTCCGCTCAACTGATCAAGCCTGCGACGAGCCAGATGCTCCACTCCTGTAAAAGCCATAGCATGCTCTGCAATTTTTATATCCTTCTCTCTCTCCAGTCCTAGTAAACCAAGATATGGTGAACGGCCCATAAGCACCAGTTCACTTACTGTAAAAGGAAAATCTATCTGAACCATTTGCGGGACAAAAGCAATAGTTTTTGCCAAAACCTTTCGGGTATAGGACCGGATGGATTGGCCCAGGATCTCCAGTTGACCTCTTTGAGGTTTTATGATTCCCGAGATAGTCTTCAGCAGGGTGGTCTTTCCTGAGCCATTGGGCCCGATTATGATAAAAAAGTCACCCTTTTGGATAGAAAAGGAAATATCTTTCAAAACAGGACCGTTCCCATAAGAATAACTCAGATTTTTTATATCGATCGCTGTGCTCATAGCTGATTTCTCATAGCTGATTTCTCATAGCTGGTTACTTGTTGCTGGTTACTTGTTACTTGTTGCTGGTTGCTTTGAGCTTTCAGCTTTGAGCTTCTTTTTGCTTTCAGGCTTTCAGCTCATCCCTACTTGCGCAGATCGGATCTTTTCAGCAGAAAGATAAAAAGAGGCGCTCCGATCATAGCGGTAATTACACCGGCAGGCATTTCGCCCTGTTCAGGGAGGACTCTTGCCAGTAAATCACAAAAAACCATGTAAGCTCCTCCGCCCAGCATACATGCGGGAACAAGCACCCTGTGATCCGGACCAAAAAGAAGCCGCAACAGATGCGGAATAACCAGCCCAACAAAACCGATGAGACCGCAATGACAAACCGTGGCGCTCACCATAAACGAAGTGGCAACAAGAAGAGTCACGGTCACAAATTTTATGTTTACACCCATTGTCTGAGCCATTTCTTTTCCCAAAAGAAGCAGATTCATGGAGTTGGAAAGGCAGAAAATCAGAACAAAACATGGAAGGATACTCGCAGCTAATATCCCGACCTGACTGATATCAGCCGTAGAAAGATCACCCATGAGCCAGAACATAATATTATGAAGTCTGGAGTCGTAAGTCATGGAAACAAGAAACATGATGATTGAAGAACAGAAAGCATTGATCATCACACCGGATAAAAGCAAAGAATCCTTTTTCAGAATCGTCTGGCCTGAAGAGATGAGAAAAATCAGAAGAAGGGTGGACATGCTTCCTGCAAAAGCCGTAAAGCTCACACCGGGAAAACGGGATAATCCCATAAGGATGCCGATTATGGCTCCTACTGCGGATCCTCCTGAAATACCAAGAATATAGGCTTCTGCCAGAGGATTTCGAAGCAGAGCCTGAAAAACAAGTCCTCCCAGAGAAAGAGTCGCTCCGACCAGAGCAGCTAAAACTACGCGTGGAAAGCGGATGCGCCAGATAATAGCGCTCAGCATGGAATCTGCATCTCTTGCTCCTGACAGGGATTGCCAGACAGCCTTCACTCCGTTTTCTGATGACCCTAAGGAAAGCCCCAAAAACATGGCTCCAAGAAGCAGAAGCAGTAAAAGAAATGAAACAGTAAAAAGACGTTTCAAAAGAAACGGTGTTTTCGGATTCATTGTTCTTCCTCAAAGAGTTCAGGATGAATCAATCGCACCAGAAGTTCAAGGGCATCAATTAGTCGTGGGGTGGGGCGATCAAAAAGATCGGAATCGACAAGGAAAATAGACTTGTTTTTAACAGCAGGCAAATCAGGCCAACGGCTCCACTCCGCCTTGACACGTTCAAATGCCCTGTCTTTTGCCATAGAAGTAATTATAAAGACATCAGGAGAAAGAGCAAGAACCTGCTCACGGCTAAACCGTGGATAAGAGATGGGGCCTTCTGCAAGGTTTTTTCCTCCAGCAAGCAGAATAAGTTCATGGATAAACGTATGGGTGCCGGCGGAAACAATCGGGGATGTTCCAATCTGATAAAAAACTTTTGGCCTGTGAGCAGCTTTTGCAACCAGAGACTTCACCCGATCAATCCTGGAATGCATATCCCAAACCAGATCTTTTGCTCTTTCATCGGCACGCAGAAGATTGCCGATTTCAATGATCGTCTCAATCACTGCATCCAGATTTTTAGGATCAACGACATAAACCGGTATCTTCAGAGACTCAAGCCTCTTAACCACTTCCCTGGGATTTCCATCTTTGGTGGCAATACAAAGGTCCGGCCTTAAAGCTACAATTCTCTCCAGATCAAGACGAACATATGAGCCCACCTTCGGCAGCTTAGTCGCTTCGGAAGGAAAATCACTATACATGGTCACACCTTTTAAGCGATCTTCCTGCCCAAGAGCAAAGATAATCCCAGTGATGCTCGGCGCCAGCGAAACAACCCGTTGCGGGTCATCCGGAGCTGCAACCTGTCGTCCTGACTGATCGGTCACATCTCTGGCTGCCGATTGCCCCCTCATCAGGAATAAAAGCGCAATAACAATTAGCAAAATGATAATTGAACATCTCTGCTTCATCTAATAATCCAAGATATTGTGTAAATTCGTGGCTAACTAATTACAACTTTTCCGCCAATTCACATTCTAATATGTCGAGAAAGCAGTGCTGATCCCGTATGATTTTTTTAGATTTCAAGATATTTATTCTTTTCTTGAATATAGGACCCGATACCACGAAGGTATGATATTCCCCACCTTCGCCGGAAATGTCAACTCCTTTGATTTTCGAGATATCCCGGACAAAATCATAATCAATCCTGCGCCCCAACCATTCCGGACCCAATACATCTTTTTTTGTAGCCACAACAATGGTTTCAAAGCCTGCTTCTATCAACTCTTCTATAAGCTTCTCCCTGTTCTTCTCCCCCCACAATGGTAATACAGCTTCCATCCCCGATTCTCTGCTGACCCGCTCTACCCATTCCCTGTGTGCATCCAGATCAATGTCTCCAAAAATTCCTGCCTCAACCCCCCTACCCTTCAAACCGGACAGCGCCTTTTTAAATTCTGCCTCGTATGTTTCCCAGGAGCTTTCCTGCTGTATAATTTGTATTCCCATCGCTTCCGCCTGCATCCGCAGCACATCTGTCCTGATGCCGTGAGATCGGGATATCCGGCCGTCTTCAGTAACCATGTTTAAAAGACAGGTAACCTGAAAATCTCCCATTGCCCTGTAAAACGAAAGAGCCGCATCTTTTCCTCCGCTCCAGGAAACAAATGTCTTTACTTTACTTCTTTCCATTCCGAAACATCTCCACATGTTTTACAGTGAAAGACATTGAGAGCCATGCCGGCACCGCAGCACCCACATATTTTTTGTCCATTTTCAGGAGCGGGAATTTCTCCAACCACTTCCCGGTAAATACGGTAATAATAGAAATGTTCCTTGTTCAAAAATCTTATTGGAAAATCTCTCTTTCCTTTCTCGAACTCTTTATCTGATACCTTTGATTCAACAACTTTTCTCAGTTCCGTCATGCCGGAACCATATTCCAGAGCTCTCTTGCTCTGCCAAAGTACTTCTTGCGGCAACACACCTTCGAATGCCTTTCTCAGTATCCACTTTCCCCAGGTTTTCCCATTTTCTCTTCTGATCTTAAGATCGACATCAATACCTTGACTGAAATCCATAAACTCTTCGTCCAGAAAGGGCTGTTTTATGTTGATTCCCAGTGTCTCACCTATTTTATTGGAACTAAATTGCATAACAGTATACATTCGATCCAGGTATCTTTTTAAATCCTTTTTCTCCAGCATGAAATTGTAGCCTAAAAAAAGTTCGTCACTTCCATCGCCTGTTATCATGCCGTTGATACCCATATCTTTCGCACACTTAAGTCCCAGATAGGCTGTTACATCATTTGGGATAACATGGTCAAAGCTTTTGAGTATCTTTATGACTTCAGGTATAGCGGCGATAGCCTCTTCAGTTTTCACAGTCTTGTGATAATGATCCAGCTTTAGGGATTTTGCCGCCTTTTCGGCATAATATCGATCCTCTCCGTATGACTCAAGCCCGATTGAAATGGCCCTGCAATTTGTTGAATATGCAGCCACGAGGGCGGAATCCAGCCCGCCGGAAAAAAGTATCCCTTCCGCTTGATTCCTGCTGATCGCTTCGGTAAATCTTCTTTTCAATTCCTTAAAAATAAATTTCTCATCCTTCTTCATATCTTATCTTTATACCCTCTTGGTGTAACCATAAAATCCAGGTAAGTAAACGATGTACTGTTTCCGATAAAGACTATTGTCTGCATATTTACATCTGCTTTGTGAAGATCTTCAAGGGAAATGATCGTCACTATTTCATCTTTTCTCATGGCGCTTATAACAATTCCGGCAGGGGTCTTTTTATCCCTGTATTTTAATATAATCTTCTGTAAAGCCCCGCAAAAAAAATCCCCGAATCGAAATTAATCGATCCGGGGATATCCCTTTTTTATCCTCAGATTTTTAATGATTAGCTACCTCTGTCCGCGAGGTCGCCAAACAATGTTTCAGGCAGGTCTTCTGACTCTCGGATCACGCTACTTGCCGCGCCTTCCCGGACCCGATGTGCCATGCACATCGGGAGTCATTGGTTATTGGTCATTGGTTAACTCAAATGACCACACCTATGTCTGTCCTCCAGTGGCCGGTGTTAGTTACAGCGCCAGTTTTTACTGTTCACTGTTCACTGTTCACTAATCACTCTTTTATGCGGTGTTCGTCCCCGATTACAGCGACGGGCTCGTCCCTGATTTTCACAGGGTTCCCTATTATGCTTCAACCTAAATTGAGGTTTAAAAAAGCACCTGAACAAAATTTAAATAAGTTTAATTAAAAACAAGCTATTAAGTCAAGAAATTATTTTATGTCTCCTTTTCTGAAACACCCGCCTCTTCAAATGTTAACACCTCATTAAAAACCCGCAGAGAAGCCTCTATAATCTGCATTGCCAGCGCTCCGCCCGTGCCTTCGCCAAGCCGCATCCCCAAGTCAAGAATGGGATCAAGCTTCAGATGTTCCAGCATCACTCGATGTCCAGGCTCTTCCGAGCAGTGTCCTGCAAAAAGATAATCAGTTACATGCGGACAAAGAACATGGGCAATCAATGCCCCTGCAGTTGAAATAAAACCGTCAACCATAACAGGTCTGCTGTGATATGCTCCGGCAAGCATACAGCCGGCAATTCCGCCTATTTCAAATCCACCTACTTTTGACAGAATATCAAGTCCGTCTTTTCTGTCCGGCTGATTTATTTGGATTCCAGTGCTGATAATATCTC
>Ga0180732_1000489_pt1 | contig 34197 bp, 33 predicted proteins | sample KR11_01MetaG_FD_148674 | JGI IMG/M metagenome (GOLD analysis project Ga0180732, IMG submission 148674) | Groundwater microbial communities from the Olkiluoto Island deep subsurface site, Finland - KR11_0.1 MetaG | ecosystem: Environmental > Aquatic > Deep subsurface > Groundwater | place...
GAATTTCTCCATGTGGATGACATGGCAAACGCGTGCGTATTTGTCATGAACTTGGATGATGAAACCGTAAAAAACCACCTGACCGCCTATCCTTCGCCTTGTTTTGTCAATGTCGGGGCAGGCAGAGACCTGCCCATTCAGGAACTGGCACAAATCATAAAAGGTATTGTGGGGTTTAATGGAACCTTGACCTTTGATCCATCCAAGCCGGACGGAACCCCCCGAAAACTCCTGGATGTCTCCCGCCTCACCCGCCTGGGATGGATCGCAGGAATCTCCCTGGAAGAAGGCATTGCCCGGACCTATGGTTGGTATCTAAAGGCAGGGATGGGGGATGAGGGATGAGTGATGAGGGATGGGGGATGGGTGGAAAAAGACCATAATAACCATGAGAATGGGAGGTGCAGGGCGCAAAGGACACGGATCAGCCATTGCTCGGACTTCGATCTCAAGTTTCTATGGTTATGGCCGATGGATAGGTTATTAACACTTTTACGTTGAGCGGGATATCAAGACCCCATAACCCATAATATGATAAAGGTAAATGATGCTGTACAATTTAACAGACTCTAAGACATGGTTGGTGACCGGGGTTGCCGGGTTCATCGGCAGCAATCTTCTTGAAAACTTACTTAAGCTGAACCAGAAAGTGGTAGGACTGGATAATTTCTTCTCCGGTCATACCCGTAATTTGGATGAGGTTCAAAAACTGGTAACACCGGATCAGTGGAAGCGCTTTAATTTCATGGAAGGCGATATTCGGGACGAGAACACCTGCAAAAAAGCCTGTGAAAGTGTGGGCATCGTTCTTCATCAGGCAGCGCTTGGCTCTGTTCCTCTTTCCGTTGAAAATCCCGGCCTGGCCAACGATATCAATGTTAAGGGATTTGTGAACATGCTTTCCGCTTCAAAGGATGCCGGAGTAAAGCGGTTTGTCTATGCCAGTTCCAGTGCTGTTTACGGGGATTCGGATCATCTGCCCGCCACGGAAACGATCATCGGACGGTCCATCTCCCCCTATGCCACCACCAAATATATCAACGAATTATATGCGGATGTCTTTGCCATCACGTATGGAATGAAGTGCATCGGTCTTCGATATTTTAATGTATTCGGCCCCCGACAGGATCCCAACGGAGCCTATGCGGCGGTGATTCCCCAGTGGTTTTCCGATCTTCTCACCAACAAAACGGTGAACATCAACGGGGATGGCAAGACCACGCGGGATTTCTGTTACATCGACAATTGCGTTCAGGCCAATCTTCTGGCCGGTCTCACAGATAATCCGAATGCCGTGAACCAGGTGTACAATGTGTCCCTGGGACTTGAAACCAGCCTGAACGATCTTTTCTATATCATTCGGGACCGGGTGGAACCATACAATCCCGAAGTTTCAACGGCTGCCCCCGCCTATCGGGACTTCAGGTCCGGCGACATCCGGTTTTCCTATGCGGACATCTCAAAAACCTCCAAACTTCTTGGGTATGCCCCTGAATACTCCGTGCTGGAAGGTCTGCAAAAAGCCGCCCAATGGTATTTTGATTTTTTATGATCGATCTGCATTGTCACATATTGCCAGGAATTGACGACGGCCCGGGAATGATGATGGAAAGTCTTTCCATGGCAAGACAGGCTGTGGCCGACGGCATTCATACCCTTGTGGCTACCCCCCATGCCCTTGGAGGGACCTACCCCAACCCTCCGGAAAAAGTGTTGAGGGAAACAGAGCTTTTTCGAGCGGCATTGAGAGCCGAAAACATCAACCTTTCGGTCTATTCAGGGTGCGAAGTCCATAATTGCCTGAACATGGCGGACCGGATTGTCGCCGGTGAAGCCACCTTCTTAAACCCGAACAAAAAACACATTCTGATTGAATTTCCCTTTGAACTGGTGTCCAAGGAATTCATTCAACAGTTATCCAAGCTTTTGGATAACGGCATTACCCCGGTTCTGGGCCATCCGGAACGGAATAAGAAAACCCTTCAGGACTCCATGATCCTTTATGATTTAATCCTCATGGGATGCTTGGTTCAGATGAACTCCACCAGTATCAACGGCGGCTTTGGTCCCAAGGTCCTTGAATGCGCAAAGGATCTCCTGACTCATCGGATGGTTCATATTGTGGGATCTGACGCCCACTCTGCCGGATACAGAGCCCCGGTTCTTTCCCAGGCTGTAACAAACTGCGCAGAAACCCTTGAAAACAAAGCTGAAGCCCTGATGATGGTTCTGGGTCGGCCCCAACAAATTCTGGACGGGAAAAAGGTTGAGGTTCCCGAACCGGAAAAACCGAAAAATTCAAAATGGTTTTTTTTTAAATAGTAATAATGTGATTAAGTGGTTATGTGATTAAGTGGTTATGTGGTTAAGTGGTTATGTGGTTATGTGGTTAAGTGGTTAAGGGTTATAAGACTACGGCGTTTTAATCACATAATCACTTAATCACATAATCACTTTATCTCTTTATCTCTTTATCACCAAAATCCCTTTCCCTTAAAGGAATTGAACCACGTGACAGAAGAAATCACCGACAACCAGAGCTGGGTTCGAAGGATGTTCAGGAACAACAAGGTCTGGATGGCTGTTTCCCCGGATGGAAAGGCCCTGCTTAAAGACGGAAAAGTCCTGCTTAAATATCAGTTGAATCAGGATTATGAATACTGGGTTCATGAAAAAAGTGTTCAAGACATTGAGGACAAAGGCGCGTCCCCGGATCAAAAAAAAGCCTCCCTTAAAAAGCCCGGGAAAAAAATAAAGGTGTCACGGGAACAAGAACCCCCAACACCCAACGAAGAACACCCTGAAAACACTATCTATATTTTTACCGACGGCGCGTCTTCGGGAAATCCGGGACCAGCCGGTATCGGCGTGGTTTTAAAATGTGGGGATCTGCACAAGGAAATCTCCCGCTACATTGGAAGGGCCACCAACAATATCGCGGAACTGGAGGCCATCAAAACCGGCCTGTTGGCCATCAAAAACCCCGGTTTTCCCGTCCGGGTCTTTACAGATTCCAGCTATGCCCTGGGGGTTATTGCCAAAGGCTGGAAACCCCAAAAAAACCAGGACCTCATTCAATCCATCCTTGATCTAAAAAACCAGTTCAGCGACCTGGCATTTATCAAGGTGAAGGGCCATTCCGGGCACCCGGAAAACGAGGCCGCCGACCGGCTGGCCACCTCCGCTATAAAGGCAGTGACGAGTAAGGAGTGAAGAGTAACGAGGGTACCGCAACCTTCGCACCTCCCACCTAACTCATCACTCATCACTCATCACTCATTACGAAAAACAAAAACCCCGCTGATGGTAAATCAGCGGGGTTTTTGTTTTTATGAAAATCAATTATTTCGTTTTTAAAGTATCGATTTCTTTTTTCAGATCATCAATTTCTTTTTTATATTTATCAGCATCGTCTTCGGGTTCTTCTTTTTCAGTTCCTTCCTTTTTCCAGGAATCCTTCAGCTCATCAAATCCCAGATACAGGGCCAAGCAGCCCCCCAGAAGAAGCATGACTGGAATCACTCCGGCCAGCAAAGCCAAAAAATCATCAAACCAGACCGCAAGACCGATCACACCCAAGACTGCCGCGACCGCCCCACCTACCAACGTTTTCATAGAAATCCTCCTTTTATTTAACCTATCTTATCATCATGATATTTTTATACTGTTTCGCACCTGCAATATGCCACGAACAAATAAATAATTAGCAATAAATCTAAACGGTTATCAATACAAATCCTTGGTTTTTTTAATTATCATAACCCGGGGGTGAACGCAAGTCTTAAGTTTCAAAGGCCCCCAAATAAGCCGTTGCTTTGCAATGCAGGGTTTGATAGTTATGCCTACTTTAGACACACTATGCCTTTATTATTTCGGCAATGCAAGGGGTATATCCCAATTTTCACCTTCCCTCAACCAAATCTTTTTACGGCAAACATATGATTCAAATACTTAAAACAACTTGGAGCGGAATAACCAACCAGTGCCGGAAATGGACGGATACCCTGCTCCAGGGCTCGAACCACCATTTCAGCTGGTTTCTGCCTAAAAATATTGGTTTTTTGTCAGAGTCTCTCATCAGGCTGTTTTTTTCCGGAATCGAGCTGAACCGGATTCAGCTACAGGAAATTAAAAATATCCCCGATGACGCCGTCATTATCTATATCAACCAGTTTAAAAGCAAATTTGAATTCCTGTTTTATTACAGCCGCTACCGGAAGGAAGGCCTCCCCTTCCCCCAATTGGCTTTTGAATACAACCTGTTCTTCTTCCAGCCCATGATGCGAATTTTCCGAATTCTACTCTCCCATCTGGATTATCTGATCAAAACCGGTAAACTTCCGGATCCGTATGCAAGCCATTATGTAAAAAGCGAATTGCTCAGCCATCGCACAGGGTTTTTATCCCTGTTGGAAAAAAAAGGATTCTACCGCCGGTTCGTCAAAGACAACACCGACCCTTTCCATTACTTCATCGATATGCAGAGGGAAACCGAAAAGCCCATCTACCTGGTTCCCCAATGGATGTTTTTCGGGAAAAACCCCAAACGCACGGGCCAGAAGTTCAAAAACATTCTGTTCGGCCAGGAAACCCAGCCGGGATTCCTTAGAAAAACCATCATCCTTTTCAAAAATCCCGATAAAATTTTTGTGGATGTGTCCCAACCCTTGAATTTAAAGGAATTCATCTCAAAACCGGACCATCGAAACGCAAAGGACGAACATCTGGCGTTAATCCTTCGAAGGGATCTTCTGCTCCAGATGAACCAGCACCGCCAGAGCATTACGGGTCCGGTTTTAAAATCCAGGCAGGAACTCAAGGAAAGCATTCTCACCAGTGAAAGCCTTCAACAGTACCTTCAAAACCACGCCGAGAAGCGTAACCTTCCCATTTTCAAGGTCCGACGGGAGGCGGATGAATATCTGGAGGAAATCGCCGCCAACTATAACCCCTTTGTCGTTAATATCGTGAGAAAACTGGTGTATTGGATGACCAACCTCATGTTTGACGGGGTTTCCTACAATGAGGAGGTTTTAAGCAAAATCAAATTCATGTCCTTCAAAGGCCCTCTGGTTTTCGTTCCCTGCCATAAAAGCCATATCGACTATCTCATCATTTCCTTTATCCTGTTCATCAACAACATGCAGCTGCCCCACATCGCGGCGGGAAAAAACCTTTCCTTCTGGCCCCTGGGACCGATTTTCAGGGGGTGCGGAGCGTTTTTCCTTCGAAGAACCTTCCGGGGTGCCATGCTTTATTCAAAAATCTTCTCCGAGTATGTTTTTAAAATGCTCAAAGAGGGCTTCAATATTGAATTTTTCATCGAAGGAGGCAGAAGCCGCACAGGCAAACTGACTCCACCCAAGCTGGGATTTTTAAATATTCTTTTAAATGCATACAAAAGCGGGGCATGCAAAGACCTGATCTTTGTTCCGGTGTATATCGGATACGACAGGGTGATCGAAGAGGGTTCCTATCTTCATGAACTTGAAGGCGGCCAGAAGCAATCTGAAAATTTTTCCCAGCTTGTTCGGGCCAGGAAATTCCTAAAAAAACGTTACGGCAAGATCTACCTCAAATTTAATGACCCCATGTCCCTAAACGCTATGCTGGGGAAAGATCACCAAGGTTTCTCGGGCATGCCTGCAAAAGAGCAGAACACCTTCTGTAAAACCCTCGGCTTCAGGTTCATGAACCTCATTGACCAGAAAACCGTCATCACCCCCCACGCTTTGGTTGCAGCTGCCATTTTAAACCGGAACGGCGACCGGTTTTCCCTGGAATCGGTGCAAACGCGGCTGAAAACCTACATGAATTTTCTCTCCATGTTTAATGCCAGCGCTTCCGACACCCTTCTTCTTGATCCTGATCACGCCGTTCAATCCGTGTTGGAAGATTATGAGCAAAGCAATCTCATCGAAAAAATCGCCGAAGACCGCCCCGGCTTTTCAACGGAAAAAACCCTGTTCACCATCAACGAAAGCAAGCGTCCGGCCCTGGACTATTATAAAAACAACTGCATCCATCTGTTCATCCCCGCAGCCTTTACAGCCCTGGCCATATTAAAAAGAGACGCATTCCAGTTTTCCGCCCAGGAACTCCAACAGGACTATGGCTTTTTACAGGATTTTTTCAGCCTGGAATTTTTTCCGGATATGGAAAAGGCTCCATCCTATATGATTCGAAAATGCATCAAAGGTTTCATGGATGAGGCATCCCTGGTTCCCCACCCCACCCTCCCGGATACTTACAACATCACCTCCTCGGGTTTTCGGCAGCTCAAGGCTTTTTCCATGTTTCCCGCAGCCTTTCTGGAATCCTATTGGGTGGTCCTGAACTATTTCAAGGAGAATCCCGCTCGACCCGAAGACCCCAAGGAAAAGATGAAAAAGATCCAATCCCTGGGAGAGCAAATGTATAAATCCCGGTTCATCGAGCGGAAAGAATCCCTTTCAAAGGTGAATTTCACCAATGCCATGGATAAGTTCCTGTCCAACGGAATCCTGAAGGATGACAACGGCATGGCATTGGATAAGACCATAATCGAAATACAGTCTTCATTAACCATATTAAAAAATACATAAACAACCTGTGATTAAGTGGTTAAGTGAAAAACATAACCACCTATTTATATCATGAAAGCCCTAATTCTTGCCGCCGGTTTGGGCACACGCCTCAAACCCTATACCGATATTACTCCCAAATGCCTGTTTCCCATCGGAGGCCGGCCCAATCTGGACAGGATTATCCAGAGTCTCATTGCCGTCGGGTGCGACGGCATCATCGTCAACACCCACCACCTTCATGAGGCGGTTTCCGACTTTCTCAACCGTCAGAACTATCCGGTTCCCGTGCAAGCCCGGTTTGAGCCGTCTATTCTTGGAACCGGAGGAGCGGTTCGGAATGTGGCGGATTTTCTTGATGATCGGCCTTTTTTCATCATCAACAGCGACGTGATCTGCGATGTGAACCTGGCTGGGATGTACCGGTTTCATGCAAGCCACCCCCATCCAGCCACCCTCTGTCTGGTGGATTCCCCCCGATTCAACACCGTGGGTATTGATCCCCGGGATTTCATCCTTGGTTTTTCAAGGATGCAGAATGATGAGGCCTGCCCACCGGTGCAATTTTTGACCCTTTCCGGCATCCATGTGGCTAACCCGGAGGTGATAAGGCATATTGAGGAAAACCGGTTTTCAAGCATCCTGGACGCCTATGGAAAAATGATGGGAGAAGGGCACAAAATAATAGCCTATAGACCTGATCCCGTTTACTGGCAGGACATCGGAACTCCAGACTCCTATCAACAGGCGGTCTATGACCAGATGGCCCCGGAAGCCTTTCATAAAACTTTTCCCGATTCTCTTTCTTTGGAAATCCAAAGGCAGCAGATAAAAGGGGATGGGTCGGACAGAACCTGGTACAGGCTGAAAACCGTTGATCATTCCCTGATCATGGCCAACCATGGTATTCGAGGCAAAGCCTTGCCGAGCGAAGCCGATGCGTTTATCTCCATTGGGAATCATCTGCACGAAAAAAATCTTCCCGTGCCTGAAATCATCAGCCATGACGCTTTTTCAGGCCTGGTTTTTGTGGAGGATTTGGGGGATACGGATGTTGAACAAATGGTCCATCGGGCAAAGGATACGGTAACCGTTGAGGAACTATACCAAACTTTGATAAAAAAAATGCCGGATCTATGCCTGAAAGGCCGGGAGGGGTTCAACACGGCCTGGACTTGGCAAACCCCTTTTTATGATGTGCCCATGATTCTTGAAAAGGAGTGCCGGTATTTTGTAGAAGCTTTCCTCCAGGATTACCTCCACATGAAAGTGGATTTCATGGACCTGGAGAAAGAGCTTACCTGCGTTGCCCAAACAGCCTGCCAATCGGAATTAATGGGTTTCATGCACCGGGATTTTCAATCCAGGAACATCATGATGAAAAACGGGCGACCCCATTTCATCGATTTCCAGGGGGGAAGAATCGGTCCGGCCCAGTATGATCTGGCCTCCCTGCTCATCGATCCCTATGTCGCCCTTCCGGCGGACCTGGTGAAAAACCTTGGGCAATATGCCTTTCATGAGTTTAAAAAGGTGGTTCCTTTGAATACGGAGGCTTTTTTCTCCTGTTTGGAGGCCTGCCTTTTAACTCGAAATCTTCAGATCCTCGGAGCCTATTCTTTTTTAACCCTTAAAAAGAAAAAGCTTTATTTTGAACCATACATCCCCATCTCCCTGGCGTCTCTTAAGAGAACCCTTTCCGAAGCCCAAACCCTGGAATTGCCGAACCTACTGTCCCTTGTAAAAAACATCCATTTGTAGTAACGGTATGGATCAAAAGCAAAATTCGACTCCATGGATCCAATCGAGGATGTAAAACATGACCCCCATTAAAATCATGACAAACGGACTGCCGGGCAATGTGGCAGGCATTATTGCAAAGCATTTTCTTCAGGATGATCGTTTTGAACTCCTTCCTTTTTCCCTCACAGGCCCGGAAATCACCCGGGGGATTCACAGGGTGGAATCCATGGAAGTGGCCCTGATCCGACCGGAAAAAGCGGAAGAGGCTGTGGACGGAATTCTCCGTGCTCATGGGCCGTTTATCACCATCGATTATACCCACCCCACGGCGGTGAATCAGAATGCACAGTTTTACTGCACCCACGGCCTGCCCTTTATCATGGGAACCACGGGCGGGGATAGAAAAGCGCTGGAAGATACGGTGAAGGGGTCCAACATATCCGCTGTCATTGCGCCCAACATGGCCAAACAGATCATCGGCTTTCAGGCCATGATGAAATACGCAGCCGACACCTTCCCGACCTCTTTAAAGGCTATAGCCTATCCCTTCGGGAAAGCCACCAGAAGGGAAAAGCCGATACCAGCGGAACCGCCGTTGCCATGACGGAATATTTCAACCGCATGGGGGTTGCCTTTGGTGTGGATGAAATTAAAAAGGAAAGAAACCCTGAAATTCAGAAAAGCCTGTGGGGGGTTCCGGAACAATATCTTAACGGCCACGCCTGGCATACCTACACCCTGACCTCCCAAGACCAAACTGTAAAATTTGAGTTTACCCACAACATCAACGGAAGAGAAGTCTACGCCCAAGGCACCATGGATGCCGCAGTGTTTTTAAATGACAGGATCAAGGCAGGGGTCCGGGGCCTGGTCTTCAGTATGATGGATGTGATGAAAAAACAGTGATTAGAAAACAGTGATTATGTGGTTATGTGTTTATGTGCTTAAGGGAAAAACAACCTAACCACTTAATCACTTAATCACATAATCACATAACCACTTAACCACTTAACCACATAACCACTTAATCACTTAATCACTTAATCACTGTTTTTGAATAATTTCTCTAGCCCGTTCAAGGGCCTTATCCAGACTTTCCGGCTGGCTGCCGCCTGCCTGGGCCATATCCGGCCTGCCGCCTCCGCCTCCCCCCACCAAGGAAGCGATTTCTTTAATGATGTTTCCGGCATGGTACTGATTCAGCAGGTCTTTGGTCACGGCCGCAATCAGAAGGGCCTTTGAGTCCGATACACTTCCCAGAACCACCACACCGGATTTGAGTTGATCCTTGAAACGGTCCGCAAGCTCCCTGAGCATGGCCGGTTTATCCACCGTCACTTTTCGAATGATGACCTTTGTTCCGTTGATTTCTTCGATCTCATCCTGGCCCTGGCCGGTGGACTTTGCCGCCATGGCCGTCTGAAGTTTTTCCACCTGTTTTTCGTTTTTCTTCAGATCCGCCACAAGTTTTTCTATTCTCTCCACCAGGTTATCCGTTTTTTCCCGTAGTTTTGCCGATATCTCGGCCACAATGCCGGACATCTGCTGAACCTGTTGGATAGCGGCCTCTCCGGTGAGGGCCTCGATGCGTCGGATTCCGGCAGCCACAGAAGATTCGCCCAGAATCTTGAACAACCCGATATCCCCTGTGCGGCTACAGTGGGTTCCCCCGCATAATTCCTTTGAAAAATCCGCAAGGCTGATCACCCGCACATGATCTCCATATTTTTCCTCAAACAGGGCCGTGGCTCCGGATTTGAAGGCTTTTTCAGCCGCCATTTCCTCAATGGCCACATCGGCATTTTCACGAATGCGCTGATTCACCAGGAACTCGATCCGGTCCAGGGTTCCCGAATCGACCCGGGCAAAATGGGTAAAATCAAACCGCAGCCTTTCCGGCGAAACCATGGACCCGGACTGCTTCACATGGTCTCCCAAGACCTCTCTCAAAACGGAATGCAGAATGTGAGTTGCCGTATGGTTCCCGGCAATGGCCTCCCGGTTGGTCTTGTCCACAAACAGGTTCACCACATCCCCGGTTTCAAAGGTTCCGGATACAACAAGGCATTTGTGAATGATAAGGCCCGTGGGGTCTTTTCCTGTATCCGTCACGCTGATTTGCCCGTCTTTTCCGGAAATAACACCACGGTCCCCTGTCTGGCCCCCGGATTCCCCGTAAAATGGCGTGGTGTCCGTCACCATCTCAATTTCTTCACCCGGGAAAACCTGGCTGACTTCTGCCCCATCCTTCACCATGGCCAGAATCTTCCCGTTGCAGGACAAAGCCTGATATCCCATGAATTCCGTCCGGATCCCTTTTGCGGACAGGGCCTTGAATGCGTCATGGGCTCCGGAAAACGCCGTGGTGGAACGGGATTGTTCCCGCTGACGATCCATGGCGGCATTAAATCCATCCATGTCCAGGGTCATGGATCCGTCCCTCAGAACATCCCGAATAATATCCACGGGAAAACCGAACGTATCATAGAGCTTGAAAATAATGTCGCCCGGGATGCTGGTTTGCCCTTGGCTTTTCAAATCCGAAATACTGTCATTTAACAGTTTCAGCCCATTGTCCAGGGTTTCCGAAAAACGCTTTTCCTCATTTTCAATGACATTCAGAATAAAGGACCGGTTCTCCCACAGCTCGGGATAGGGGGATTTCATAATGTCAAAAACCACGCTTGCGGTCTGGTGCAGAAATCCGGAAAGGTCCAGATTCCTTCCATAGCGGATGGCCCTTCTCATGATCCTTCGAAGCACATAACCTTTTCCTTCGTTGGATGGCAAAACCCCGTCCCCGATGAGAAATGCGGCGGACCGGCTGTGGTCTGCAATCACCTTCATGGCGATATCCGTTTCCACGGAGCTTCCATAGGCTTTTTCCGAAAGCATGGCGACTTTTTCAATGATGGGAAAAAGCAGGTCGGTTTCATAATTGGTGGAGACATTCTGGCAAACGGCGGCAATGCGCTCCAGCCCCATGCCCGTATCAATGCTGGGCCTGGGCAGAGGCTTCAATACCCCCTGGTCATCCCGATTGAACTGCATGAACACAAGATTCCAGATTTCCAGATACCGATCGCACTCGCATCCCACCTTGCATTCCGGACGGTGGCAGCCGAATTTTTCCCCACGGTCAATAAGAATTTCAGAGCATGGCCCGCAGGGACCCGTATCCCCCATGGACCAGAAATTATCCTTCTCCCCCAGGCGCACAATGCGTTCCCCGGGCAGGCCGATTTTCCGATTCCAGATGTCATAGGCTTCATCATCATCCAGATAGACTGAAACCCACAACTGGTCCTTGGGAAGACCGTAGCCGTTGATCAGAAGGTCCCAGGCATGTTCTATGGCTTTTTCCTTGAAATAATCCCCGAAGGAGAAATTCCCCAGCATTTCAAAAAAAGTATGGTGCCTGGCCGTATAGCCCACATTCTCCAGGTCATTATGCTTTCCCCCGGCCCGGACGCATTTCTGGGAAGTGACCGCACGGGAGTAGTCCCTTTTGTCTTCCCCGATAAAAACCCGCTTGAACTGGACCATGCCTGCATTGGTGAACAACAGCGTGGGATCATCCCGGGGAACCAGGGAAGAACTTCTCACCACCTGATGCCCGTGATTTTTAAAATAGTCCAGAAACTGCTGTCTGATTTGATTGCCTGTCATTTAAAACTCCACAAATACTATTCCTTGTTGACCCCGGCCTTGACTTCGTCCGGTTTTTTACCAAGACCCATAGCCTCCCTGACCTTTATGTTCACTTCATTCAAGCTTTCCGGATGGTCGTCAAAATAATTCCTCACATTGGTTCTGCCCTGGCCGATGCGCTCACCATTATAGGAATACCAGGAGCCGCTTTTTTCGATGATACCGGCCTCAACCCCGTTATCCAGAAGATCACTGGTTCTGGAAATCCCTTCCCCGTACATGATATCAAACTCCGCCTCTTGAAAGGGAGGGGCCATTTTGTTTTTCACCACTCGAACCTTGGTTCTGTTTCCCACGGTTTCCTGACCTTCCTTAATGGCGGTAGAGCGCCGAATGTCAAGCCGTACCGAGGCATAGAACTTCAGGGCATTCCCACCGGAGGTGGTTTCGGGATTTCCGAAAACCACGCCGATTTTCATGCGGATCTGATTGATGAAGATCACTGACGTCATGGTTTTGCTGATGGTTCCGGTGAGTTTTCTCAAGGCCTGGGACATGAGCCTGGCCTGAAGCCCCATGTGGGAATCACCCATCTCCCCCTCGATCTCCGCCCGGGGCACCAACGCCGCCACTGAATCTATGATAATGATGTCAATGGCCCCGCTTCGTACCAGCATATCTGCAATTTCCAAAGCCTGCTCCCCGGTGTCCGGCTGGGAAACCAGAAGTTCGTCACAGTCCACCCCCAGTTTTCTCGCATACACCGTGTCCAGGGCGTGCTCTGCATCAATAAAGGCCGCAATGCCACCCTGACGCTGGGCTTCGGCCACAGCATGAAGAGCCAGGGTTGTTTTTCCCGAAGATTCTGGCCCGAAAATTTCTATCACCCTTCCCCTGGGCAAACCCCCGATGCCCAATGCCTTGTCCAGGGCAAGGGAGCCGGTTTGAATGACGGGAACATCTATGACTTTACGGCTTCCCAACTTCATGATGGACCCTTTGCCGAATTGCCGCTCGATCTGGATTACGGCTGTTTCCGCAGCTTTTTCTTTTTCCGGTGAAATATTCACGATAGCCTCCAATAAGGATTTGAATTTTATTAAATCTTTGGGTTCGCCCGTTCCCCCAAGGGGGCTTCAAACAGCTTCTCGTACACCGGGCCTTCCGACTTCAACCGGCTTTTAAAAAGAACCATTTCGTGAACGGAAAACCCCGGGGTTTTAAACGTCTTGAATCGTCCCGCAAATTCCGTCATTCGAACTGGATCCACCGCTTCCTTGGCCCTGGCAAAGGTGAGATGGCCCTTGAAGGGCCTGGTTTCTTTTTCAATGGGTTCCTTTTCAAAACCCGGGGCCATCAGTTCAAGGTCAAGCAAACCCGCAAGCCGCCCCAGGCTTTCGGTCTCCCCACCAATTCCCGCCCACACCACCCTCGGGCGATTCAAACCCGGAAAAGCGCCGATCCCCTTTGCATGAAGCTCAAAGATCTGAACCTGCTCTGCTGCTTTTTCCATGGCCCTGGAAACCGGTGAAAGATCCTCCGGGCTGATGTCCCCGAGAAACTTCAAAGTCAGATGAATATTGCCAGGTTCGACCCATCTCAAATTCAACTTTTCAGCTTTCAGCTGATCTTGGAGACTCCTGATGGCCTGAAGGATGTCGACCGGCAATTCAATAGCAATAAATGACCTGATTTTCCCCTCATCCCTCTTCACGAATCACCCTTCACTCATCACTCATTACTCATTACTCATTACTCATTACTCATCACTCTTCACCGCCCTCATTCCACCGGCAAGGTAAACTGTGGCTCGCCCAACAGAAATTCTCCCTTTGAAATCCATTTTTTCAGGATTCCAGCAATCTCACGGGCTTTGACGATGCTGGACAGGGGTACCGTGGGAATGGTTTGACCCTTGACGGTAATGAACCCGTTTTTCAAGTCCGCATAGCTCACCTGCGCCAGGCTTTTTGCTTTTCCTTTGGGGTAATCATTGCCGTAGTCAAGAACCTGGGTGAAAAGGTCTTTATCTGAAACCCCCGTGTATTGGGCCATCTCTTCATTCAATATGGGAATGGGAATGCCCAGCCCCACGGCCAGGGAACATCCATACCCCAAAATACTGACCCCGACGAGCCATTCCGGACTCATCTCCTTAAGGTTCCCCATGGTCCAGAGAGCGCCTGCCTGCTTGAGGGGAGCCCCCCCGGGGGTTCGTTCGACGTTGGGATCGTGTTGAGTACCGGCCCAGGTAACATACCCCTGAGCTCCTCCGAGAAAAATACGGGTTCCCAGGCCGACGGTCTTATAGTAAGGGTCATTGAGGAGGGGACTAAGTTGCCCGGCTGAGCAATAACTGGCGTTCCCGCCATTGGGTTTTAAAACCCCCATATAGGTATAGATGGTTTTATTGGTGAAATTCACCGCACAGGGGTAGTTCTGATATCCGTTTCTCGGATTGCACAAAACCGCATTTCGCACGGTTTTCAGGGAAATTTCCTTTTCAACATACCGGTTGGGATAACAATCCGTGCCATAGCCTTCGGCCTTGAGATAAATCTTTTTCCCGGCCAGCAGGTCCTGAATCACATGCCCCCCGCCGTAATTAAACTCACCGGGATAGACTTTATTCAAGGGATCATCTTCACAGGTCTCCGTGGCACCGATATAGACATCCACGGCCGCAATACCACCATAGGCCGGGACTTTGTTGAGCCATACCTTTGAAGCCTTGATGGGGGGGGTGGTGTGCCCGAAATTGATGAAAGCCCCGGAGGAACACATGGGGGCAAAGGTGCCCGTGGTAACCACATCCACTTGCCTTGCCGCCTCCACCGCTCCCTGGCCTTTGACAATATCGATCATCTCTTCGGCGGTAACTACCACGACTTTTCCGGATTTTATTTTCTCGTTGATCTCTTGAACCGTTTTTTGAATTTTGAATTTTTTCATATCAATGGATTCATCCTTGATGTCTGTTGAAGGGCTTCAACACAAATCCCCCCTTAAAATTGAACAGGCTGAATTTACTCTCCCATGGCTTTGACGCTTTGAATCTTTAGCATGACATTGTCCTTGATCCAATGGGGATCCCACCATTCCGACGGGTTCACATACGTGGTGTGAAGCATCATGGCGTAATGGAGATGATCTCCTCCGGCCATACCTGTGGTCCCGGTGGCACCAAGAATGTGCCCTTTCTCCACCAGATCCCCAACACTCACCTCAATTCGACTCATGTGGGAGTACATACTCATCAGACCGAAACCATGATCCAGGATCACGGTTTTGCCGTAAATTCCTTCCATTTCGGCAAGGACCACCCTCCCCCTGTTGCCCGCAGGTATGGGGGCGTGCATGGTGGAGGCCAGATCAATCCCCATGTGGGTCTGCTGATCTATTTTTTCACTGTTGTAAAGGTAATCCCGGGTTTCTGCAAAACCGGCCATGGGGGAAGAATTGGGAAATCTTAAAAAGATATTTTCCCAGTGCATCACATGTTCCGTTTTATCCGCCAGGGCTTTCACCCTTCCATAGCTAGAACTTCGAACATCTCGGTTCACCTTGATGAATTTTTCCACAGGACTTAGGTTTTCAGACCCCGGCCCCAGATCAAATTCCGGCATTTTCCGGTTTAAAAAATCGTCTGAAATACCGATGGTGTCCTGTTTGAAAATCTTCCTTCGTATGCCCAGAGAAAACCCGGCCTTAGAGGCATTTCCAGCCTGATCCGTGGCCTGAACCATTATGGTCGTTTCCGGCCCCTGGTTGTAAGCCAGGGCGAAAAAACCCAGAAAAATATTCGGGTCCTTGAAATACCCCGAATAACTTGGATAGAATTCCTCTCCCACTTTGACTCCTGTTTTCGGGCATAGCTCACTCACTTTGAAGATGACCAGCCCGACTCCCCCCTGGTTCACGTAATTCCGGGGCGTCAGCACTTCAATCTCGGGGATTTTTGTGTCGATGTCCAGGGTCTGCTCCAAAACTTTTTTGTTGCCGTGGAACCATCTTCGAAAGGAATAGTCCCTCAAGGTCATGCGCAGGACGATTTTTCCGTCGGAAAGACCCAGCTTTTTGGGTTCCACCAGAACAGGGATGGTTTCGCTCTTCACCTCTCCCCCTCTCCCGAAACCCGCCGAGGGGTAGGCCTTATCCACCAGGGATATTTCTTTTTTGTTTTTTTCCAGAACCACACGAAGGCTTCTCAACCCGCTTCCGTTATCCGAAACGGAAACTTGAAGGGTCTGGGATTCTCCCAGGGAATCTGAAACCGGAGTATAGGCAATTTCAGGGTCGGTTCCCTCAACCCTCACCACCACATACCAAACCAGGGCGCCCAGAATGGCTATCGCCACCATGATCATGGACAGAGACCGCAACTGTAATTTATCAAACAATGAAAAAACCTTCCTTTCCGGGAATGCCTAATGGACCGGATCTTTGTTAATGGCCTTGGATAACGATAGCCAGCTTGTCCAATCCAAAGAAAGGCGCATATTATCAGCATTAAAAAGGCTAATCAAGGCAAGTTTTTCGATTCTTGACATTTGGCAGGGCTGACGGTAAATGTGATTCCATAAAGTTTTTCACTCATAAAGGGCCATTTTTTGCCGATATACGGAAAGGGTCAAGTTGAGGGAAACGCCATTCATCAAGCTTCAAAAACGCGGGGTCGGGGTAATGGAAATGAACAGGCCTGTTGAAATCAATGACATACTCATCGGGAAAGGCCAGCCGCTTGCCCTCATCGCAGGGCCTTGTGTGATCGAGGATGAAGCCGTCACATTTTCCATTGCTGAGAAATTAAAAGAAATCGCCAGGTCCGTCGATATCCCTTTTATATTCAAAGCGTCCTATGACAAGGCCAACCGAACATCCATTGATTCGTTCCGGGGACCAGGCCTTGATAAAGGCCTTGAAATTCTACAGAAAATCAAAACAGACCTGGGAGTGGGCATTCTCTCCGACGTTCACACCGTAGAAGAAGTTTCAATTGCTTCAAAAGTTCTTGATATCATTCAGATTCCGGCATTTTTATGCCGGCAGACCGATTTTCTGCTGGAAGTCGGAAGAACGGGTAAGCCCGTGAATATCAAGAAAGGCCAGTTTCTTGCCCCATGGGATGTGGCCAACATTGTCCGGAAAATTGAGTCCGTGGGCAACCACAAGATTTTGCTCACCGAAAGGGGATCGATGTTCGGCTACAACAACCTGGTGGTGGATTTCAGGGGCATTCAAATTATGCAACGAACCGGCTATCCGGTGATTTTTGACGCAACCCACAGCATTCAACTTCCAGGAGGATCCGGAACCAGCTCCGGAGGCCAGAGGGAATTCGCACCGGTCCTTGCAAAAGCGGCTGTGGCCTGCGGTGCGGATGCAGTTTTCATGGAAGTTCATACGAATCCGGACAAGGCCCTTTGTGACGGCCCCAATTCCCTTCCGCTTGACGGTTTAGGTGAGCTGCTGACTACCTTAAAAGCCATCAAAGCAGCTGCGGGACATAACGGATGACAAAAGGCCCTGGCCATTCTGTGGATTTTAAACCCATCAAGCTTTTATTGCTGGATGTGGACGGGGTTTTGACGGAAGGCCATGTGGTGTATGATGACAACGGAGCCCAGATCAAGGCTTTTCAAGTAAAAGACGGCCTCGGCATCAGGATGTTGATGGATTTCGGAATTCATGTGGGCATCATCACGGGAAGGCAATCCTTGGCCCTGGGCCACAGGTGCAAAGATCTGGGCATTTCACTCCTTCATCAGGGAATCAAGGACAAAGGAACGGCCTTGCATGAGATCCTTGATAAAACAGGAATTTGCGCCATGGAAACAGCCTATGTGGGAGATGACCTGCCGGATCTTGCCGTGATGAAAAGGGTGGGGTTCCCCATTGCTGTGGCAGACGCATGCAAAGAGGTTCTATCCTGCGCATGGTTTATCACCACAGCCCGGGGAGGCAGAGGTGCTGTGAGGGAAATCAGTGAGGCGATATTAAAAGCAAAAGGCTTGTGGCCAAGGGTTGTGGGGAGGTTTGAGCTCTGAAAACCTTGTTCACCCTTGGTCCGGAATTTAAGGGGTTCATGAAAGTCCTCGATAAAATCAGTTTTAAGACCATCACGAGCGGTAAGCTCAAATTGATTCTGCTCCTGATGATTATCCTGGGCTTCGGTTTAACCCTATGGGCATTTCTGATTTCCATGCAACAAACCGACAATGAGAAAGGATCGGAGTTAACCGGTTCATCCCCACGACCCACCTTGGCCATTGATAAGATAAGCCATACGGCAACCCGGGACGGCAAAACGGAATGGTCCCTTGAAGCTGGGTCCGCCGAATATTTCAATGAGGAAAAAAAAGCGGTGTTAAAGAATATTGCCATTATCTTTTATATGGAAAATAATTCAACTGCCCGAATTTCTGCTTCAGAAGGCGTTTTACTGACCAGCACCAACGATATTCGAATCAGCGGCGATGTCATCCTTCAGAACGGGGATTACGGGCTGAAAACAGATTCCTTGAATTACAACCATGAAAAAAGATTGATTTATTCCAATAAGCCTGTGGATATTCGGGGAGAAACATTTCATCTCACCGCAGACGAAATGGCCTTTGACCTGGCCTCGGGCAAAACCAAACTCAAGGGTCATGTGAAAGGGATTTTTGGTGAAACCATCTGAACCGGCCCGACTTCGGGTCATTCGAAAAGTGATTTTATTCGTTGCAGCAGCGGGAATCCTGCATATGCTCATGGGTTCCGTTGATGCAGAAAATGCAGTGAAAGTGAAAAAAAGCTCGCGAATCCACATCATCACCGACCAGGCCGTTGTGGACAGCCGGGCCAGAACCACAGAATTCACCGGAAATGTGTCCCTTTCCATGGACGATACGGCGATTTCGGCGGACTGGATCAAGGTGATCTATAAGTCCGGAATCAAGAATGCGTCCAATACAAAAATGGATGAGAAGAGCATTGACACCATCACAGCCAAAGGCCATGTGAAAATCAAGTTGGAAGAGATCACGGCGGAAACCATGGAGGCGTTTTATGACGCCGATGAAAACACGATTTTGTTAACCGGAGAAAATTCCAGGATTTCCTCCGGCGCCGATTATATTTCATGTGATCGAATTACCATAAATATGCTGGATCAGTCCTTCAAGGCGGAAAGTTCCGGCAAAGGACCGGTGGAGGCTTTCTTTCAAACCAAGCCGGATAATTTCAATCTTAAAAAATAGGCGGCTCTCCGGATCATGGCAAAACTTGCTTTAAAAAATCTGGCCAAAAGCTACAAAAAGAGGCAGGTGGTCCATTCCATCACCCTTTCCACGGAAAGCGGAACCGTGGCCGGATTGCTGGGCCCGAACGGCGCGGGTAAAACCACAACTTTTTACATGACCATCGGCATGATCAGGCCGGACAGCGGGCAGATTCTTCTGGATGATGAGGATATCACAGAACTTCCCATGCATGAGCGGGCACGAAAAGGCATCGGGTACCTTCCCCAGGAAACCTCCATTTTCAGGAAGCTGACCGTGAAACAGAATATCCTGGTCATTCTGGAAACCCGGGCCATGGGGAAAATAGAACAAAATGACCTGGCGGAAAAACTATTGGAGGAGCTGGGCATTCTTTCCCTTGCCCACAGCAAGGCATCCGTGCTTTCCGGAGGGGAGCGCCGAAGGCTTGAAATAGCCAGGGCTTTGGCCACGGACCCTTCCTTTATTCTGCTGGACGAGCCTTTTGCCGGCATTGATCCCCTTGCGGTGAACGACATCAAAACCATCATCATCCATCTTAAAAAACGAGGGATCGGGGTTCTGATCTCGGATCATAATGTTAGAGAAACCCTGGAAGTTTGTGATAAAGCCTATATCGTAAATCAGGGGAATGTGATAGTATCGGGAACACCGGAGCAGATCGCATCCAGTGAAACAGCCAAGAGATTTTATCTAGGAAGCGAGTTCAGTTTATAACTATGGATTTAGGACTGCGACAACAACTCAAATTATCCCAACAGCTGGTGATGACTCCACAGCTCCAGATGGCCATAAAACTGTTGCAGTTATCCCAATTGGAATTGATGGACACCATTCATCAGGAACTGGAACAGAACCCTGCCCTTGAAGAATCCATGGAACTTGCGGATGAAAAGGAAAGGGGCGACGAAACCCCCAATGTAGAGGACATTCCAAGTTTGGCACCCAGCTTGACGGAAGTGTCCATCGAAGAAAAAATCCATGAAGACCATGTGGACTGGAGCAATTACATTGATGAATACAACACTCCCGGCCGCATCAACTTTGAAACGGAAAGAAAAGACACCCCCTCCTTTGAATCTTTCCTTTCCAAAAAAGAATCCCTTGAAGATCACCTCCTGTGGCAGTTGATGATGACTGCACCCACCGCCGAAGAGGAACGCATCGGAAGCGTGATCATCGGCAACATCAACAACGACGGCTACCTTGAAGCCGAAACGGAAGACCTTCTCCAGGCCGCCCTCTGCGATATGGATGCCATGAATGCCATGTTATCACGGATCCAGGCCTTTGACCCCGTGGGAGTTGGCGCCAGGGACCTGAAGGAATGCCTGCTGATCCAGACAAAACGCCTGGGCCTGGAGAATTCCATTGTTCATAGAATTATTTCAGACCATCTGCACCAGCTTCAGAATAAGAATTATAAACTCATTGCAAAAGCACTCAAGGCAAAAATCGATGATGTTCTGTTAGCCATCAACATCATCAAGGACCTGGAACCCAAACCGGGGAGGGAATTCAACGAGGAAGAACCTTTTTACATTGTTCCGGACATCTATGTTTATAAGGTGGAGGAAGATTTTGTCATCATGATGAATGATGAGGATATGCCCCGACTTCAACTCAATTCCTACTATCAGAACGCCATGAAACAGAAGGAACCCATTCAGGCCCATGTAAAGACCTACCTCAAAGATAAAATCCGCTCCGCAGCCTGGCTCATTCGAAGCATTCATCAACGGCAGAAAACCATATATCGTGTGATGGAAAGCATCCTTCACTTCCAGAGGGAGTTTTTTGAAAAAGGGATTCTACACCTTAAACCCATGGTGCTCAGGGATGTGGCTGAGCACATCAGCATGCACGAATCCACCATAAGCCGCGTGACCACCAACAAATACGCCCATACCCCCCAGGGGATTTTTGAATTGAAATATTTTTTCAATAGTTCTATTAAATCCTTTGATGGGGATGCGGTTTCATCCGCCAGCGTGCAGGATCACATCCGGCATCTGATTGATGATGAGAACCCTAAAAAGCCATACAGCGATGAGAAAATTTCAGACGTATTAAAAGATAAACTAAATATCGACATAGCCAGAAGAACGGTTGCAAAGTACCGTGAAAATATGAAAATATTGTCATCAAGCAAACGTAAACAATATTAGGGAGGTAATTATTCATGCAGACTTCCGTCACTTTCAAGAATCTGGACCCTTCGGAAAATTTGAAATCCTACGTTATGGACAAACTGAACCGATTCGACAAGTACCTTTACAACCCCGCCGAGGCGAGTGTCGTGTTGTCGGTTGAAAAATTCCGGCACATTGCTGAAATCAACATCACGGGGGATCGTTTGAGCATCAATGGCCGGGAGGAAACCAACGACATGTACTCCGCCATTGATATGGTGCTGGATAAACTTGAAAAACAGATCAAGAAAAGCAAACAGAAAATCCGAGAGCACAGGACCACAGCAAAATCAAAGGCCAAACCCGATATCATGGAAACGGTTACGGAAGAGGACCCGGAAATCGACATTACAGACAAAATCTTTTACCAGAACATCGAATACAAACCCATGGACATTGATGAAGCGGTGATGCAGATGAATCTCATTGATGATAATTTCCTGGTTTTCACTAATGCCAGAACAGACAGGGTCAATGTCCTGTACCGTCGAAAGAATGGGGATTTCGGGTTGATTCAACCGAACCACTGATATGGAAAAATATGAAAATTCTGGACGTTTTAAATAAAAACGCCATTCTCGCCGACCTGAAATCGACGGATAAAAAAGGCGTGATTGAAGAGCTTGCCTCCCCCCTGGCGCAAATCGCAGGGATGGATCAGGAAAATCTGGTGACGGTTCTGTTGGAAAGGGAACGCCTTGGAAGCACCGGCATCGGAGGCGGCATCGGTATCCCCCACGGCAAATTCAAAGAATTGAATACCCTGCTTTTGGGATTCGGATTAAGCCGGAAAGGGGTGGATTTTGAATCCATGGACAACCGACCCACCCACATCTTTTTTATGCTGATCACACCGGAGAATTCAACCGGGTTGCATCTCAAACTCCTTTCCAGGATTTCCAGGTTATTGAAAAACGACCTTTTCAAGGAAAAGCTGCAACAAGCAGCCAATGCGGATGAAATATTTGGCGTTATTCAGGATAACGATGAGGATTTTTAAGCATTCCTTCATTCAATGTGAAAAACTTTAACATCACCATCATAACCGGCATGGCGGGTTCCGGGAAAAGTACCGCGGCAGAAGCCTATGAAGACATGGGTTACTACTGTGTGGACAACATGCCGGTTGAACTGATCCCCAAATTTCTGGAACTCCCTCTGGATCATAACATTGAAATATCAGGGTTTGCCTTGGTGATGGATCTGCGGGAAAAAGGTCTGATTTCCAAATATCAGGCTATTTTTGAACATTTGCGGAATCATGGTTACGAGTTTGATGTTCTGTTTCTGGAAGCGGACGAAAATGCGCTGATCAAAAGGTACAGCCAGACGCGAAGGCACCACCCCCTGGCAAAACAAAAAAATCTCACCCAGGCGATCCGGGCGGAAAAAATCCTGTTGGAGCCCTTGCGGCGGGAAGCCGATCTGATCATTGACACATCCCATATGACCGTTCATCACCTAAGGGCCCGTATTCTGGATTATGGTCGAAATAGTCTCACACACACTTCCTTTCAGGTCAACCTCCTGTCCTTTGGCTTTAAAAACGGCGTGCCGTTAAATGCCGACGTGATGATGGACGTGCGTTTCCTGGTCAATCCTTTTTTTGAGCCGGATCTCAAGGAGTTGAACGGAGAATCCAAACCGGTCCGGGATTTTGTGCTGAACCAACCTGAAACCCGTAGGTTTCTTGATAAATATTTGGATATGCTTGACTATTTATTGCCTTTGTATGAAAAGGAAGGCAAAGCCTATATCACCCTGGGCATCGGATGTACCGGGGGCCGACACAGGTCGGTTGCCATTGCAAGAAAAGTGTTTGATCATATTGAAAAAAAAGGGGTTCAGGTCACCATCACTCATCGTGATATATAGCGGGGATACCCGTTCTGAACCGGCACAGGAATGGTTTCATGTTATTTTAAAGGTGATTCATGATAGGAATTGTCATTGTAACACATTGTCAACTGGGAGACGCCCTGATTGAGGCTGTCACGTCCATCGTGGGAACAAAGCCGGAATCGCTCTTGGCTGTGTCGGTCAACATCAAGGAAAACGCCGAAATACTCAGAAACAAAATTGGAGACGGCATTAAAAAGGTTGACCAGAAGAAAGGGATACTCCTCCTGACGGACATGTTCGGCGGGACCCCTTCAAACTTGAGCTATTCATTTCTTGAAGAAGGACGGATAGAGGTCATTTCCGGAGTGAACCTTCCCATTTTGTTCAAAGCCGTAGAAACCCGGGCTAAAATGGACTTGGTGGAGCTGGCAACCACCCTGGAAACCTTCGGGAAAAAAAGCATCGCCTTGGCCAGTGGCGTGTTGAAAGGAAATAAACGTATTGCCTGAGACCCTTGGAGATTTCAAAGCATGGAAGCTCATAGGGGGATATAAATTACAGGTTGGGCAATCATCGCTCCCATAATACAAATAAACCATATTCCACGAGGAGGACATGATGAGTGTTAAAGTTGGTATTAACGGTTTTGGAAGAATCGGTCGAATCGTATTCAGAGCTGCAATGGCAAACCCGAAGGTTGACATCGTTGCGATTAATGATCTCACGGATTCCGCCACCATAGCCTATCTTTTGAAGTATGACTCGGTTCATGGAAGATTCAATGGCCAGGTGGAGGCAAAGAATGACGCCATTGTGGTGAACGGCAAAAGCATTTCCATCACATCGGCAAAAGATCCGGCGGATATCCCATGGAAAAAATCAGGCGTTGATATTGTGGCCGAGTGTACGGGCTTATTCCGGGATATGGCCTCAACCTCCAAACATTTAAGCGCGGGGGCAAAAAAAGTGATTATATCCGCCCCTGCCAAAGATCCGGATATCACCATTGTCATGGGGGTGAATTCAAACAAATACGACCCCAAAACCCACCATATCATTTCCAACGCTTCCTGCACTACCAACTGTCTTGCGCCCGTGGCCAAAGTTCTGCTGGAAAATTTCGGCATCAAAGCTGGTCTCATGACCACCATTCATTCCTACACCGGAGATCAGCGACTGCTGGATTTTCCCCATAAAGATCTTAGAAGAGCCAGGGCTGCTGCCTTGTCCATGATCCCCACCACCACTGGAGCCGCCAAGGCGGTTGCCCTGGTTTTGCCGGAGTTGAACAATAAGCTCAACGGTCTTGCGGTGAGGGTTCCCACCCCCAATGTTTCTTTAGTGGACTTTGTGGCCACCATTGAGAAATCAGGGGTTACGGTGACGGACGTGAATGAAGCGTTGAAATCGGCAGCGGAAGATTCCCTCAAGGGCATTCTCGGGTACAGCGATGAACCTCTGGTATCCATTGATTACAACGGCTGTCAACTGTCTTCCATCGTGGACGGGCCCAATACTTATGTGGTGGGCGATATGGTGAAGGTCCTTTCCTGGTATGACAATGAGGCAGGGTATTCCGCAAGAATGGTGGATCTGGCCGCAATGATCGGGGATCATTTGTAATCCGAAGCCTCTAAAAGACAGAGAGAAAAGGAGTCATCCATGGGCGAGAGAAGACCGATGATCGCCGGAAACTGGAAAATGTACAAAACCGGTGAGGAAGCCAAAGATACGGCCAAACAACTGGTTGAACTGGTAAAAGAAGTTAAAAACACGGATATCATGATTGCGCCTGCCTTCACTTCCCTGGCCTCGGTTTTTCAGGCCGTGAAAGGCTCCAATGTCGCCCTGGGTGCTCAAAACCTCTTCTGGGAAACCCAAGGGGCCTATACCGGGGAAATCTCTCCGATGATGGTCAAGGATGCGGGATGCACCCATGTCATTTTAGGGCACTCTGAAAGAAGGCAGTATTTTTCCGAAACCGATGAATCCGTGAATAAAAAGATAAAGGCCGCCATAGAAAACAACCTTATCCCTGTTTTCTGCGTGGGAGAAACCGAAGCCCAGCGCGATTCAAAGGAAACGTTTTCAGTGCTTGACAAACAGATCCAAATAGGTTTAAAAGGCTTTTCCGTTAAATCGCTTGAACGGCTTGTGGTTGCCTACGAACCGGTCTGGGCCATCGGCACTGGAAAAACAGCCACCCGTGAGCAGGCCCAGGAAGTTCATGCCTTTATCAGGAATCTTCTGGAGAAGATGTTTGGCCTGGATCTTTCGGATGGAATCAGAATCCTTTACGGCGGCAGTGTAAAACCGGAAAATATCAGCGAACTCATGGCCCTGAAAGATGTTGATGGCGCTTTGGTGGGCGGCGCCAGCCTTACGGCCCGAACCTTCGCAGACATTGTTACATTCAAATAAAAACGAAAAATTATGTCCATATTATTAATTATCATTCATGTGGTTGTATGTATCGCCCTGATCGTGATTGTTTTATTGCAGGCCGGTAAAGGCGCAGGCATGGGCGCTGCCTTTGGTGGAGGAAGCAGCCAGACCCTGTTCGGCAGTTCAGGCGCAGGAACGTTTCTGGGAAAAGCCACCACGGCTGTTGCCATTATTTTCATGCTGACGTCTTTAAGTCTGGCGTATGTTTCCAGCCACAGGGAAAGAAGTTCCCTGATGACCGAGCCTGCCCGGGTGGAAGAAGCCCAAAAAGCCCAAACACCGGATGCAGAAAAACCGGTTGATGCCGCCCCTCAGGCGCCGGCCGAACAACCCGCACAATAGGGCGTTACAGTTAAGTGCCGAAGTGGTGGAATTGGTAGACACGCTATCTTGAGGGGGTAGTGGGCTCACCCGTGCCGGTTCAAATCCGGCCTTCGGCACCAACATAAACAAAAAGGGCTTAGAGAAAGCAATGTTCTTCTCTAAGCCCTTTTTATATTGGTTTCATGATGGCCATCCTTAGGGAGAACCGATCCGCTCTTTATCTCCCGCCACCTCTTCCGCCACCGCCTCCGCCGCCTCCGCTTCTTCTGTTTTGAATTATCTCTCTGGCTTCATCGCGCTGGGAAGGGGAAAGGTTTTTCCATTGCTCGTATCTTTTCATCATCTGCTGTCTCTGCTCAGGAGAAAGATTCTGATACTGCCTGAACATTTCCCGATACTGGTTTTTCTTATTCAGGGGAAGTCTGCGCCATTTTTCGTAATTCATTCTCACCATACCCTGTTGGTCTGGCGTAAGCTCCTTATATTGTTTATAGTTGTCCTTGAGTCTCTTCTGTTCGGGTTCCGGCAGGGACTTAAAAGCTTCTGCTTTTTTTCGAAGAGCTTTCTTCTGCGTTTCGGGAAGAGAGTCCCAACGATCAAACTGATTTTTAAGATTTTCCTTTTCCGCATCGCTGAGGTTTTTCCATTTCTCAACCGCCTCTGAGGACGGAGAATCAGCATAACTCTCCCATGTCGCAAAAAAGACCGCCCCCAGGCAGAATAACAGAAAAATACTAATTTTAATTTTCATCTTTTTTATCCTCGATCAAAAAGTCCAGGTCACTGATCATATCCAAGTTTTCGGCAAGGTCCATCACTTCCAGCAAATCCATCACGGCGATGATCTTCATCTCCGCCTCGCCAGGCTCCTGTATTTGGGTTGTTGCAGGAAGCTCCTCCCCGAAAGCCCAACCCGCTTCCAAGCAAAAACAGAACGTGATCCCAATTAGAAATCTGCGTATCATGTATTTTCTTTCATATCTTTTATGGTTTCCCAGTCCTCCAGGAGGTCCAGATGCTGTATCAGTTCAAATTCATTAAGCAGCTCCATATGTTCCGCCATGAAAACCTCCTCCTTTTCAACGGGCTGTCCGGCTTCCTTGTTAAAGACAAGGGCGAACACCAAAAGGACGGCAAAACCGGACGCCAGGACAGGCCGGGGCAGACCCCATGGCAGACGGAACCACCTGGCTTTTCCCCGGGTGTCTTCCAATTCACGGACCTTCTTCCAGAAGCTCCGGTCAAAGTCGGCTGACGGTTCAACCTCGGCAAAAGACCTGAAAAGGCCATCCGACGCCTTCATTTCCGCCAGTTTTTCCCGGCATTCCAGGCAATTTACCAGATGTTCCTCAACCCTTCGGCTTTTGGGTCCGGAAAGTTCCCCGTCTGTAAAAGCCGAAAGATCTTCTTCCTTGATACAGCCTTTGATCATATTGATTCCCCTTTTACCAACGCCAGGGTTTCCTTTAATTGCTGACGGGCTCTATAAATAAGAATCTTCACATGATTCTCGGAGCAGTGAATTTGTTCGCCGATTTCCCTGTAGGAGAATTCTCCGTCTATCCTCAACAACAGGGCTGCCCGCTGTTTGTCCGGCAAAGCTCCCAGGGCTTTTCTCACAACGGAATCCATTTCGTTAAACGCAAAGTCTCGATCCGTATCAGAAGTGACCGCCTCCCTAAACCCTTCCTTGCCATCTTCCCGCTCTTCTTCAAGGGATTCCGTTGGGTTCCGATACCTTGGCCTGCGCAATTCATTCAAACAGACATTGGAGGCGATTTTAAACAGCCAGGTACTGAACCGGGCTGTGGGCTCATAACGCCTTGCCGCCTTAAGCACCCTCAAAAACGTTTCCTGGGCCATATCCTCGGCCACTGACCGATTCCCGCAGAATCGGAAACAGTAATTGATTACCCGTTTCTTGTGTTTATCATAAAGCTCCCTGAAAGCGTTTTTATCCCCATCCCGAAAGCTCAGCATCAATTGAATATCTGAATCATTCTGCATCTGTATCTTTAAACCCCATCCTGCCAAAAAAGTTACAGAGGCTTAAAACATAAAAGGCGCAAAGTCCACCCGCCCTCCCACGAGGAACCTCAGGGCAGCCTCGGGTTTATCTGTCTGGTCATTGAGAAAAAAATCGCCATATTCAAACCGTGAGGCTTCCAGAAAAAGCTTATAATGGGTTTTAATCACCCAGCTCACCCCGAGATCCAATTCCCATCCATACTGGTTATCCAGGTTTTCAGGTAAGTCCTGGGCATAAAGACCCGCCAGGGTGCATTCCGCCAGAACATCCTGATGCAGTTGGGCCGTCAGGCTCATTCCCGGAGCAATAACGCCAAACGGGGTGACTCCCCCGAAGCTCAGGTTATCAGTCTCTGCACTGTCCGGAAATCCAGAATCAAAAAAAATGGACGCCCGTGAATTATAGGGAAGCGGAGAAATGAAAGCCGTGAAACGTCCCCTTAAGGGATTGGAATCGCCGGAGGCTGAAAAGCAGAAAAAGCCTATGGAGATCTTGTCAAACAGGTTCTTTTCAACCCCAACATCAAACATAAAGGCCGACACATCCGTCGACCTTTGCCCTCCATCAACATCAAATTCCATGGTACCAAACTCATAGACACCAAGAGCCGTAAGGTAGAAGTCACCTAAAAACCAATTCAGGGAAACGCCGCATAATCCCAGATATCCCTCGCCGGTCAAATTCTCAAGGATGGTTTCCCCCCCCAGGGCTCCGGCAAATGTTTCATGTTGAAGCATTTCTGCAAACAGGTCATCCCGGTCTTGAAACCAAAGGCCGAAGGCTTCCAGTTTTTCAAAAGGTCCCGATCGATATCCGGCTTTTGCCCCGGCAAGGGGAGAGGAATCGAATGCTCTCCCCCCGATGAAATCGGTATAAATTTTGTTCCGTTCATAGGTTGCTTCTGCAGCAAGGACATTGTCAAAAAAAACCAGCCCTTCACCGAATTGGATGGGCTGAAGACCCAATTGGACATCGAACCTTTTCATGTGAAACCCCAGGTTCGCTTCGAGGGGATACATATCCCAGTCTTGGGTGGATTCGGAAACATCGTTTTGAAAAAAGTACTGCCAGGAAAAGTCAGCTGAAAGGCGGCCGGTGATTCGATCCCCCAGTCCCACCATCAGACCGGGGGACAAATAGGCTAAATTGCTGTTTTCATCCTCATAATAAAGATCGGACCCGCGGACGGGATAGTTGGATTTGGAAAGATACATATCGGCAATCGAAAGGGAGAGCCGGTTTTTTGTTTCACCCAAGGCCCACGTTGAAGAACCGAATAACAAGAGGGGTGCAATCAGCATTTGAACCAAAGATTTTATTTTCATCAGCCAATATCCAATCCACTTTAATAGGGTTAGGTGGGAGTTCGGCCTGGTAATCTAAAAATATCAACTATTTTAAAGGATTTATAACAACGGTCAAGTGTTTTTTCCTTCGCCTGTAACTTTTCCAGGGGGCCGGGGTTAAACAAGTTAGAACCAAGTTGCTTTATTGGCGTCTCCACGTCTAACGTTGGAACATACAAAAACTTGAGCCGTTTGAAGCGGGCACGGGTAAGCGGGGAACCGTAAATGCGGCGGAGATCTTATTAATAAAACCAAGGAGGTTGTCATGAAGGTATTTATTTCCCGTTTCAGATCGTTATTTCTGGTTCTATTGGCCATTTTGTTCGCGGCTACAGGCATCACCGGATGCAGTTCAGGGGGAGGATCATCCGATCTTGCAAAAACGGACTCCGGCGAAATCGCAATCAGCCTAACCGATGCCATGGGGGATTTCGGGTCTTACACGGTGGATATCCTTTCGGTGGACCTCACCATGGCCAACGGGACCCAGGTTTCCACCCTGCCCATCACCACCCGTATCGATTTTGCCCAATACACCGAAATGACGGAGTTCCTTACAGCCGCCCAGGTTCCCTTCGGAAGCTATACCGCAGCTTCACTGACTCTGGATTATCAGAATGCGGACATCCAAGTGGAGGATGAAAATGGCCAATACTTTAAAATTACGGAGATTCAGGATGCAAGCGGCAACCCCGTCACCACCCTCACGATCACGGTAAATCTGGAAAACCGGAATCATCTGACCATCGCCCCGGGTATCCTATCCCACCTGGCCCTGGATTTTGATTTAAAAGCTTCAAATCACATCGATTTCTCTGATCCCGCCAATCCTGTTCTCACGGTGGACCCCTTCCTGGTGGCGGATGTGGATCGGACCAACGGCAATAAGATTCACAAAGTCAGGGGCTTGCTGGAAGAGGTGGATGTGGACGCAGGCACGTTTTCCGTTATCCTTCGGCCTTTTTCATGCGCCCTTTCCGACAATCACACCCAATACGGCATCCGGTCTGTCCTGACCGATTCGGAAACCGTCTTTAATATCAACCAGGAAAGTTTCCAGGGAGAGGAAGGTTTGCAGGCTCTTGCAGAACTGGATGCCCTCACGCCGGTGGTTGCCCTAGGGGATTTGGAATACGATCCCCTGGTTTTCCTGGCTCGTGAGGTTTATGCCGGTTCCAGTGTGCCGGGAGCCTCTTTGGATGCAGTGAACGGGTATGTCGTAAAACGCTCGGGGGATGTTTTAACCATTAAAGGTGCCAGTTTGAGGCGAAAAGGCACGGACAGGGTCTTCCATGAGGCGATCACGGTCCAGATTTCAGAATCCACCATCGTAACCCGTGAGTTTTCGGCAGACGCCTGGAACAAGGACGATGTATCCATCGGCCAGCATGTGATGGTCATGGGCACGTTTTCTCTTACGGATGAGAGCTCCCTGGAATTGGATGCAACCGAAGGCTATCTGAAAATGTTGATGACCTGCGTTCGTGGATCGGTTATTTCCAAGGATACCACAAATCCGGTTTCCCAGTTGGTTATGAATCTTCAAACCATCAGCCATTTCAGAACCAGCGAGTTTGACTTTTCAGGAACGGGAATTGACGAAGCAAATGATGCCGATCCCACAAATTACGAAATTTTCACCGGAAACATGGATCTCTCGACGATTTTGCCTGGCACCCCTGTGATCCTTAAAGGTTTTATGGAACCCTTTGGTGCGGCACCCCCGGACTTCAGTGCCCACATCCTGATGGATGTCTGCGATATAGAGTCTTTTCTGAAAATAAATTGGAACCCGCCCACAGCAGAGCCTTTTGAGACCATTTCCTCAACGGGCCTCGTTCTCAATCCGGATGGTGTGGGAAACGTTCACCACCTGGTGAGATGGGCCGTGGCCACAGATCTTCTGGACCTTTCGATTCCTCCGGTACTCTCACCCGACGACACCGGAGAGGGTGCCTTCTCCATTCGACAAAACAAAACTGTCGAGAGGTTTACGATTTTCGAAGACTTCACCGCCCGGCTGGAAGAACTCTTGGATGGAGGGGAGAAGGTCAGGCAAATCCATTCCGTGGGGTTATTCAACGATCAAACATCGGTTTTGACCGCATCCTTGATCCAAGTGGATCTTCAGTGATGGTGGATTGACAGGAGCGTTGTAAGCGGCCGGAACCACCTTCCTTGAACAGGTGGTTCCGGCCTTGTTTTTTGGGTTGGCCCGATCAGGGAATTTCTATAGCGCCGATATCTGCCAACGTGCCTGCCGGACGGGCTCTTCCAGTCTGGTCCGGAGACCGGGGAGTGATGGGAGAGATGGTCTTCTGGGTCATCTTCATGACAATACTCGGGTTTTCGGTCAGGGGACCGGAGGTGAAAAGATCCTCCCATTGGTCATCTCCGAGCAACTCCTGTCCCATCCCGGCGATTCCCTCGGCTTCAAGGGCCTGGTCAAACCGATGCCAGAAATGGATATAAGGATAATTATAAATCTCCTTGGGCCATGTCACCGCAGGTCCGAACCAGAGGGTATCTTCCAGAGTCAGGATATCATTACCCGATGGATCCTGATAAGGCTGGTTTCCGAGAGCCGCAGCATCCGAATCCAGGGTGAGAAGAAAAGCTTCGAAATCCGTCGTAAAATCCACGGCAAAACCCGTAAGGCCATAATAATCCTCAACCCGGTCTAAAAAGATGGCCAGAAAATTGTCCTCCCCCCCCTGAACGGCGTATTCGGCAAAAACGCTGGTGACCGAATAGGACGCCGGAACCTGATTAAGGGCATTTCCCGCCGGCGCATAATACAATACAGCCGGACCCCCTTCATTCACCCCCACGGAAAGAATATCCGTTGCATGGGTAACCCCGGTGGTGAGGTTCAGAACATCCGCCACATCCACCCCGTCCTGGTCGCCCTGTTTCGGGTAATGCTTCCGGCAAAGGGATTCCCAGTTGGGTTCTCCCACGGGAACAAGGATCTGATCAAAGTTCACCACACCGATCCGGTTAAATCCCCGGCTTTGAAAATACAGAAGAGAACCGGTGAAAATATCCTCCTCATAAGGGCTACCCACCGTGGGGATCACCCGGTTGCCTGCCAGAATGCAATGGGCAATATTGATTTCCTCCGCCGCGTGGGCATTGCCGATGGTGGCGGCGATCCCTCCGGCCATATTGGATTTGCCCAGAGCATTGATTCGGTACTTTCCGTACACTTCATTTTCCGCCACGGTACAGGCGGTCATTTTCAGGTATCCGTTGGACATGTAAACGCCTCCGCCCCGCCAATACCCCGAGTTCATCAGAGAATCCGGCACTCCAGACTCAAAAGGTGGCACTCCCGCTTCCGGTTCCTGAACCTTATTTTGAGCAATGGTGCAATTCACTATCTCCAGGGTCTTGAGGTTTCCAATGCCTCCTCCGTTGGAAAAAACCCCTCCGCCATAAGTATTACCCGATCTAATCTTATTTCCGGATATGGTGGAGCCTTCAATTCGGGAAACCGTATCGCTGAGTCCGGCTCCACCCTCGGAATAAACGCCTCCGCCTGCGGCCCCGGCGCCTATAATAGAATTGCCGCTCACCACGCAATTTTTCATGGCAAGGATATCAGCGTAGATTCCCCCGCCATAAGCCCCGCGATCCCTTGAAGAATCATAATCCCCGGAGCAATGATTATTATAAAGACGGCAATCCGTGAGAAAAGCCCTGCCCCAAACCGCAACCGCCCCGCCCCTGGCCAGGGTCCAGGGCTGATCATCCGGGTCCCCTGTGGAGATGTCCTCAGCCTTAATTCGGCCACCGGTGATGGAGACATTGATAAGAGTCAAATCCCCGTACACGGCCAGAACCCGGGCAGGATTCGCATCCCCGCCCGTCCATTCCAGGGTGATCCCCGAAGGCAAATCCGATGCGTCTATAGAAACGTTTTTCCTTGCGTAAAGGGCTGATTTTCCATAATCCCTGTCCAAATACCCCACCAGGTAGGAAACCCACCCACTGGGTTCGATCCTCATGCCCATGACCTCGCCCTTGAGGATAGAGTGGTCTTCACCGATGATGGACAATTCCAGGGTTTCCCCATCCAGAGAGTCATCAAATACGATGGTCTGGCCGGTTTGAGCCGAGGCCAGGGCGGAGCGCAGGGTGACGGTTCCGCTGGCCGGATTTGCAAGGTCCGCCAAACTGTTCACCACAATATCAGGAAGGGAGGATGAAGTTGAATCGGATCCTCCTGAACATCCTAAAATCAATAGCACCATCAAACCAAGCAGTAGGAAAAGGTATTTTTTCACAGGTGTATTCCTTTCTTAAATCTTAATCACCCTCGGCAGGGGTTTAATGAATTCCTGTCGAAGGCTGTAAGTATAGGCCCCCTGGCAGGGGATCACTAAAAAATCGCAAGGCTCAATTCGGTCTCCGAAATACGTTTTCCCCCAAACATCGTGGGGCGTGCATAATGAGCCTAAAATAAAGCATTTTTTTTCTTTCAAGGACGGCCTTGACAGGTTCAGCACCGGGCAGTAATCGGTTTCATATCGCTCCCATCCGATGGTGTTGGTTCCGGCATCCGTGATCACAAGGTCGTTCCCTTTTTTGTCGACCACGGATAGTATCAGATGCATGGCATCATTGCAAACCCAACGTCCGGGTTCAAAACATACTCGGCAGGGCAGCAATCCCGCCCAGTTTTTTTGAATGGCCTGGCTGATGCTTTCCGCAAAGGTTTCAATGGGATTGGACGGCAGGCGAAAATGGCGTTTGGCAGAACCTGAGTCCATTCCCAGAGCCTTTCTTAGAACTCCT
>Ga0180732_1000490_pt1 | contig 34147 bp, 28 predicted proteins | sample KR11_01MetaG_FD_148674 | JGI IMG/M metagenome (GOLD analysis project Ga0180732, IMG submission 148674) | Groundwater microbial communities from the Olkiluoto Island deep subsurface site, Finland - KR11_0.1 MetaG | ecosystem: Environmental > Aquatic > Deep subsurface > Groundwater | place...
TTGTTTGAAGGATTTAGGTTTAAACGCAAGTTTGAACAAAGATAAAAATTATTTTCGTATAAGATTCCTTAGTTCGTCCATCAATAAATTAAAGGAATTATTGAAAGAAAATTTGGTTTTTTCAATGTATTACAAAATTGGGTTATAACCCCGTAGAGACTTGTCCCGACTTTGTCGCGGACAGATAGAAATTTAAAAAATTTCTATAACACGCCAACCCCGAATTCCGCAATGCGGAACGGGTGAAGATATAGTCCGATCCTTCGAGTAATCGAAGAAAAATTACCGACAGCGATGTCGGCTCAACTTATCCTGGGGCTGAAGCAGGTCCCAAGGGTCCGGCTGTTCGCCGGTTAAAAAGTTACGTGAGCTGGGTTCAAACCGTCAAAATGAACCAATAGACCTTTTTTGGTCTACACAAATATATCGAGATCACACGGCGGCTTTCTCAAGCAATTGAGATAGAAAAACCAACTCATATCGGTGAAATCCTAATATCGTTTGATATTTAACCTGTCATATGTTAGGATAATACCGAGGGAAGTTGTATATGAAAAAAATAATTCCGCAAACAAAAAGAGCATATTTAGCTGGTTTTCTTGATGGAGATGGCAGTATTTATGCGCAATTAAAACCAAATAAAACATATAAATTTGGTTTTCAAATCGCGCCATATATTGTTTTATTTCAATCGCAGAAAGACCAGAAAAATTTTGAGCGACTTTGTTCTATGATAAATCTTGGCTATATGAGAGTGAGAAAAGATGGAATTTTAGAATATATTATTGGGAGACAGGAAAATATAGTTCAATTTATCAAATTAGTTCAACCATATGTTGTGATGAAAAAATTACAAATTGAGTTGCTAAAAAAGATTATAGTTGTAAAAAGCAATGTTCAAAATAAAAAAGATTTTCAAGCTCTTGCGAAATTAATTGATACTTTTCGAGAATTGAATTATTCTAAAAAGAGAAAAGTAAGATACATATATTAACCCCGTAGAGACTTATTCCTTTAAGGAATAGATGAAATTATTCGTAATTTCATAAAACGTTGGTCTCCCGATAATTATCGGGATGGTGGTATAGTCCAAACATTTAGTAATAAGTGATTATAGCGTGAGACAGGTTGGTCCCTATCTACTGCAGGCGTTGAGTTTTGAGGAGATTTGTTCCTAGTACGAGAGGACCGGAATGAACTGACCTCTGGTGTATCGGTTGTCCTGCCAAGGGCATTGCCGAGTAGCTAAGTCGGGAATAGATAAGCGCTGAAAGCATATAAGCGCGAAACTAACTCCAAGATGAGAACTCTTAGATCCCCCGCAGATTACGGGGTTGATAGGCTCCAGGTGCAAGCTCAGTAATGAGTTCAGCCGGGGAGTACTAATAAATCATTTTATCCTTCGATATACTTAGCATTTGAGTATATTGAAATTCACAAACGCGTAAGTTTAGTCGTTCATGCCTCACTGCGTTCGGCATTCACGAACATAACACATAACATAGAACACATAACCCAAGTAGTAGAGCAGAGCTCACTACGGGGCAGGCAAAAACGCCGTCGTTTGTTCCGTATTCCATGTTTTATGTTTCATGAAGCGAAGCCGAGTCCCGATTCGATAAAATCGAATCCGTGGATCCTCGATGACTTTGTCATCGGGACATAGCGAGGCGTGAGCGATTAATAGATACAGATTTTATTTATCTTCTTGCCCTCCTAATTTTTTTTAAAAAAAATTAGGAGGGCAATGAACTATTTTGTCCCGATGTCCCGACAAAGTCGTGGACATCGAGGATCCGCGATTTCTTTTGAAAAAAAAGAAATCGGGATATGCAAAAGTAATTCGAGAATTTTGTAAGACGGCTATATCGAAGGTGCTCTTCACCCACCCACCAATTCCATAGATGTTCATTGTGTTATAACGATAAAGAGCGAAGCGGCTTCGCCTGTCGTTAATTGTATAACAAATTTCATCGATAGAATTGGTGGGTGGGCAAGCCCGATCCCATTTCGCCCAGTCATTCGACTGGGCGTCAGGTCGCATGACCTGACGAACTTTGATATTCCCGTCATTAAATTTGGACATTCAAAAAATAAATCGAGGTATTTGTAAGGCGACTACATCGGAGGTGCTCCACCTGATCCCATTTCGAACTCAGAAGTGAAATCCTCCAGAGCCGATGGTAGTGCTTTAGCGCGAGAGTAGGTCGTCGCCTTACAAATATCTTGATTTGTCCAAATTTTAGTATCGGGGCGAAGTAGTGTCCCGATGCCGACTTCGTCGAGCATCGAGGATCCACGATTGCTTCGCAATCGGGACTTTGCGCTCGCCCTCCTAAATTTTTCTAAAAGAAAAATTTAGGAGGGCGAGAGTAGGCTTGCCCATTCACCAATTTTATCGCAATAAAATTATGGCGATAACGACAGGCGAAGGTCTTCATCTTTTTCCAAAAGGTGAAGACCGAAGCCGTTTCGCGCACAGTCGCGTAAGTGTTCAAAACATCGTTGAAAGAACCCTACGGGGAATCCGTCTGCGGGCGTCAAATGGTGAGGGGTCGCCGTCTTACAAAGTTCTTGAAACATAGAAATCGTCCGTTTAATCCGCCGGCCGGCGGACTCGGGACGATTTTTTTGTTGTACAATATGTTGCAAAACAAAAATTGATAAGGTAAAATCAAGCCATGAACGGCATTGGAAATTTTTCAATAAAACAAAAAAACAAGAACTGGTTAAAGTTTCTAATTGGAGGCGTCGCTCTTTTGTTTTTCTTGGTTGTTTTAAATTTTTTCGTATCACCAATTAAAAACGTTCTTTATGCCATATCTTCTCCAATTCAAAAAACTTTTTGGTCAGCCGGAGAATCATCCTATGGAATTTTGAGTAAATTAACAGGCAAAGCAATTGATGCTAATTTACAGCCAATTTATCGATGCTATGACCCAAGAACAGGAAATCATATTCTTTCTAGATATGCAAATTGCGACCCTGCTTATCCAACTTATTGGACAAGTGAAGGATTGATTGGTTATTTGTTTAAAACCGAACAAAAAGAAACTTATAGGTTAGACAGGTGCTGGAGTGAAGCAAGAAAAGAGCATTTCACTTCTAAAGACTGCACAGTAGAAGGCGGAACTCTTAATGATGTTTTGGGTTATGCTTATTCTTCTAGCCAGACAAATACTCAAGCTGTTTATAGATGTTATTGGAAAGAAAAAAATGAATATTTTGATTCTTTATCGAGCAACTGCGAAGGGTATATTGTTAATTCAACTTTGGGGTGGTTTTTAACCAGCAATGTTATCCCCGATGCTGTTTGTGGGGATAAAACCTGCAATGGAAATGAAAATTGTTCTACATGTGCAGTAGATTGTGGAAATTGTGAATGCACTCCAAACTGCATAGGAAAATGTGGAGGAAGTAATGGTTGTGGAGGAACTTGCGCAAATACTTGTTCAGGAACTACCCCTTATTGTTATAATAATACTCAATGTATTCAATGTTTAACTAATATTAATTGTCCAGCAGGACAAACATGCAATGCTAATCATCAATGTGTTGCTTCTTGCATTCCTAATTGTGTGGGAAAAGTTTGTGGTGACAATGGATGTGGTGGAAGTTGTGGAAGTTGTCCAAGAGGACAAACTTGTAGCAATGGAAAATGTGCTAGTACTTGCACAAATGAATGTACTTCTGGAACTAAGAGGTGTAATCCAACTAATTTGAATTATAACCAAACTTGTGGTAATTATGACGCTGATTCGTGTACAGAATGGAATACTGGAAGTTTGTGCAGTAATGGATGTGAGAACGGTGTGTGCAAAGGAATATGTACTCCTAACTGTGTAGGAAAATGTGGGGGAAGTGATGGTTGTGGGGGAACTTGCGCAAATACTTGTTCTGGAAGCACATCTTATTGTTTAAATAACGTAAGTTGTGTTCAATGTTTAAGTAATGCTAACTGCCCAACAGGACAAACATGTAGTAATGGTGTTTGCAATGCACAAAATCAAACTCAAACATGTACTGACACTGATGGAGGAATCAATTATTATGTTAAGGGAGTTGTTTCAGTCTGTTCTAATGTAGGGGGAATCTGCCCGCATTTTGATGACCAATGTGGAGATGGCAATGATGTTGGTAAATTAGCAGAAGGATATTGTTTTAATAGTACAACTTCATCAAGTATAATTTATACCTGCCCAAATAACTGCTCAAATGGGGCATGTGTAAACCAAACACAGCCAATTCCAGTTTCAAATGAAACTCAATCGGTTTACAGATGCTATGACCCAAGAACAGGAAACCATATGCTTTCCAGATATTCAAATTGCGACCCTGCTTACCCTGATTATTGGACAAGTGAGGGGCTGATGGGTTATTTGTATAAGCAAGAACAGTCAAGCACTTATAGGTTAGACAGGTGCTGGAGTGAATTAAGAAAAGAGCATTTTACTTCTAAAGACTGCACAGCAGAAGGCGGGGCGCTTAATGATATTTTGGGTTATGCTTATTCTTCACAAAAAACAAATACCTCCCCTGTTTATAGATGTTATTGGAAAGAAAAAAATGAATATTTTGATTCTTTATCGAGCAACTGCGAGGGGTATATTGTTAATTCAACTTTAGGGTGGTTTTTGAAAAGCGGGGAAGGAGGAGAATCGCCTGTCATTCCTGAAGAAAAAGATTACATTTTAACTTGTTATCATGAATTTGCACTGGATTGGCATCGTTCAGCATGCAAGCCAGAGAACTGCATAAATAGCGATTATGTAAAATGCGAGACTAAACGGCAGTTTCTTAGAAAATATTATCGAGAAATTTGCTCAAAAACATCTGAAACTCAATGTTTGGGCAATCCTTCTTGCGGGGAATCTCAAGAAATAGCAAGAAGAGAATGCGGAACAATTCCTGGAATGAATTATACTGTTGAGATGTCTATTTCAACTTTAAAAGATAATTATACAATTGGGGAGGCTGTGGGGTTGAGTTAAGATGGGGAAGAAAATTATATTTATTTTTTGTTTATTATTAATAAGTGGATTATTAATGGTTTCTGCTGTTGAAGAGGATGAATCAATACAAAATCAAAAAGATGTAATGACTATAAATAGTTATTTAACTAATAATCAAATAATAACAGATAGCGGAGTTGTTTATAGCAATGTTAATGGTGTTCCGAATATAATCTCTACTGCCAATGCTTCTTCAATGTCACAGCAACCAAAAACTTATGGTTATATTGTAGAATTGGAAGAGATGCCTTTGGTTAAAAAAGAAATAGAACTTGTCAATACTGCAAATAAAACCCAACAATTTATAGATAATCATCCTGTGGTTAGTACTATAACTACTTATAGATATTGGGCAACAACACCAGAAAAAATAAAACCTCAGTTAAATAAATATAGGCAGAAAATTGAGAATGAACACCAAGCAATAAAAGAAAAGATTAGAGGGAAAATTTCTAAAAATTTAATAACAGGGAATGCTGTTGCAGATGAAAATTCTGTAGAAGTCCTTAGTGAGTTTAAAAATACATTTAATGGAATTGCTTTGAATGTTTCTACACAGGAAGCTGAAGAAATAAAATCTGTTTCTGGTGTTAAAAAAGTTTATCCAAATTATGAAGTTAAAACTATGTTAATGGATTCTGTTCCTTTAATAAATGCTGATGATGTTTGGCAGTTGGATGCTAATGGAAATAATTGTGCAGAAACAGGAGAAGAATGTTTAACAGGAGAAGGAGTTACTATTGCAATAATTGATACTGGAGTTGATTATACTCATGAGGATTTGGGTGGGTGTATATCTGAACAATTTTTAGCAGGAAATTGCGGGAAAGTTATTGGTGGTTATGATATTTATAATAATGATAATGACCCTATGGATGACCATGGGCATGGAACTCATTGTGCAGCAATAGCAGCAGGAGGAGGGGCAGATTATTTAATAAATTATAAAGAAGGGGATTTAATAAAGTTTAGAGATAAAATCCCAATAAGTAAAGGAGACTCTAACGCTTTTACAAGGCTTTTATATGTTAAAGAAGTTTATTATTCCTTTGAATTGAGTGTTGGAACGATAGTTTTACAAGATTTTTTGACTAAAGAAAATTTTCGTAAAATTTTTTATCAAGATGATATCCCCACTCTTTATTTCACTATTGATGGGGAAAGGTATTATATCGGAATCGATTTAAATTCGATTAATAATTTAGAAGGTGAATTTAATTTTTCCCTTTATTGGGGGGCTGGTTCTTCTAATATGAATGGGGGGGATTTTTCTTCAGAAGTGTCTTTTTATTTACCAGCTCTACATGGTGTTGCTCCTGATGCAAAGATTTATGCATATAAGGTTTTGGATAATGAGGGTCGTGGAACTATGGACGGAGTGATTTTAGGAATAGAAAGAGCAGTTGATCCAAATCAAGATGGAGACTTTTCAGACCATGTTGATGTTATTAGTATGAGTTTAGGAGGAGGGGGAAATCCAGATGATGCTGTTTCTACAGCAGTCGATAATGCAGTTGATGCTGGTGTTGTTGCAGTTATTGCAGCCGGGAATAATGGGCCAGGAGAAAACACAATCGGAAGTCCTGGAACAGCAAGAAAAGCAATTACTGTTGGAGCAACTGATAAAAATGACCAGATTGCAGATTTTAGTTCAAGAGGTCCTATTATTTGGGAAGATGCTGAAGGAAAGACACAGATATTAATTAAACCAGACGTTATTGCTCCAGGGGTAAATATTTGTGCAGCCCAATATGATTCTGCCTGGGATAATAAAAAATGTTTGGATAATAATCATGTTGCTATTTCTGGAACTTCAATGGCAACCCCGCATGTAACAGGAGCTGTTGCTTTATTAAAACAAAAAAATCCTGATTGGAGTCCTGAAGAAATAAAAATGGCTTTAAGAAATAGTGCTTTTGATTTGGAGTACAATATAACTATTCAAGGATATGGAAGACTGGATGTTGAAAAATCTATAAAATTAGAAAATATAGCCATCGCAGAAATAGAGGGTAATGGAGATGTTTCGGGGAATATAAACATATTTGGAACAGCAAGGGGTAATGAATTTTCTAAATATGAGGTGTATATCGGAAAAAATAATGATTGGAACCTAATTTGTAGTGGAAATGAACAAATAGATGAAGGTATTTTATGTAGTGATTTTGATACTTCTTCATCCCCTGATGGGTATTCTTATCTAAAACTAATTGTTTATAATCATGATGATTCTAGTAGTGAAGATTTAAGTTTGATTAATATAAAAAATATTTTTATTTCAACTCCTAATAAGAATGATATTTTTGGTGCAAATAAACAAATTTGGGTTGAGGGTACTATTATAAACTCTCATTTTAGCAGATATTATCTTGAATGGGGTTACGGGGAAAATCCTTCTGAGTGGTATATTGAAGGAATTGATTTAGAAGGTGAAGGATTAAATCCTATTATTAATGGTAGATTAGCAGGCTTTGATTTATCCATTATTAACAAGCCTTCTTTTATAACTATTAAGCTTAATGTGATTAGAGATGATGATTTTATCTTTACTAGAACTGGGGCAATTTTTGTTAATCCTTATTTGAAAGAAGGATTTCCAGTTACTGTTCCTTACAAAGAGAATCAATGGCCGTCATTTTCAGACCATGTTTCTATAAACAGCAAAAATGAAATTATCTTCCCTGCTCTTACTGTTAATACGCGCCTTGTTGATGATGGTTTGTATTCCTATAATTTTAAAGGAGAATTATTAAACAGATTAACCAGTCCACTTTTTCCTATTGTTTATTCTATGTTGAATTATGATTCATCAGAAAATTTTAAGGATATTTACCTTATCGCTTTTGGTCCAAAGTATCAAAATAATTATGGAGGGTATGCTCGACCTTCTCATATTGTAAGAGCTGACCAGGCCGGATTTGAAACAGTTAAAACTTTTGGAGAACATACAGAAAGCAATTTAGTGGAAGGCTTATCCATCATTTTTTCCATAATTAGTGATATAGATCTTGATGGGAAAAGAGATTTTATTTATCCATATTACACTTTTGACTCTACAATTGGCGAAATAACAAAAGGAGGAATCGGAGTTATAAGTAATAATGGATCTTTTTTAAATGAATGGACCCCTGAAAGCGGAATAACTCCAACAGGCTATCAATTGAATCTCCCTTTTGTAACTGCGGATTTAGACCGAGACGGATTTAAAGAGGTTATTGCTTCTTATAATTATTGGACAGATGTGGGGACTCTTGATCATTCAAAAATAATTATATTCGATGATAGAGGTAGTATTAAAAAGCAGTTTGATGTGGGGTCTAATCATTTTGTTAGCCCATTATTGGCTGTTGCTGATTTGAATGATGATGGTAATTTAGAAATAATTTATGGATCAAAAAAACTAGAAGTTTATAATTTTAATGGGGAAAAATTATTTGAAGTTAATCCTTTCCAATATCTCGACTCCGATTTTAATGAAGAGTATGATCCGGTTCCAATTCATTCTTTAAGCATTGGTTTAGTTGAGGGTAAACCTTCTGTATTCTTTGTGGCAGGACTTTCTAATAATCGTCTTTCGTCTCCAAATCTCCCCTCTAAAATTGTTGCTATTGATGGGGGAAATAATCCAATTTTAATATCTGAAGAACTTCTTAATACTACATTAGAAGGGATTGCAATAGAAAATATAGATGATGATCCTAATAATGAGTTCATAACTATAGGATATGGACGCAGTAATCAGTATCTCCACATTTTTGATGATGATGGAAAGCTAATTAATCAATATTTCTTATCCGTAGCATCATGGCGCCCTTTATTCGAGGAATGGTTAACACCACTTATTTATGATATAGATGAAGATGGAAAAAATGAGATTATTGTTTTAACTAGTAGTTATGATTATAATGAAGGCGATTTAGATCATCTTCATATGCTAATCAAATTACATGTCTTTGAGACTAATGGAATACCTAGTAATAGCGGGTGGAATCAATTCCAACACGACCCGCAACACACAGGATGTTATGACTGCGACAAAGAGGGAATTCCTGTAACACCAAGAACAAAATCCATAATAAACAATACTGGGAATGCAAGTGTTGAGGGGCATTTGCTTATGAAAGTTGAGAAGTATGATAATGCAACTGGAATCTGGATAGATAAACAGATTATTGTGAATGACAGCAAAGATACTGCTGAAAGAATTATTCCTGCCAAGGGTTATCTTGCTCTTGATACTATCTGGAATGAAGCAGGGGGTTATACGACGACAGAAGCAGGGAGATTCAGGGTTTATGCTTCTTTAAGAGATGAGAATATGATGACAATGATTACAAGCGAAGGAAACAAATTAGAAGCGAGTTATGAGTTTGAAGTCATATAACCTTGGTTACTCCTTTTGCCCATGTTGATAAACTTGATAAAACGAAAGGTTTTTAAACTTCTGTAGGTACATAGTTATCATAAATGATAACTATGGTTCATTGAAAGATGAAAAAAATAGAATTAATGAATGAATTGAATAAATATCCTGTGTTTACTCTTAAAACCGTGAAAGAAATAATCGGCAAGAATAGGGAATATGCAAAATTAGTTGTTTATCGGCTGAAAAAAGAAAAGCTCATTTTTGAAATAGAGAGAAATAAATATACTTCACAAAAAGACCCTATTGCAGTAATAAGCAGCATAATCTGGCCGTCTTATATTTCATGCTGGTCTGCATTGCGTTATTATAATTTGACAGAACAGCTCCCAGAAATTTTCTTTGTTATTACAACAAGAGCAAAGAAAAAAAGAATAATTGAGTTTGGCAATATAAAAATAGTTTTTATAAAAACAATTCCAAAATATTTTTTTGGGTACAAAAAAGAGATATATAACGGATTTGAGGTTTTTATTGCAGATAAGGAGAAGGCATTAATTGACTCTAGCCTATTCAAAAAAGCCTCTTTTTTAGAAATCTGCAGTATTATAAAAAATAGCAAGGAAGATATTGACTTTAATCTGCTTTTGAATTATTTGATTAGAACAAAAAATAAAGCATTGATAAAAAGGTTTGGGTTTTTATTAGAAAATTTAACAATTGATGTTCATAGATTAGAAAAATTGATTGATTTTAAATATATCCCTTTAGATTACAGTATTGGAGTAAATGCTAAAATGAAAAGAGATAAAAAATGGAAGGTAATTAAGAATGTTGACATATGAAAAACTTGAACAGATTGCAAGGCTTAAAAGATTATCTTTAAACAGCACAGAGAAAGATTATCTGCAAAATCTAATATTGTTCAGTATCTATTCTAATGTTGGAAAAGAGCTCGTTTTTAAGGGAGGAACCTGCCTTTATAAAATATACAAATTAGACAGATTTTCTGAAGATTTAGATTTTACAGCTAAAAACTTTGATGCTAAAAAAATAGCGGATAAGATAATAAAAGATTTAATCCTTTTGAATATAAAGGGGAAAATCAAGGAGATTAAAGAATATAGAAACGAAATAAATGTAAGATTAATTTTTAATGGTCCCCTGTATAGGGGGAGCAAAGAAACGCAATGCTTTATTCCATTAAATATAAGCTTGAGAGAGCAACTCCTGCTTGAACCTAAAAAAGAATATATTACTTCTTTGTATAAAGAACTCCCTAATTTTTATGTTTTTGCAATGAATGAGAAGGAAATTCTGGCTGAGAAAATCAGGGCAATATTTATGAGGCAAAAACCAAGAGATGTTTATGACCTTTATTTTTTATTAGAGAAAGGAGCAGAATTTGATATGGGGTTGATAAACAAAAAACTTTCTTTATACAACCTTAAGTTTGACTTAAAAGAATTAAAAAATAGAATTGAAAAAATGAAGGGGTTTTGGCAGACAGATTTGAAAAATTTAATGATAAAAGCACCAGAGTTTGAAGAGGTTAGAGGTGAGATAATTAAACATATAGATAATTCACTTTGAATAAAGATACTTGTGAATTTAAAGTTGTTTAAAACCTCATTTTCTTTCCGAACTTTTTTGCAAGTTTTTGAAGCTGTTTTTGGCTGGGCATTCCGCTTTCCATATCCATTGAACTGCCTGTTTTTATCATTTCATTAAGCATTTTGTATTGTTTTAGCAACGCTCTTATTTCACTTGTTGCAACACCAGAGCCTTTTGCAATTCTGCTTATGCGGGAGGTTTGCTTTTCCAGCAACTCGGGATTGTTTATTTCTTCAGGAGTCATTGATTTTATAATATGCTGCCATTTTGCTATTTTTGCTTCTTGATTTTCAATAAGGTTTTCTGGTATTTTTGCCCCCCCTAAACCAGGAATCATGGATTTTATTTTGTCAAATCCTCCCAAAGAAGACAGGGATTTAGTTTGCTCAACAACATCCAGCAAAGTCAGTTTCCCCTCTTCAAGATTTTTCTGCATTTTCTCCTGCTGTGATTCATCTGTTACAGATTTTATTTTTTCAATTAAAGTCTGCAAGTCCCCCATTCCGAGAAGCCTCGAGAGGAAAGAGCTTGGATTAAATTCTTCAATATCATTAATTTTTTCTCCTGTTGTTATGAAGTAAACTCCTGCATTAGTTTCAGCGCAGGCTGTTAGAGCCCCTCCACCTTTTGCAGTAGAGTCCATTCTTGTGATAATAACTCCTGAAATTTTTATTGCTTCTTGAAATTCCTTTGCCTGGGTTTTTGCAGCCTGCCCAATGTCCGCAGGCATAATTAAAATAGATTCTGTGGGCTTTATGGTTTTGTTTAATTCTTTTAATTCTGAAATTAACTCTTTATCAAGAGTATGCCTTCCGGCAGTATCAATAAGGATTAAATCATAATCCTCCAATTGTTTTTCAAAGCTTTTCCAGATTTTCAGGGGATTTTTTTCTTTTTCATCTATAAAATAATTCAACTTGTTTTTTTCTGCAAGCTGTTTCAGCTGTTCTGGAGCTGCTGGGCGGTGAACATCCAAACCTATTAAAGCAACTTTATTCCCTCTTTTTGAAAAGTGATTTCCCAGTTTTGCTATTGTTGTTGTTTTTCCAGAGCCGTACAAACCTAAAAGCATAATTCTGTTCTGGCCTTTTTGGAGTTTCAGCTGTTTGTATTCTCCAAGAATGTTTAACAGCTCATCATGCAGAATTTTAATCATGTGCTCTTTTTTTTCTATGCCTTTAAGCCTTTCATCTAATGCCACTTTTTTCACTTTATCTGTCAGCTGTTTGACAAGAGAGACATTTACATCTGCTTCAATCAATGCTCTCTGCAAATCTTTAACTACAGAATCCACAAGGTTTTTGTCAAGAAATATAGCATTTGCTATCTTGTTGGTTGCTTTTCTTATGACTTCTCCTAACCTTTCGAGCATGCAAAAGAGAGCAGAATAAAGGTTAATAAAGTTTCGCTTGCGAAACTTTAAACTCATCAATAGGTTTATAAATCAAAATCTTTTGATAAACAAACGCTTTTCTAGATTTTTTAAAAATTAAATAAAATGAAACAAACAGAAACAAGATTAGAGGGAAAATTAGAAGAAAAATTTGAAAGAAACATTGTAGTTTATACAGCAGATGCTGGGAAGAATTTGGACAGAAGGATTCATGGTTCACTTAGATTGAGTCCAAAATATGACTTGGCTTCTTTTATAAACTATACAGAAAGGATAAATATGAATAACTGCGAAAATTACTATATTTCCGACAGAGCATCTCTTAAATTTGATCCGGAATCAATATCCAAGGGTATTTATTATGTTGACAGAGATAACATTATCTTTGTTCATGCTTATAACAAGGAAAATAGTCAGACAACCAAAGATGTTAAACTTAAGACTCAGAAATTTAGATTAGATGGAATGGGAATTTTTCATGGAGCATTCAAAGTCCCAAGGGGGCAAAAAATGAATGAAGAATATTTTAAAACCCATTCTAATTGTTTAATCCCTGTTTATTATCTGTCAGAAGATAAAGGAGATTTGTGGGAGAATGTAATTGAACAAGAAGTGAAGCAAACCGGCTTGAAACTGCCTATGACTATGGGTTTTTTGGTTAATACTGATTATATTAAGATTATTAAATAAATTCTATATCTGTAGCAACCTTTATTGATATGTCCAGAATTGTTTTTTATGCAAACTCCCTACTTTAGTTCGTGAGAAAATAAAAAAATTCTTGAGCACTTCAGGAATGCAAATTCCTGAAAGTCATCAAAAACTTCTGTTTTTGAGATGCTCAAGACACCAAGAATCCGGTCAATCAAGGATTCTTGGGTGCGCTCAAGAATCTAAGATTCTTGACGACCAGACACGCCATACAATAAATTGTATGGTTCTTGACAAATCCCAAAACTTTTTCTTTCTCATCTAGAGGAATGTAGTATTTTCTGGTTATATAATCTATATGATTTTCAAGGTTGTCCATTTTAGAGTGTATTTCTTTTTATTTATAAGAATTAGTATATTAAATTGATTGAGTAATTTTTTACAGATTACAGCCTCAATTTATCTTTTTTTATAAATAATATCATGATGTCAGAAATGCTAACTGCATTTCTGAGCATCCTAAAAACCCAACGAACAAACGAAAGGGTTTTTTTGATTGTCAAAATCTGAGAAAAAAATAAGATTATTAATCCTATCAAATTTAAATACAAGAACAAAATGCCCTACATGAACCCGTTTAAATTCCTTCATGTCATATCGTAAATTTTTATAATGGTCAATATCAGGGTTATTTATGACTTCCTTCATTTTATTAAAAATATTTTCATAAAGTTGCCTGTCTTTTTTTTGAAGTTTGGCAAGAATTCTATCGAGCTCTCTACTTGTTTTGTATCCTCTTGGCATTTTACCTCTTTTCTATTTTCTTTCTTAATTGTTCGATAGAATTAAAAGTCTCTCCATAGCCCTCTTCTTCAATCTTTCTTAATTTTTCTAAGTATTCAGGCCTTAATTCTGGCTCGATTATATTTGCGCCACATTCAAGAACTATTTTTGCTATTGCTTCACTCTTAGTTTTTAAGTTGTATCTAGCTTTCACTATATTCAAAATGTGGTTTGCTTCTTTAGGAATTTCAATCATTGCTTGTACCATTTTTTTCATATATATTCAATATATACATCATATATATACTAAGTATATAAACTTTTTGGTTATAAATTTCCTCTAAACACTGAACGATGGTATCTTTCTGCACCTTGGGCATACCATATAGACTTCAGAAAAATTTACAATCCTAATCTCTTTATGAATTTTTCTTTGTCAAAGGGCTCGATTTCTGAGTAAGCCTGGCCTGTTCCGAGATAGAGAATTGGTTTTTTTAGGATATAGCCAACTGACAAAGCAGTCCCGCCTTTTTCATCAACATCTGCTTTTGTTAGGATTATGCCGTCTATGCCAATAGAAGAATCAAAACTTTTTGCCTGCTCAAGAACATCGTTTCCTGTCAAACTTTCCCCTACAAAGATTTTCAAATCTGGCTTTGAGACTTTGGAAATTTTTTCTATTTCTCTTAACAAATCTTTGGAAGTATGCATTCTTCCTGCAGTATCTATAAGAACGCAGTTTATTCCATGCTTTTTTGCATATTGAACTGCATCAAAACAAACAGAAGCAGGGTCGCTTCCATAATCATGGTTTATAACTTTTACTCCAACTTTTTCTCCATGCTCTTTTAATTGTTCTATGGAAGCAGCACGAAAAGTATCTGCTGCGGCTAAAATGCAGGAGATGCCTTGTTTTTTAAGGAAATGAGCAACTTTTGCTATTGTTGTTGTTTTCCCTGTTCCATTAATTCCGAAAAACAAAATAACATAGGGCTCTTTGCTTTCTTGGCTTTTCATTTTCTCTTTTACTTTTTTTGCAACGTCAAAAGGTTCAATAAGAATTTCTCTTATTATCTCCTTGAAAGAATCTTTCACTTCTTCTTCAAGCTCTTTTTTTAAAAGCTCTTTTCCTACAATTTTTTCTTTTATTTTTTTGATAATTTTTTCTGCGACTTCTAAGGCAACATTATTCTCTAAAAGAAGGTTTTCAAGCTCTTCTGCATAAATATCAAATTGCTTTTCGTCAAGCTTTATTTTTGTTATCCTTGACTTTATTCTTGCTATAAAGCCACGTTCTCCTGGAATTGGCTCTTCTTTATTTTCTGCTTCTTCTTTTTCTTCTAATTGTTTTTCTATGTTTTTTATTTGGTCCAAATCTGGTTCGTATTTTCTTTTGACTAAATCAAATTTTAAAGGCATAGGAATTTCTTTGGCTTGTTTTTTTGCTGGTTTGTTCTTTTTTTCAAGTTTTTTCTTTTCTTGCGGGCTTTCTGATTTTTCTTTTTCAGCTTTCGTTATCTTTTTTGTCCAGCTTTTGAGCTTTTCTTTTAAAAATTTAAACATGTTTATAGTAGATGCAGGGGATTTATAAAATTGAGTAAAGGGTGAGTGATGAGGAATTTTGAGAAAGATTAAAAAAGGGGTTTTCTTTAGAAAGGATATAGATTAACAATGTATTGAAAGGAGGTGAAAAATGAATAATAAAGTAATGATTATAAGTAGTATTGCAGTGATTCTTATGATTTCCATAGTCACAGCAGGATTTAGTGAATGGATGACTGGAAGAGCTGTTGGAACGTATACCTCTAGCTGGTATAAGTATTCTAATTGCCAGGATTCAGATAATGGATCTGATTTTAATATTGCAGGAGTTGTTAGGGTTGTTAGAAATGGAGTGGTAACAAATCTTAAGGATAAAGTTCAAACTCGCGATAGAAATATAATAAGAGAATATGCATGCGTGCAGTTTAGCTCTTATTCTAAGTACAGATATATTGACAAAGTATGTGAAAATGGCTTTGAAGAAGTCACAGCCAATTCTCCTGATGGAACTTCAATAAGCAATGTTGCACGATGTGTTGCTCCTGAAGCTGTAGTCTGTGTTGATACAGATGGAGAAGGAGTTATTGGAAAAAACCCAGAAGAAAGCGGGGCTGTTTATATAAGTAATTCCCAGACAGTATCTTTTGATAAATGTATTACAGGTACGACGAGCCAAAAATTAAAAGAGTTTTATTGTACAGCAAATGGCCAGATAGATAGCATGATTCTTGAATGTGAATCTTCATGTACTGGAGAATCTGTGGCAGTTGAAGGTAAGGCTACTGCTAATGCAGGTAAATGTACTCCTAAACCGGCATCTTGTGTAGATAGTGATAAGGGGATTAGTGATGATGGAATTATAATCACAATAAAAGGAACAACAACAGCTATTAGTGAACAGGGAATAGTTATTTCTAAAACAGATAGATGTTACATAACAACTAAGAAGAAAGTAGAGGAATTTTATTGTGAAGGTATAAATTTAAAATCAGTAATCAAGAATTGTACTGGCAATAATGTGTGTGTTAATGGCGCTTGTAGTTCACCTGTTTGTTCGGATAGCGATGGCGGAATAAAATATACTGTATTAGGAACAACTACTTCAGCATATGGAACAGCAACAGACGTTTGTGTAGGAGATAAAACCCTATTAGAGTTTTATTGCCACTCTCCAACAAGTAAATCAATCCAGCATTATTCAAAACAATGTGTATATGATTGTGTTGATGGAGCTTGTACAACAGGAATTGGACAAGTAATTGAAGGTGCTTCTACAGGGACAGAAGACCCCGTACCTACAGAAACAGAAGTTCCAGCATATACTGGAACAATTAATAGCAATTGTAATCAGTGTTTAGCAGATGGTGCTTGTACAAAGGGAGAATGTCATGCTACTACAGAGGGATGTTATTGGGCAGATGCAGTCAATTGTCTTTCTTGTGTGGATGTATCCTGCGGGACTTATGCAAATAGACAAGCAGATTGTATTGAGGATAGATGTGGTACTGGATGTGTATGGGACCCAAATATGTTTCCTAATCTAGGTGGATATTGTAAGGCTGCTTAATTTTTATTCTTAATTTTTTTTTCTTTTTTTTCTTTTTGCCTATTGATTATTGTTTTCGCTTGGTTGCTTTTCTGTGGATTTTTTGAGGGTTGTTGCTATTCCAGAGAGCATATAAATTTTTATAAAGAAACAATAACTTAATTCTATGAGATATATTAAAAATAGGAAATTTTCAAAATGAAAGGCATACTTGTTATACTTGATGGGGCTGCAGATTTGCCTAACGGCCAGCTGAATGAACAAACGCCATTAGAAGCGGCTAATATGCCTAATTTAAATTTCTTGGCTGCGCGAGGGGAGCTTGGGCTGATGAATCCTGTTAAGCCGGGTTTTATCCCTGAATCAGATGAAGCAATTGTTTCTATATTTGGCAATGATTTAATCTCAAGTACAAGGGGGCAGTTAGAAGCAGTAGGAGCAGGAATAAAATTGACTCGGGGCGATTTAGCTTTAAGGAGCAATTTTGCTACGATTGATTCTCTAAAAGGGGGAAACATTTTAGACAGGAGGGCAGGTAGAACTCTGACAACAGAAGAAGCAGAAATTCTTGCTAAAGAGCTAAACAAAAAAATAAAGCTTAGTTCAAAGTTTATATTCAAGCCAACTATCCAGCATAGGGGTGTTTTAGTTTTGAGAGGCGGGCTTTCTGATAACTTCTCTGGAAATGACATTTCTTATTATAAAGCAGGAAGGTTAAACACAGTGGATAAAATAAAAAACTGCATAGCCTTGGATGATGATGAAACTTCTCAATACACAGTAAATATGGTAAACGAATTCATCCGAGAAGCATACGCAATTTTGAATATACATCCTGTAAATGAAGCAAGGAGGAAAAAAGGGCTTATGCCTGCTAATTTTCTTCTTGTTAGGGGAGGGGGCATAGAAAACCCTAAACTAATCCAATACAAAAAATGGCTTTCAATTGCATATATGCCTTTGGAAATTGGATTTTCCAAACTTTCTGGGATGAACACTTTTTCTTTTGAATACCCTGAGTTAAAGGAGATGGATGTTTATGAAAATCTATATGAAGGGCTGAAAAAGGCATGTGATTTTTCCATAAAAACTATTGAAGGAAATTATAAGAAAGCAGATTATGCTTATATTCACATTAAAGAAACAGATATTCCTGGGCATGACAACAAGCCTCTTGAAAAAAAAGCAATGCTGGAATATATTGATAAAACACTTTTTTTATTTTTAAAGAATTTTGCCCCTCCAAATGAGATTAAAGTTCTTGTAACCTGCGACCATACCACCCCATGTAGAATAAAAAGCCATTCTGCTGACCCTGTTCCTGTTCTGCTTTATAATATGCAGAAGCCAGAAGAAAGGAGATTTACAGAAAAAGAGGCAAAGAGTGGAAGCTTAGGAAAAATGAATGGAAACGAATTGTTTAAGAAAGCAGGGTTTTTGAAGTAGAAAAGAGTGCGGAGTGTTTAGTTTTTACATTATCTATTCGTAAATTTAGCGGAGTATAACCTTTTTTACTATAATAATAATTAAAAATCCCCCTTTATTTTGATGATTATGATAACTTATAATGATATTTATGAAGCAGCAAGGAAAGAGAGATATGCTGAACAATTACAGCCGTTGCAGAAGAACTTCATTCAGGAAGTAGCTGGTTATTTGAAAGAGAAAAAAGAGATTGCTTCCAAGGAGGATAATGAATTTTCTGATGTAATAATAAAGACAAAAAAGCAACTGGAGAATGCAATTACCATTTTTAAAGAGCTGATGCTAAGAAGGCGAAAGAAACTTCTAACTCTTGTTTTGGTTGCCGCTGAAACAGGAATTTCCAAGCAGGATTTTGAAAATATGCTTAGTCTTGAGAAAGAGCTGTTTGAGGAGTTGATGAAAAGCATAGATTTGATTGACAAGAAGATGAATGAAGAGTTTAATGGGAAGAAAGAGGAAGAAAAAAGAAATGAGCTTGTTGTTTTTAATGATGATGTCGGCGAGTTTATGGGTTTGAATGGTGAGGTTGTAGGTCCGTTTAAAAAAGGGCAGATTGCTAATCTTCCAAGGGAGATTGTTAAAATACTTGTTGATGATGGAAAAGCAGAGGTTGTTCAGAATGAGTGAGAAAGCCTCCAGAGGGATTTGAACCCCCGACCTACGGTTTACAAAACCGCCGCTCTGCCACTGAGCTATGGAGGCATAAGACAACCTAACGGTTTCTCTTATCAACTTTCCCTTGAATTTGCTTCAAGAGTGTAAGCAGAACCTAACGGTTCTTCCTTAGACCATCTCCCTTGAATTTGCTTCAAGAGTGATAAAATCAATATTTATCTGTTTAAAAAGTTTGTTTTTCCAATCTTAACCAGCCATTTTATTATCTATCTGCTTTTTCGGGGTTATATGATATTCATAATCCTCTTTACGCAGAATATCCCACTTCTGAATTAATAGCATTTCTAATTCTGAAGGCATCTCTTTTGACAGCTGTATCGCCAAATAATTTCCTTCTCCTGATATTAAAGCAGACTTATCATAAAATCGTGTTATAAATTCTTTCAAGTAATCTTTTGGCTCGATATAGCTTTTTTTTGTGGTATAATGCATCAAACTATAACTATCCAAGATTATATAATTTTTGTGCTAGTTCTGTATACAAAATGCTGATAAAGAAAACTTAATCTTCTGCAGAATCAGCAGGTTCAGAAGGGGTATCTTTCTTGGCTTTTGTTTTTTTAGCTTTTGGCTTCTCTTTTTCTTCAGTTTTCTCTATCTTCACGTTTTCTTCGGTTTTTTCTTCTGAAAGCTTTTCTTTTTTTATCTCTTGATTTTTCTCTGCTTCGAATTCTTTTTCCACTTTTAAGATTCTTATATCGCAGAAAGAAAGGGGATAGATTTTTTTTAACTTTAAGCTTAATGGCTTCTGCATTTTATTATTTAAAAGATCTTCAAATACTTTCTCATATTCTTTATCTTTTATATATTCTACAAGCTCTTCTTTCATTTTCTTTCTCAAGGCATTTCTAACTGCTCTTGAAACTTTTCTCCTTGTTACTAATATTGGCTTGATCCTTAGCTGGGCATTTTTGCATTCAGCTGAGAAAGAATCTTCCACATAATTCGTGCCTTTTCTTATCATTCTCCTTATAAAATAAGAAAGGAGAGTTGTTTTTTTCGGAACTGCAATAACATTTCCATTCTCTATCTTTGTTTTAAGCTGCATCTCAATACTTTTGCCTCTTAGAATTCTGGTTAAATCATATTTTATATACTTATTTTGGAGCTCTTCTTTTTCATATGCTTGCAGCTGTGTTGTTTTGTTTATTATGGGCATTTCTACATCAAAGAACTTCATTTTTCTTTTTGTTATTGCCATTAAAAGACACCTCCGGTTTCTTTTATAAACTTCCCCTGAATTTGGTTCATGACGGATATATTCTTATCCAATTTGTATGTTCTCATTTTATTCCTGCAAAACTTTCCCTGCTCTCTCTCCAGTTTTTTGATATTTAGATTTTTTGCATACCTGGCAGGTATACATAATATTTGTCTTTTTAGTTGTTTTTGATTTTCTTTTGAATTTGCTTACTGCTGGTTTGGAACCCCATTTTCCTTTATTGCCCATCCCTACCCCTCTCCCCCTGCTTTTAGCCCGGATAATACTACCTCTTTTCAAAGCTCCTCTTTTTGCTCCGCTGGATATATTCTTTATTTTATGTTCTGTCTTTTTATTGCAATGTGGGCAAAATCTATTTGTTGTTTTGGGTATTTTCATTTTATGGAAATTTCCTTCAACTTTCGTGGAAGTTTACATGATTGAAAAATCACAGATTTTTCATTTTACTTAAATTTTATAGAAAAGGGTGGTTTTTAAAGTTTGTTAGATAGTTTAATCTGGATATATTTGCAGGACTTAACGAGTTTGAGTGAATTGAACTTTTAATTCTGGAATGTTATTAAATGGCCCCGCCCAGAATTGAACTGGGGTTTTGTCTACGTCAAAGACATGTTCTGCCGTTAGACTACAGGGCCTGAGGAAATATATTCGCTATTGTATTTAAATCTGCTGAGTTAATAAGATTTATATACATTATTTTCATTATTTTTATATGATTGGAAAAAGGGGTTTTTCTGTTTCAAAACGCTCGCAGATTACAATTTTTGTTATAATTGCGATAGTCCTGGTTGCAGGAATTGTTTTGTTTTTTGTTTTCAGGGGAGAAATTTTCCCTTCAACTATCCCTAAGAACTTTGCCCCTCTTTACACCACTTTTTTGTCCTGTGCTGAACAATATACAGAAACTGGAGTAAATGTTTTAGAAAGCCAGGGAGGATATATTTATATGCCTGATTTTGAGCCAGGAAGCAGTTATATGCCTTTTTCCTCACAGCTGGATTTTTTAGGAAATCCCATTCCTTACTGGTATTATGTTTCTGGGAATAATTTTCAAAAAGAGCAGGTTCCTTCCAAGTCAGGGATGGAGGAACAGCTTGCAAGATTTGTTGAGGAAAAAATATCCAAGTGCAGATTGGATGATTATTATGGCAGAGGTTTTGAAATAAGTTTGGGAGCGCCAAGAGCAATTGTTAAAATCACCGACGAAAAAGTTGATGTTTCTTTGAATATGAATTTGGGCATTAAAAAAGGGGAGGATAGCGCAGTAATTAAAGACCATCAAATAGAAGTTAAAACAAAACTTGGTAAATTATACGGCACTGCAATAGAGGTTTATAATTATGAGCAGCAAAATCTGTTTTTAGAAAATTATGCTGTGGATACTCTAAGGCTTTATGCACCTGTTGATGGTGTTGAAATAACCTGCTCCCCAGAAATATGGAAAGCAGATGAAGTTTTTAGCAAATTACAGGATGCAATCGAGGTAAATACACTTGCTTTAAGAGTTAAAAACGGGGATTACACTCTTAAAAATGAGGAAAATAAATATTTTATAATTGATATTCCTACTGATGAAGATGTTAGATTTTTTAATTCAAAAGAATGGAGTTATGGATTTGAAGTAGAGCCAAGTGAAGGAAGTTTATTAATGGCTAATCCTGTAGGCAACCAGCCGGGATTGGGAATTATGGGCTTTTGCTATATACCTTATCACTTTGTTTATAATTTAAGATATCCTGTTTTAGTTCAAGTCATAAATGGCGAGGAAATTTTTCAATTCCCCGTTGCTGTTGTTATTCAGGGGAATAAGCCGAGAAAGGCATTAGAAGGAAGTCAGGCTTTGGATTTTGGTTTGCCAGAATTGTGCAGATATGCAAACACAAAAATGGATATAAAAGTTTATGATACTAAATTAAATCCAGTAGATGCAGATATTTCTTTTGAGTGTCTTGGGGCAAAATGTTACATAGGAAAAGCGCAGGGAGGGGTTTTAAGTGAGAATTTCCCGCAGTGTGTTAATGGGGACATTATTACTAAAGCAGAAGGATTTGCAGAAGGGAGATATGTTTATTCTACAACACAAGAGGGGAATGCAGATATCATCCTGGATAAGCTTAAGAGTGTGGATGTAAACTTGAATTTGGATGGAAAGCCATACAATGAAGCTGCGATAATCTCTTTTAATTCTGAAAAAAATTCAAAAACCGTTGTTTACCCTGAACAAAAGACAGTTGAATTGATTGAAGGGCAGTATGAGATTACGGTGTATATTTACAGGAGTTCTGAATTAACACTTCCTGCGACAACACAAAAACAATGTGTGGATGTTTCAAGCGGTGGTTTAGGGGCGCTGTTTGGATTAACAAAAAAGAAATGCTTTGATATACAAGTTCCAGAGCAATTAATTTCAAATGCACTTGCAGGCGGGGGGAAACAGAATTATTATATTCTGGAGTCAGAGTTGGAATCTTCTAATATAGCAGAAATAAATGCGCAGGGTATGCCGGCTCCAAAAACAATTGAAGAATTGCAGACTAATTACGAATTGTTTGAAAATAAAAATCTGGGCATTCAATTTAAATGATTAAAAAATGAGTAATAAAAAAAAGTTGTTGGGAGAGAAGCTGTTAAAATGAGAAACAAAAAAAATTTGCTGGTGAAAAGGAAAGTTGTTAGCTATAATCTGGCTAACTTACACCTGTTAGTTTTGATTTCATTGTTAATTGTTACAATTTCATTTACATCTGCGGTTTATTCAAGTTCAAGCTACCAGTATACTTCTCCTGGAATGAATTCTTTTGATTATATGCAAAGCCAGGGAATAAATATTGCACCATATATGTTTGATAAGGAAAAATGCGGAGCAGGGCAGGATTTTATAATCCAAATAAACCCAACTGGATGCCAGCCAAGTGTTATCCGAAGTGACTTGCTTGAAGAGCAGAATGTTCCTGTTTTCTGCCCTTTAATGGCGACAAAAATGAATCCTTTAATTGATGTTGAAGCAATTGATTACATGACTTTTCCTTCTAAAAATCAATATCCTCCAGAAGTTTCTGGAATTGGCTTTCATCCTGCAAGAGCAGCAATAAGAAGCCAGCAGCAATTGCTGAATTCTCCTATCTTGGAAAATATTGGCTATGCTGTTATTGTTTTAAAACAGCAGAAAAACGAATCTGCAATGCCTGAATCTGTCAAAGGAAATGTGACTGCGCATATAAGATATGATATTAAGAATGCATTTGGCGTCGGGAGTGCAAGTTATAATCTTCCTGTACTTAATGATGAGCAATGGAATGAAGATTACAAGCAGTATGGCTTTTGGAATGGAAAGGGTTATCTTCGGATAGAAGAAATCAGCGAGAACGAGGCAGATATTGCTATTTACAAGGATAAAGAAAGTAGAATTTCAACTTTGAAACTTGTGAAAGGAACTACTTCAAGAGAAGTTTATATCCCTGGATATTACTGCATTGCAGGAGTTCAGTTGAGGCTGGAGGGATTAGCAGACCCTGATACAAGAGCAAGATTAAGAGTTGGAGATGATGTTGTTGAAGTCAGCAAAGGAGAAAAATTCCTTGAGAACAAATGCCAAGTGGTTGATGATATTAAAAAAGAGGGGGTTAACCAGAAAGTTACAATTTCATGCAATACTGAAGATGGAGTGAATAGATTTAGTTTGGAGATAAAGCCAAAGATAAGGTTGAATGTTGATGAAGCGTTTCTTGATTTGAAAATAGGAGAGAAAGTTTTTGAATCTGCTGATGGTAAAGGAGGGGTTTATTTAGCAGGTGGATATTTTTCAGGAAAAAACCAAAATGAAAAAGATTTAGTTGTTTATCTTTTGAAAAAAAGTTCTAATGAAGCAACTTTAAGTGAAAATGAAATCTCTATGCTTTCTGATTCTGCAAAGAAGATAAAAGAGAATAAAGAGAAGAATAGTCAAAAAGAATTTAAAATTGGAGATACTACCTACAAAGCAGAAGATATTGTTTTTATAACACCTACTGGTACCCAGGTGGATTTTGCTGGGGGAAAAATAAAATTACTTGGATTTGCAGGTGGTGTAGATAGGGAGTTTCAGAATACAGAAACAACCCTTACTACAAATACAGAAGCAGAAAAAACTGCGGCACAAAATTTAAAATTACTTAAAGAAGCTTTTGAAACATCAAAAGAAGAATACGAGAAAGTAATAAATAATCTTCCAAATGAAAAAGTTGATGAAGCACAAACAGAGAGTGCTGGCAATACTTATGCTGAACATTCTTTATATGAACTGATAATGCTTTCAAAGGAGCTTGAGCAGAAATCATTGATGATTGATTTGGCAAATAGATTTATTGAGAGTTATCCTGACTCTTCATCCATAAAGAAAGTAAGTGACTTGCTTAGTGGTTATAGAACATCTAATTCTGAAATAGACAGCAATAATGTTTTTATTACAGGCAAATCATATGGGATTTCTTTTGAAGATATTGTTGAGCCTGGTTTTGATGATTATGGGGTTAGTGTAAGTGTTTCTGGTAAAAATGGTGATGTTCAAACTGAGAATCTTGAAAAAGGAAAAGAATACAAGCTGTTTGGCACAAATAATTTTATTATGCTTAAGGAGATTAAAGATAATTCTGCTACAATATCCCATAATATTGTTACAGCAAAAAAGGATAATGCGAATGGAAATACAGAAACAACTAATGACTTGACTATCAAGCTGAATGAATTAAAAACTGCTGGAGAGTATACTATAAAAGTTACTGGAATAAAAATAAAGAAACTGGCGAAAATAAGCCTTATCCCTATGGTTAATAATGCTGGAACAGATGCTAATTTCTCATTTGATATAAGAATTGAAAAGAGAGCAATACAGCTAAGCCCTGAAAAGATAAAAGAAAGAATATCCACACTTAATAAGACAATCGCAAAATGGGATTCACTTTCTGAAAAACTCGGCAAAACTGTTGAGGGATTTAAAGCAGCCTGTCTTGCAACAAGCGCAGTTTTAACTGTAAAAAATCTTGTTCAGAATACAGGGGGGAAATCAATTGCAAGGAAACAAGTTATGGAGCATTATAGGGATGTTTGCCAGAAAGAACTTGCTAAAACACCAAGCCAGAGCATGGACGAATGTTATTTGAAATATTCTTCTAATATTGACACTGCAGTTAATCAAGTTTATACAAAAATGAAAACACAAGAAGAGGAGATAAAGGTATTGCAACATGATTATACAACAAAAGACATTCTCGGAGAATCTGTTAATGATGAAAAACTTTTGAAAGATTATGCTCCGGTAGTTCTTGAGGGGTTAAGCAGTAGTCTCGGAGATACATTTGTAGATCCACTCAAAATCGGAGAATCAATAAAAATAGCAGATTTAACATCAGATGTTCTGCAAAAACATTCAACTGTTTATCAGTTAAGAGATATAGAATTGGCTACAAGAATTATTAAAGACACTTCTATAAATGAAGATGTAAAAAAGAGTTATGAAAAAAAGCTTTATTCAATTCTTGATGATATTGACCAGGCTTCGCAGGCGAGCAGAGATAAAACAACACTTGCTACTAAATATAGTATTGATAGTTCTAAAGTTTTAATTGGTTCTACTACAAAAATGACAGAATTTCCTTATACTGAAACAAAGTTTAGTGATATAATAGGAGTTAGTGGAGAGACTATAGATAAAAATACTTTTGTCCAATTATATGAAGATCAAAAAGATTCTCAAGATTATCTTTTGGTTTTAAATGATAATTATGTTGTTACACAGACTTATAAGATTAATAATAAGGTTTTAGTTAAAGAGAATGCGGTTAATCCTTTGAAACTTGCTTTTAAAAAGTTCGACTCAAAATCCTACCAAAACAAATTTATTTCCTCTGCTGGATATGGATGGCCTGCTGTGAGATATTATGAAACAGGGCAGGATAAAGGACTGCCTGCGCTTGTTCCTTTTGACTTGGATAATGGGTGGTACGCTGCGACAAAACAAACTCTGCCGGTTCTTGGGCAGATAAAAGCTTATGAGTCATCAGGAAGAGTTTCAAGTTTATATTTGTGCAATGTTGGAAGCAATGGGATAGAGCAGTTTAGTTCTGGAATTGGTGATGATATTTGCGAAGGAATTAATCTTGGGACAGGACAATCATATAATCAGTTTTATGGTTTGAGTAAAGAAGAAACTTCAAAAAGAATAAATGAGGCAGTTGATGCAATTGAGCAGGCTTCAAGGCAGTATAAAAAAGGAGTTAAAGAAGTAAGAATAGGAAAATACACAATTAAAGTTGGAAATCCTGCAACAAATGTTCCTGAACTTGAATGCCAGGAGTTTATGTCTCCAAAAGACTGCCATATTCTTTTCAATGTTTGCGACCCTGTGGTTTGTCCTTCAAGCAGATGCAATTTAGGGGGGAATTATGCTGTTGATGATGTTGTTCAATCAGGAATTATTGGAAGCATTGCATTATGCCTGCCAAACTTTAAAGGATTTGGAGGAGATGTTTATGTTCCTGTTTGCCTTTCTGGATTAAAAGCAGGAATTGATTCATTTTTAGGAGCAATTAAAGATTATCAAAAGTGCTTGCAGCATAGCTTAGATACAGGAGAGCAAATAGGAATTTGTGATGAGGTGCATAGCATTTACATGTGCGAGTTTTTCTGGAGGCAGATGGCCCCTCTTGCAAATTTAGTAATTCCAAAAGTTGCAGGGGCTATTATGGGGCAGAATGTTCAGGGTGGGGGAGAATATTTAGGGGTGATGAGTGCATGGGAAAATGCGCAAAGTTCAATGACTTATTTCACCCAGTATTATGCAGCAAACTCATACAAGGCATTTAAGGCAAGAACAAGCGATGAAGTGGGAAGTGCGGTATGCAAGAACTTTATTTCTGCAAAATATCCAGAAGGAAAAGGAATTTTAGATGCTCTAATTGAGCCAGATTCTCCTGTGCAGTACAGCTCATGGTTCCATGAAATTCCGTTTACAAGCGCGACTGTTCCGCCTATTTCACAATATAAAGTGTTTTATTATATATTCGCAGGAAAAGATGAAGGAGCTTATTACAGAGTTTATTTAAAAAATCCAGAAGGAAGTTCTTTCTATGAATCTAATCCTACAATTTCTGTTGCAACTGGTTACATAGGAGAAGGAGAAACAGCAACAGAAACAAAAGATTTTACTGCAACTTCAGGGTATAAACAACTTTGCATTATGGTAAACACACAAGAAGAGAACTGCGATTTCAAACAGGTTTCAACTTCTTTTGCTCTGGATTATGTAAGTGATAAATATGTTCAGGAACAGGCTGGAAAAACAGATATTAAAACCGAGAGAGAATGTGTTTCAGGAAGCCCTAGTTTGTATTCTTTTGCAACTCCAAATGTTCAGGAAGGTGCGCAGGAAGCAGTAAGTCCTGCATTATATAACCGAGGGATAACAAGAGTTTGCGCAACTGATTCTCCAGGAGGGGGGACAGATGTTTTAGATGGAGCTAATGGTTCAAGATGGGTTGAAGTGGGATATTGTGGAGATACAAAAATGAAATGCTGGCTTGATGAAAATACTGTAAAAGCGGCTATTGATATAAAAAGCATAGAGAAAGATGTTTTAAGTAAAACTTCTGAAGATTACATGAAGACTTTGGAAGGTGAGGGAAATTACTTGAATGATAATCAATATGAGGATTTTAAAAAATCTTTAACTGATAGTCTTGGGAAAGTAGGAGATGAAGTGAAGGTTGATAACACCAAAACCGCGCCAGTTATTCAAGATGTAATAACTAAGATTGATAATAGTTATAATAGAGTTTTTTACACAAACCAAAGAGCTGTGCTAATATATTTCAGAGCAAGAGCGTATAACTTGCTGGCGAGGATTTATAGCAAGGAAACTCCAGTAAAAGAACCGCCGGTGGGGGGGAACACCAACAGCACCGACGACACAAAAACCGGCTGAAACAAGTACGGGGGCAATAAAAGATTATCCTGTATTTGAATACGAAGAAAATCGTCTCGGTCTCGGTGTTTTAAATTTATTTTATACTTATGATGGAACTAGTTGGTTGTGGGCATTTTCTGCAAAGAGTAAGGATTGGAAACTTGTTGAGGAGAAAACTGCAGAAGTTAGCACGAATGTTATAACTAAATTAGCAAGTTCAAATGAAAAAACTTATGAAGAAGGATTAATTGTATTTGCTGAGAAAATGAACGAGGATACAGGAAAACTTATAGAATATTCTCCAGAAGGAGATAAAGAAGTAAAAGAGCATTTATCCTGTGGGCTTTGTGGAAAGGGGTGGCTTACAATTTGTTACGAATCTGATTGCAATAGTATTGGTTCTCAGTTAGATCGAAATACGGGGGGGAAATATAGTTGTAAATTTACAGCCGGAACTTTGGGTAATGATTGTGAGTTTGTTGAGAAATCTCTTCTTGTAACACCTGATGGTACTGAATTACATCCATTTACCTCCTATAACCAAGATATAATTCTGAACCGTATTAAATCAAAGAAGAGCTTTTATTTTACTTCTAAAAATAGCGGATTGACTCTATATGACGATGCATATTTTCATCATTCTCTTGTAGATGAATGGTTGGTAGATATTGAGGGGATAGCGGGGGCTAAGAATGTTAAAGTATCTGATATTGATAGCTGGAGATATCTTAGAATAAATAAAGAGATAATAGATATGGCGAATTTTATAGAAGGATGGATGGTAGGCAGCTAATTCTTAAAACTTATACTATAACAAGTGTGAGCCTTACATTTAATAGTGAGAGTAAGAGTCTTGTGTTAGATGTGAAACATGATTGTGATTTTATTTATTATGAACTTGTGTCTCAAGATTATTATATGGGTATAATAGACCATACTATTAGTAATGGTATACTTGATGATATTGCGGGGAATAAAAAAGTAATTCCCATTACAAAAAATGGGAAATATCATGCTAAAATATATTGTAAGAAAGACGGAAAGAATTTTGACAAAGTAAATAGCTACCCGATAATAGAGATTAACTCCTTTTAATTCTTCTTAAAAAATAAATCTAAAAACAGCAATCTGAATGCGAAAACTATAAAAGATAGAGGGAGATAAATAACAGATACTGTTTTCCTAAAGTTTAACAGAAAGATTTAAATAATAGTTATACATGTATAACTTATGGAGATTATAAATACAAAAGTCAAGAAATGGGGGAATTCATTTGGAATAATCTTGCCAATAGATATGGTTAAGAATAATGAGATTAAAGAGGGCACAGATATAGAAGTGAGGATAAACACAAAAAATAAGACTAAAGCAAGGGATATATTCGGAATACTAAAAGGCAAACCTATAAGGGACACTGACGATTTGTTAAAAGAGGTTGACAGGGATTTTGAAAAAAGATGAAAGAGTATTTTTTTGATACTTATGCTATTATTGAATTAATTAAAGGAAATCCGAAATACGAATTTGTAAAAGATTTTACAATAATAACCGGAGTAATGAATCTTGCCGAAGTCTATTATGCGTTACTTCTCGAAAATAAAAAAGAGAAAGTTGATTCATTTATAACAAATTTAAATTTGCAATTATTAAATATTTTGTCAGATACTGCAATTAAGGGGGCATTATTCAGATATCAACATAAAAAAGCAAATTTTTCCTATATTGACTCGGTGGGCTATATTTTAGCTTTGGATAATAACTTTATTTTTTTAACAGGAGATAAAGAATTTGAAGATTTAGAAAATGTTGAATTTGTTAAAAAGTAAATAATAACTTTTAAAGATTGTATTATGCGGAAGAAAGCTCAGAGATTATGAAAATCTCTGGGACTTCAAAACAGGTATATTTTGAAGTGATTCGAACGAGTTCGAATCTTATCATTAAAATACCATCTAAAGATTGTATTATGCGGAAGAAAGGATTCGAACCTTTGCAGGCACTAAGCCAACAGGTTTCTCCCGAACGAATCAGTTATTTGCTGAATAGGATTGTCTAATCCATTCGCTCGACCTAAGCCTGTCTCGTTTGACCGCTCCGACACTCCCGCCTAGAAATAAAGAAATTCATTAATATAAAAAGGTTTGGAATTTTTAATTTATAACTGGATAGGATGCGATAGCAGTAGTATAGATAACCTGGTTATAGCTAATAGGAGTTGTTTTTATCCTTAATAACTGATAAACTCGCTTAATAAATAATGTCAGAAAAATAAACTACGCCCCTCTTATAGATTAATATCCCTCTTCTTTATTATTTCTTCTTTGCCTTTGCATCTGCTTTTGTTTCTGCTTCTTTTATCTTGAGCTTGTCTTCAAGCTTGAGTTTTTCTATTAATTCCTTATACCTGTTTCTTATTGTAACTTCGGTTATTCCTGCGACATCTGCAACTTCTCTTTGAGTTTTCTTTTCATCATTGATTAATGCAGCAACATACAGAGCAGCTGCAGCGATTCCTGCTGGTCCTCTTCCAGATGTTAATTCTGCTTCTTCTGCTTCTCTTAAAACTTTTAAAGCGTCGTTTTGTGTTTTTGGCGAGAGTTTTAGAACAGAGGAAAATCTTGAAACATAGTCTTTAGGCGAGCTTTGTTTTATTGTTATTCCTAATTTTCTTATTATAAATCTGTATGTTCTTCCAATCTCTTTTCTTTCAACATCTGATGCAGTTGCCATTTCATCTAAAGTTCTTGGTATGTCGTAACTTCTGCATGCTGCATATAAACAAGCTGCTATTACTGATTCCATACTTCTCCCACGAACTAACCCTCTTTGAAGAACATAATTATAGATTCTTGCTGCTTCATCTCTCACAACATTTGGAAGATTAAGATAAGAAGAAATAACTCTTAGCTCTGCCATAGCCAGCCTTAAGTTTCTTTCAATGCTTGTAGAAACTCTTTCCTGCCATTTTTTAAGCCTTAGAAATTTTCTTGTTTGGCTTGGGTCCAGCTTGTATAAGTCAGAAAGCTCTCCTACATTAGTTGTTAAGCCCTGGTCATATTTCTGCATGCTCATTGGAGCCCCACCACGGCCTTTTTTTTCTGACTTGTCAAATTGCCCTTGGGCATCCTGCCCGCTGTCAACCATTTTTTCTTCAACTACCAAACCGCAATCATTGCAGATGACTTCACCTCTATGTTCATCATAAGTCAGATTAATACTGTTGCATTCAGGGCATTTTTTTACATAAGCCATTTTACTATTTTAGAATTTAACATAAGGTTTATAAAGTATTTAGGGTTAAGCTTTATAAACCTTTTTGTGTTTATAAAGCTTTCTATATGTTTTAAACCGAATAAGTGCTGAAGATAGATGATTTTAAGAATTATTCAATCAGATCTACTCACTCCTAGAAAAAGTAATTCTTATCCTAAACCTGTTAGTCTTATTCCAAAAGCTCGGCCTGTACAAAACCCTCTTGTGAAGGGCGATTGGTAATTCTCGCCTTGCCAAGTTCTGTTTCTATAACTGCACTTTTTACAAGAATATTCTGCCTCGCAAGGAATCTGTTGCTTATAGTTTCAAGAACATTTTTTATTTTTGCCTTTTTTGTTTTTCCTGTTTTTTTGCTGAAAACATTTGCAACATCTGCTTGCAACAAGACAGTTTTTTGCTTATTTCCGTGAGTTCTTATCTTTTTTACTTTTGTTGCTTCTAGCTTTACAATTCTTGCCTGGCCTTTTCTTTCATACAATTTCTTTTTTCTGCTTTGAATATATCTTCCGCCTGATACTTTTCTTCCTTTCTTCATGATAAAGAAGTTATAATGTTAATTTAAATAGCTTTCTATCCCTGATTTATAATTATGCAGGTATAAACCGCTTTTTATTGGTTCAGCTTGGAAGTAATATAGAAGATTGACAAAAGAAAAGTTTAAAAACTAATTTTGAGAATGAAAGATATGGTTAACGGAATTGAGAGGCCTTTGGATTTGTTGAACAACAGTAAGGGAAAAGAAGTTTTAGTATATCTTAAAGGAGATAAGCAATTCGTTGGAACTTTGTTAGCTTTTGACATCCACATAAATCTTGTGTTGGACAACACAAAAGAGATGCAGAACAGCGAGATAAAAAGAAACATTGGACTGACATTTTTGCGAGGGGACACTATAATATTTATTTCTCCTGCTTCAACAACTTTAAAAAAGAAATAGATTTTTCTTTAAAGGATATTTTTGAGTATATAGTGAAAGACATAGAGAATTTACCAAAGTTATATGTCTTTCCCTTGATAGTCAAGACATATTTGAAGAATTACCCATGTCATTGATTATATATGTCTTTAAATAGTTTAGTCTGATTTTATCAGCATGCAGATTAAAGTCAGAAAAATAAATCCTGACGGGCAGGTAAGGCTTGAAACTTCTGGGGAAATAAAGGAGATTTTAATAAATGAGGATTTTTTGTATCCAAACAAAGAATCTGTTTCTATTTGCTTTAGGGGAAAAAATTCTTCTGGAATTGTTGACCTTACCCCTATGGAAATCGAGCATATATATTCTGTTTTTATAAAGAAAAAGCATTTAGTCAAGGGCATTAAAAAAATGGTTTTCAGGAAAGAGTGATTGAAAGGTTTTTAAAGAATTCTTGCTTTTGTATCTTATGATTCAAGATATTAAAATAACTTTTCTTGGAACAGCAGATGCAATCCCGACTGCAAGAAGGAATCATACTGCTATTTTGCTTAGCTATGCAAATGAAAACATTTTGGTGGATTGCGGAGAGGGAACACAGAGACAGTTTAGATTAGCAGGATTAAATCCTTTGAAATTAACAAGGATATTAATAACTCATTGGCATGGAGACCATGTTTTAGGACTGCCGGGGCTGTTTCAAACTTTGGCTTTTCAAGGATATAATAAAACACTGCATCTTTTTGGACCAAAAGGGACAAAAAAGTATGTAGATGAAGTTTTGAACACTTTTGTTTTTGCAGGAAAATTAGATGTTAAGATTGAAGAGGTTTCCAACAAAAAATTCTTTGAAACCAAAGATTTTTATCTTGAGGCAAAAAGCATGAGCCATGGATGTCCTTGCAATGCTTATTGTTTTGTCAAGAAAGGAAGCTTGAGGATTGATAAAGCGAAATTGAAAAAAGCAAAAATTACTCCTGGCCCGATTCTGCAAGAGATTAAACAGGGGAAAGACATAATTTTTAATGGAAAAAAATTTAAGGCAAAGGATTTAACTTATAAAGCTGATGAGAAAAAAATCTGCTTTGTGCTTGATACGAAATTAAATCCGGATGTTGTTGATTTTGCAAAAAATTCTGATTTGCTTATTTCAGAAGCAGGATTTTCTTCTGAGCTTGAGGAAAAAGCGAATGAGTATAAACATTTAACTTCCAAGCAGGCAGCTGAAATTGCCAAGAAAGCTAAAGTTAAGAAGCTTGTTTTAACTCATATAAGCCAGAGATATGAAAAAAATCTTGGAAAGATTTTGAATGAGGCGAAAAAGTATTTTAAGAATTCTTTTCTTGTTAAGGATTTGGATGTCGTAAAAATCTAAAGATTTTTAGGGTAACAAAATTCCAAAGAATTTTGGTGTTGTTGGAGTTTAATTCTAAAAAATCTGATGTCAAGAATGCTTTGCGAAAACTGCATCCTTTAGGATACAGTTGAGTATTCTTGAGCATCCAAAAATCCAAACAAACCACACCTTTTAAAGTGTGGTAAAACACAAGGATTTTTTGATAAAACAAACACTTTTAAATATCCTTTTTGATTTCTTTTTGTGTGATTATGCCCCGGTAGCTCAGCCTGGATAGAGCACTAGCCTTCTAAGCTAGGGGTCGCAGGTCCAAATCCTGTCCGGGGCATTTAAAAATATTATGTCAAAATTGCTGATGCAGAAAACTGCACACTTT
>Ga0180732_1000491_pt1 | contig 34086 bp, 23 predicted proteins | sample KR11_01MetaG_FD_148674 | JGI IMG/M metagenome (GOLD analysis project Ga0180732, IMG submission 148674) | Groundwater microbial communities from the Olkiluoto Island deep subsurface site, Finland - KR11_0.1 MetaG | ecosystem: Environmental > Aquatic > Deep subsurface > Groundwater | place...
AATAAAATTGTCGCAGACATGTTGGGATACGAGTCTGTTGAAGAACTGACAAAAGAATTTAAATTTTCCGAGGCTTATTCTCCGGAAAGAAGGTTGGAACTTATAAGAATTCTTGAACAAGAAGGTACTCTCACCGATTTTGAGATAGAAGTTAAAAAAAAGGATGGGGGAAAAATAGATTTAATTATTTCTGCAAAAATATATCCCGAAGACGGTTATATTGAAGGTGCAATGATAGATATTACCGAGAGGAAACATCTTGAGTCTCAAGTCCGACAAGCCCAGAAGATGGAGTCAATAGGCACGCTGGCTGGAGGAATTGCTCATGATTTTAATAATCTGCTTATGGGGATTCAAGGATATACATCTTTAATACTAAACGATCTTAATCCAGGTGAAGATCATTATGATAAGCTCAAAAACATTGAAAAACAGGTTAAAAGGGGTGCAGAACTCAGTGCACAGTTGTTAGGTTTTGCCAGAGGCGGGAAATATGATGTTAAACCTACGCATATCAATAAATTGCTTAAAAAAAGCGCTGAAATGTTTGGACGTACAAAAAAAGAAATCACCATCAGAGAGAAATATGCACCTGATCTTTGGACAGTAAAAGTTGATCGGGGACAGATAGAGCAGGTTTTTTTGAATTTATTTATAAATGCCTGGCAGGCAATGCCGGATGCCGGTGACATTTATCTGGAGACAAGCAATGTCGTTTTCAGCAGGAGTAATACAAAGCCTCTTGAGGTGAAACCGGGAAAATACGTCAGGATATCAGTTACCGATACAGGTATCGGCATGGATGAGCAAACTGCGAGTCGTGTCTTTGATCCCTTCTTTACAACAAAAGGTGTGGGAAGGGGCACCGGACTTGGGCTGGCTTCAGCCTATGGTATTATTAAAAACCATGGCGGTATGATTCATGTTTACAGCGAGAAAGGTCGAGGTTCAACTTTTAATATTTACCTGCCGGCAGTAGATGCAAAGGCTGAGCCGATATTATTTCATGATGAGGGAGAGGTGAAGACCGGCAAGGAAGAAGCAATACTTTTGGTAGATGATGAGGCGATAATATTGGATGTAGGTGAAGAAATCCTCGACGCACTTGGATACAGGGTGTTTTTGGCATCAGGAGGCAATGAAGCTATAGAAATCTATAAAGAGAATAAAGATAAAATTGCTTTGGTTATTCTTGATATGGTTATGCCTGGCATGGGTGGAGGGGAAACTTACAAGGCTTTAAAGAGTATCAACCATGATATTAAGGTCATGCTTTCCAGTGGATACAACCTTGGCGGGGAGGCAGCAGAAATTATGAAACAAGGGGTTAACGATTTTATTCAGAAGCCATTTACAATGACAAAATTGTCTCACAAAATAAGGAACATTTTAGAGAAAAAATAAAACAGGGTTCAGAGGTTCAAGGTTCACCCCCGATCCCTGATCCCTGTTTTTTTAGTTGACAATCAGTTTTGAGTTAATTATATACTTTGCCTGCTTTTCTGGAAGTATTTCTTGGAGGCCGGGGGAACTTTATGTTCCTGAGGCCTTTTTTTTGGATTTTATAAGGTAAAAAAAGGAGGTGGTTCCATTGGTTTGTTCAACTGTTAGAGAGGGTATGAATTGCCCATTTATGACTGCAAATGGATGTGATTATAATGGCGGAGTTTGCCATAAAATTGATGAGAAATGTAAAGGATGTAACCGCAGTGCTGAATTTTCATCTGGATGGTATTGTACTGTATATCCTGATCCATCTTTAAAATGGAAAAACGGGGATTGCAACTTTGCCTCTCATATTTCCGTAGCATCAAATGGTACAAAAGCAAAACTTAATCCATTAAAGGCATCCAAAAGAGGGAACAGATAATGTTGCTTTCGATCCAAAGATAAACCCCGCTCAATTGAAGGGCGGGGTTTTCTTGTCTTACATCTTCCTGAAATTTAAGCTTCTTTTCCCTTGACATTTTTCCTGCCTAACCTGTAAGACCACTCTTATTGATTAATCTGTTTAAACTACTACACTTGGTGGTACTCTATAAAAAGGTTTTACCGTTACAGTAATTATTCAAGAGTGCCTAAAGTGAGCTAAAGTGCCTAAAATGCCTAAAGTTAAGGAATTCCGCCATCTTATATATCCCTTAAGCCATCAATGCACGAGGGGCAAACTCCTCTTTGAGTTATCAATTAGCACGCCGAAGGCGTACCACAACTTTAGGCACTTTAGCTCACTTTAGGCATTTTAGGCACTTAACAGTTTATTTATCCCAAATTTAGATCTCTCATAAGGCCATGTTCGGAGGTTTTATTTATGAATCCTATTGCTACAGATCTTAATAATATTATCAATAAAGGGAATCCCTATATAATGGGAATGCTGTCTAAACTTGGTAAAAACCTTTTTTTCCCAAAAGGTATATTGAGCCAGAGCGCAGAGGCAAAGGAAAAGGCTTATAAGATTAACGCAACAATCGGTATTGCTAAAGAGCAGGGTAGAACCATGCGCTTTGATTCGGTCGTATCGTCGATAAATGAAATCCGTCCCGGAGAGTCATTAACCTATGCTCCGTCATTTGGTATTCCTGCTTTAAGAAAGCTATGGCAGAAATCTCAATTTGAAAAAAACCCTTCTCTATCCGGCAAATCCATAAGCATGCCTGTGGTTACATGCGGTATTACTCATGCCATCAGTGTATTTGCAGATGTCTGGGTGGATCCGGGCGACGTTATAATATTACCCGACATGATGTGGGGAAACTATAACCTTATTTTAAATGTTAGAAAAATGGCAAGAATTAGCAAATATCCTATATTTTCAGAAAAGGGGGGATATAATCTTAAAGCCTTTGAGGAAAAAGTAAAGGATGAGGCAAAAAAACATGAAAAGATTATCGTTTTACTTAATTTTCCGCACAACCCTACCGGATATACGCTTACCGAGAAAGAGGCAGATAGTATAATTAAAACTCTTACTGATGTAGCAGAAGGAGGAACAAACACAATTGTTGTTTCTGATGATGCTTATTTTGGACTCTTTTATGAAGAAGAAACATTAAAGGAATCTATATTTGCACGTCTTAGCGGGCAGCATCCCAGGCTTCTCGCTATAAAGCTTGATGGTGCAACAAAAGAGAACTTTGTGTGGGGCTTGAGAGTGGGTTTTATTACGTACGGATGTCAAACCGAAGGTGATTCTGCAGATATTTATGATGCTCTTGAAAGAAAAACTGCTGGAGCTGTCAGGGGTTCCATATCCAATGCTTCACATCTGGGCCAGTCTATAGTATTAAAGTCTATGCAGCATGGAAAATATCCCGAAGAGAAGAAGGAGAAGTTCGAGATACTTAAAAGTAGAGCCATGCGAGTTAAAAAAGTTCTTTTGGAGCCCAGATACAAAGATGCCTGGGATGTTTATCCCTTTAATTCAGGGTACTTTATGTGTATCAGACTAAAGCGGGTTAATGCTGAAAAGCTCAGGCTTCATCTTCTGGAAAAATACGGAGTTGGGCTTATTTCCATGGGAGAATCCAATTTAAGAATAGCCTTTTCATGCCTGGAAGAGGAAGATATCCCTGAATTGTTTGATATCATACTAAAAGGAATAGAAGATCTGAATTGAAGATTGAAAATTGAAGATTGAAGATTGAAGGAATTCTATTAATTTTATAACAAAAAGACAGAGCGAAGCGATTCCACAAATATTCAATATTCAATATTCAATATTCAATTTTGACTATGGCATGTACAGTCGTTTATTGGCCAAAATTAGAACCAGGCCCAATTATAGCAAATGGCTATATTTATTAATCTATTTAAAAAAATTTTTCAGTCTGTTGCCGGCAGAGAAAGATCTGTCAGCATAGCTCTTGCTGGCAAGTGGACTCTTTATTTTATAGTAATCGGCATAATTGCAGGCCTCGGCTCAATTATTTTTCATTATCTATGCCAGCTTGGAATTCATTATTTCATGGATTTTATGGCTGGTTATAGACCTCCGTTTCCTGCCGGTGAGCATCATACTCTACCACCAACAACAACCCCCTTTAATAAATGGATTCTGCTTTTTCTTCCCGCTTTTGGTGGAATTATTAGTGGCTGGCTTGTATATTCCTTTGCGCCTGAAGCAGAAGGACATGGAACAGATGCCGCTATTGATGCCTATCATAGAAAAGGCGGCTTTATGCGAGGCAGAGTTCCAATTATAAAGACCATAGCTTCGGCCATCACCCTTACAACAGGAGGTTCAGGGGGCAGGGAAGGCCCTATAGCTCAAATTGGGGCTGGATTTGGTTCATTTCTTGCGACAAAGTTGAAACTTTCCGACAGGGAGCGCAGGATAATGATGGCTGCCGGCGTAGGTGCAGGTGTAGGCAGTATTTTCAGGGCTCCTCTGGCAGGAGCACTTTTTGCTGCTGAAGTTCTATACAGAGATCCTGAATTTGAGTCAGAAGTTATTATACCTGCGGGGATTTCTTCTGTTGTTGCCTATTGCGTGTTCTGCCTGGTTTTTGGCTGGGGGTCTCTGTTTGAGTCGCCGGATTTTAAATTCCGCAATCCGCTGGAATTAGGGCCATATACCATTCTTGCCCTGGTGCTTGTAGGTATGGGCATTTTTTACATTAAATCATTTTACAGTGCAGTCAGATTTTTTAAAAAATTAAATGTTCCAAATCACATAAAACCAGCCATAGGGGGACTCTGTACAGGCATAATAGGCTTCTTTTTACCCCAGACACTGGCTTTTGGATACGGTTTTGCTCAGAAAGCGATTTATAATGAACTGACAATACCTTTTTTGCTCTTTCTTGCGGTCGGCAAAATTTTAACAACATCATTTTCTATTGGTTCAGGAGGGAGCGGGGGGGTTTTCGGGCCTTCAATTGTAATCGGTGGAGCAGTCGGCGGTGTGGTTGGAAAGGTTTTCAATCAAATTATGCCGGGTGTTGTAACCCAGCCCGGAGCTTTTGTAATTGTTGGCATGGCCGGCTTTTTTACGGCTGTTTCAAACACTCCGATTTCAACCATTATATTTGTAAGCGAGATGACCAATTCTTATCATCTGCTTTTGCCGAGCCTTCTCGTTTGCTCTGTGTCTTACCTCGCAGCGCAGAAATGGACTATTTATGAAAAACAGGTAAAACGCAAGATAGATTCTCCTGCACATGCGGGAGATTTTTTTGTAGATATTTTACAGGCAATTAAGGTGAAGGATCTAATGCACCTTGTGAAAAAGGTAAGCCTTATCTCTCAGGACATGCCTTTCTTGGATTTTAAGGAGTTTTTTTCAAAGACAAAGCAGCATTATTTTCCTGTTATGGACAAGGATGAAAGACTTGTAGGAATATTTTCCAGTACTGATATCAGGGAAGTTATCTTTTCACAGGAGATTGAGCACCTTGTTATAATGCAGGATATTGCGATATCAGATATAATTGTAGCCACACCTTCAGAAGATCTAAACTCTGTACTTAGAAAGTTTACCATAAAAAATATAGACAGCCTTCCTGTGGTTAAAGATGATGATCACGGTATTCTTGTCGGAATGCTGAACAGGAGAGAAGTAATTTCTTTTTACAATGAGCAGATACAGAAGATAAAGAACGAGGCAGAAAAAAACAGCTAATATTGTAACACTTTAGCGCTGTTAAATATTATTTTTTTGACAGGATCTACAAGATATTCAGGATTTAAATTATTGAAACTTTTCCTGTTAATCCAAATCTAAATCCTTATACCTTGATACACACCTTCTTCATGTTGTGATTATATTTTATGATTTACTGGATAGCTGCAATGAGAGTTGGCTTTGTTTGTGCACTTTATATAAAATCTTGTTTATCCCTGGCCCAGACCCCGAACACATTGGCTTAAACGAGTTGATTCAGGCGTATAATACCAGAGTAAACTTAATATCTAAATTAAATCGGATAGCACCAGGGCAGGCCTGTTATCCTGTCAGATTCTTTTTCAAAAGGCTAAATTGTTACTTAATATTTAACGTGCATTAAAAAAAGACCATGTGGAGGTGCTGTAGCGCCGGCTTTGTTGCGGTTTTTTGAAATAAGTATTTGCTTGAAGTCATCAGGTGTGATTTTACCAAGCCCTACATCTACAAGAGTACCAACGATATTGCGTACCATATGCTTTAAAAAACCATCTGCTTCTATTTCAAAGTAAAGACAGCTTATATCTTTTTGCTCGATCGTTGCATTCAAAATGTTCCTTGTAGTATGTGATCTTGGGCTTCCCGTTCCTTCAAATGCCTTGAAATCATGTAGACCTATTATATGAGAAATTGATGATCTCATAGCATTCGAATCAAGTTTTTTTCGAATAAACCACACATACTGCCTGCCGATGGCAGCAGGTGTATGGCAATTTAATATCCTGTAGCTGTAAATTTTGCTTTTTGCGTCATATCGGGCATGAAACTTTTCATCAACTTCCTTACATTCCTTTATTACAATATCATCCGGCAGGAGGCTGTTTAACCCTTTATAAAATGTTTCCGGCAACAGGGCTGTATTGCAATTAAAGTTAGCTGCCTGGCCAAAGGCGTGGACTCCAGCATCAGTTCTGCCGGAGCCTGTCAGGCTAACTTTATTGCCCGTCATTTTCATCAAAGCCTTTTCAATTTCTCCCTGAATCGTACTCAGATTTTTCTGTCTCTGCCAGCCATGATAGGAGCTGCCGTCATATTCTATTGTAATTTTGAAGTTTTTAGGCATTGCGTGTTATTCTACGAGTCTCTTTCGAAGAAGTCCTTTGAATGGCACATCAAGAAGTTTTATCAGGGGGATAGATTTATTAAAGCTTAATTTATAACTCAAGTTTCGCAACCACTAATTCCTATGAACCTGCACTTTAAAGCTTTTGTTGCATAGGGGGGGTGCGAAACTTGAGTTATAACCTGTCACAACGTGTATTCGCGAGCTGTTCTTCAAAAATATCATCCATCAAATCAGCAAATTTTTTTATAGGGTACTCGGTACTGCAGAACTTGCAGAAAAGGTAAGCACGCCGTCACGATTTTTTTAGAATCAGTTTTTTACCGCAAGTTAAGCAAATAGCAAAATGTTTTTCTTCCACTTTTTTACGACTCCTTAAGCTCAAAATATCGTTAACAATATTAATTTACAGTAAAATTCTATTGAAGTCAAACGCCGAAATATATATTGTAAAAAAAGATAGTTTGCGTTTATTATAAATCATGGACCGGGGATCAGGGGTTTCAGGAAACTTTTTTTAGAGGAATTTCATATATGGAAAATTTAATTTGTCCGGGTTTTATGGCGGCAGGAGTAGCTTCCGGTCTTAAAAAGTCTGGCGGAAAGGATTTAGCCATTATTTTTTCAAAGATTCCTGCAAAAGCTGCGGGAGTTTTTACCAGCAATAAAGTTAAGGCAGCACCAGTGATACTTGATATGGAACGCATTCAATCGGGCAGATGTCAGGCAGTAATAGTAAACAGCGGAAACGCTAACTGCTGTACGGGCGATAAAGGATTGGATGATGCAAAAACCATGGCAAGATATGCGGCCTCGGGCCTCGGAATCTCTGAAGATCTGGTTCTTGTGTGTTCAACAGGAGTTATTGGGGAGCCATTGCCGATTGACAAGATACAGCAAGCGATTCCAGGCCTTATCGACTCTTTAAGACCAGAAGGAGTTTATGATCTTGCAAGAGCTATAATGACGACAGATACTGTTCCAAAGACTATTTCAAGGCAGGGTAAAATAGACGGTAAAACCTTTACGGTAATCGGCGTTGCTAAGGGTTCCGGCATGATATGCCCTGACATGGCAACCATGTTATGTTTTATCTGCACTGATATTGATGCTGACCATGAATTGCTTAAGAATCTTCTTTATAACTCGACTCAGCGATCCTTTAATCGAATAACCATAGATGGTGATACAAGTACTAATGATACAGTTATTATCATGGCAAATGGTCTTTCAAGTGCAGTTATTAAAGGTGTTGAGCGTATAGATTATTTCCAGAATTTACTAGATGACGTACTTATCGATCTTGCAAAACAGATAGTTAGAGATGGCGAGGGGGCAACAAAATTTATTGAGATATATGTTAAGGGCGCTTTATCGGATAATGATGCGCATAAAATAGCCAATACTGTTGCAAATTCAAATCTTGTTAAAACAGCACTTTTTGGCGAGGATGCCAACTGGGGAAGAATTATTGCTGCGGCTGGAAGGGCGGATGCCCCTCTTGAGGAGGGTAAGATAAATATATTGTTTGATGATGTTTTGATGGTAAAAAACGGTATGGGATGCGGGAAGGCTGTTGAAGCTGAAGCAACGAAGGTTCTTATGAAGCCTGAGCTGCGTATATCTATTGACTTAAACATGGGTAAAGGATGTGCATCTGTATTTACGTGCGATTTTTCTGTTGAGTATGTTAAGATTAATGCAGACTACAGATCGTAGTTCCCTGTTCCTAAATGGCCCTTTTTCACAATCTCAGTGTCAATCGTCAGGATTGCTTGTGCGAAGTACTAAGAGTACGTCTCCGCACAATCCTTTGATTTCCTTGACCTTGCAAAAAATTGCTCATTTATGAACAGGAAACTAAATAATATAAAAATAATAGGCAACTCGAATTATGCCTTTAATGCGACTTCAAAAGTTTCTTTCATCTGCAGGATTTTGCTCGAGGAGAAAAGCAGAGGAATATATTAAGGATGGGCATGTCAAGGTTAATGGAGAGGTGGTTTCTGTACTCGGGACAAAAATTGATCCGGAAACAGACCGTGTCGAAGTAAAGGGTAAGCTCGTTGAAGCAAAACATGATCTTATTTATATAGCCCTGAACAAGCCGCGAGGTTATGTTGCGAGTTGCAGCCAGAAAGGCGATAAGATAGTACTTGATCTAATAAATATTCAAGATCGTGTATATCCTGTCGGCAGGCTTGACAAGGATTCTACCGGCCTTCTGCTTCTTACAAATGATGGTGAGCTTCATCTCAGGCTGTCACATCCTTCCTTTGATCATGAAAAAGAATATGAGGTTGTTGTAGTTACGCCGATTTCAGATGGCGCTCTTAGAAAAATGGCCCAAGGCATGCCTATGATGGGTACGAAAACCAGACCCGCTGATGTTAAAAGAATTTCAGCGAAGGTTTTTTCCATCATACTTAAAGAAGGTAAAAACAAGCAGATAAGACGTATGGTCAGGAAGATGGGGAATAATGTTGTTCGACTTAAGAGAATAAGGATTTCAAATATAAAACTTGGGAATCTGCCTGAAGGGAGCTGGCGCTATCTGACGGAAGAAGAGAAACAAGAACTTTTGTAACATAAAACTTGATAGTATAGGAATTTCCATTTTTTGGTTAATGAATTCGGTATGATAAGACAGATGAGTAAAAAGTGCCTAAAGTGAGCTAAAGTGCCTAAAATGCCTAAAATGCCTAAAGTTCCCGCCTGCCTCGCCTGAGCAAGTCAACGAAAGGACGAAGGGCATTGAGTAGTGCTCGCGATGGCGGGCAGGGTGGTACGCCTTCGGCGTGCTATAGATATTCAGGTCTTGATTATAACTTCAGTCGGAAATAAAGTAAGCAAAGTTGTATGCTAAAAAAGTTAAAATTGGCAGCGCCGAAGGCGCATTCCTTAACTTTAGGCACTTTAATATACTTTAGCTCACTTTAGGCACTTATGTCCACACCGAAGGTGCAGCTAAGTTCATGGAGAACAATATATGGTAACATTTGAATCTTTAATTTCACGTAAGAGTAAAGTCGCCGTTGTTGGTCTGGGATATGTCGGGCTTCCCCTGGCTGTTCATCTTTCAAAACACTTTGAAGTAGTTGGCTATGATCTGAAGTCTGATAGAATTAAAGAACTTGAATCAGGCCGTGATCGAACACTGGAGGTCTCTGCAGAAGATTTGAGTAAGGCCGGAATATCTTTCACAAGCGATAAAAAAAATCTGTCCGCATGCAGCCTTATTATTGTTGCTGTGCCTACACCGATTGACGAACATAGAATTCCGGATTTAGGACCTTTGATTGGAGCTTCAAAAGAAGTTGGGGAAAATATGGTTAAAGGAGCATGCGTTGTGTTTGAATCCACGGTTTATCCCGGCGCTACGGAAGAAGTCTGTGTCCCTATCCTGGAGCGGGAATCAGGGTTTATACTGGGAAGAGATTTTACAGTTGGTTATTCTCCGGAAAGAATAAATCCCGGCGACAAGGAGCATACTCTTGAAAGTATAGTTAAAGTGGTTTCAGGATCGGATGAAGAAACAGCGGATCTTTTGTCTGAGGTCTATAGTACGGTGGTAAAGGCTGGGATTCACAGGGTTTCTTCTATAAAAGTAGCAGAGGCAGCCAAAGTTATTGAAAATACGCAGAGAGATTTAAACATAGCACTTATGAATGAACTTTCCATGATTTTTCATAAAATTGGAATAGATACATTAGAAGTTCTTAAGGCCGCGGGAACAAAATGGAACTTTCTTCCTTTCAGGCCAGGTCTGGTCGGTGGACACTGCATAGGAGTTGATCCATATTATTTGACTTTCAAGGCCGAATATTTAGGGTACCGTCCTGAAATCATATTAGCGGGTAGAAGAATTAATGATAATATGGGTAAATATGTCGCAGAACAGACAGTTAAATTGCTAATCAGAGCGGGCAAGCAGGTGCGTGGTGCAAAAATTGCGATACTGGGGCTTACCTTCAAGGAAGATGTGCCTGATTTGAGAAATACAAAGGTAGTTACAATCATAAATGAGCTTAAGGACTACGGGGTGGAAGTTTGTGTGCACGACCCGCTGGCAGAAGCAAGCGAAGCCAAAGCATATTACAACCTTGAACTGCAGGAGGATATTCAAAGGCTTGCAGGGGTTGATGGAGTTATTGTTGCCGTTATTCATAAATTATACAGGGAGATCGGTCTTTCAAAAATTGCGGGTTTATGCACGAATGGGGTGCCGCTTGTAATGGATTTAAAGGGCGCCTTCAGCATTGCTGAGGCAAAGAAACTTGGTATTACATATTGGAGACTGTAAAAATTTGTAACTACTCAGGTTCACAGTTCCAGGGTTCACGGTTCAAGGTTAGAGAACGATGAAAATTGAACGTTTTGAGGATATTGAGGCTTGGCAACTGGCACGTGAATTCATCAACTATCTCAAAAAATATGAAAAGCGCAAAGTAGCCAACCGTGAACCGTGAACCTGACAACCCGAGTAGTTTTTATATAGGAGGTTTATGTGTCTATACTGTTTGAAGCCACAGAAATTAATGGAATGACCATTAAGAACAGGTTTGTCCGTTCAGCGACCTGGTCAGGCATGGCAGGAGATGACGGATCATGTACACCAAAGCTTATAGAATTGCTGGTTAAGCTTGCAGAGGGAGGGGTTGGTTTAATCATCTCAGGACATACATATGTTTGCAAGAAGGGGCAGGCAAGTCCATGGCAGTTAGGTATTTACAAAGACGAGCTTGTCCATGGCCTGCAAGAGATGACGGATGCTGTCCATGAAAAAGGGGGGAAAATCATGGTTCAGCTTGCACATGCAGGTATGTTTGCAAATCCTAAGCTAACAGGAGAAACACCTGTTGCTCCATCGGCTTTAAGCGGTTTTACTGAACATATTTCAAAGGAGATGGATTTCAATGATATAGAGGAACTGGTTAAAGGTTTTGGCGAGGCTGCTTTGCGAGGGAAAAATGCGGGTTTTGATGGGATACAGATACATGCAGCTCACGGTTATCTGATAAGCCAGTTTCTTTCACCGGTTTTCAATAAAAGGAAAGATCAATATGGAGGCAGCATAGCAAACAGGGCGTATATCCTTATTGAGATATTAAGAAGTATAAGAAAGAAAGTTGGTAAAAACTATCCATTGCTAATAAAAATGAACTCAAGGGATTTCCTGGAAGGAGGCCTTGAACTCGAAGAATCAATAAAAGTGGGGGCAATGCTTAAAGAAGAGGGTATAGATGCGATAGAAATCAGCGGTGGAACTGCTGTTTCGGGGAAGCTGAGTCCTGTTAGAACAGGCATCTTATCCGAAGAGGATGAGGCCTACTTTAAAGATGCAGCACGTGCTTTTAAGGAGAGTATCGATATCCCGCTAATTCTTGTGGGTGGAATCAGGTCTTATGGTGTTGCAAAAGATTTAGTTGAGGGTAATATTGCAGACTATATTTCCATGAGCAGGCCATTCATAAGAGAACCTGATTTAATTAACCGATGGAAGTCAGGGAGTCAGGATAAGGCGAACTGCCTTTCCGACAGCAAGTGCTTTGCTCCTGCCATGAGCGGAAAAGGTGTATATTGCGTGGTTGAAAAAAGACTGCGTGATAAAAAAACCTAATCTCAAAGGCTCCCCTCTAAGAAATCTTATTTCTTGTTTAATATCTCCTTTATTTTTCCTGACAGATCATTTAGACTAAAAGGCTTCTGTATAAAACCATCACAGCCGCGGTTCAATATAGCAGTCGCCTCGCCATCAATGCTGTAGCCGCTTGAAAGAAGTACCTTTATATCCTGGTTCATTTCCTTCATTCGGTTATAGACTTCGCTACCGCTCATATTAGGCATAATCATATCTAAAAGCACTATATCTATCTCATCCTGATTTTTTCTGTAAAGTTCTATAGCCTTTTTCCCGTCGTTAGCTAAAAAGACTTTGTAGCCTATGTTCTCCAGCAATTCCTTGCATACTTCTTGAATAACTTCTTCATCATCTACCAGGAGGACAGTTCCGGTACCATTAATGAGTTTATCAGAAGTTTTAGTAACTTTCCGGACCTTTTTTTTAGATGCAGGCAGATAAATCCTGAAGGTGGTCCCGTGTTGCTTGATAGATTTAACATCAATATATCCGCCATGAGCCTTTATAATACCGTAAACAGATGCAAGCCCCAGACCGGTGCCTCTTCCCATCTTTTTTGTTGTAAAGAAAGGGTCAAATATCCGTTCCATAGTGTTTTTGTCCATACCTTCGCCTGTGTCTGTGACAGTCAGCATGACATAGCTACCTGCCTTTGGATCATAAAGCGCACCTTTTATATCCTTATCTTTAACATTCATGGTTTCTAAAATAAGCTCTCCGCCACCCGGCATGGCATCTGCGGCATTTACAAAAAGATTTAACAGAACTTGCTCGATTTGTCCCTGGTCAGCCTCTATTGCAAGTAAGTCTTCGGCAAGTTTTTGATGAATCACGATTTCCTTCCTTGTCATACCAAAAGTATAAGAAATCTCTTCAACTATCTTGTTAAGACTAATCGGCCTTACCTCATATTTACCCTTTCTGGCATAACCAAGAAGCTGACTTGTTAGCTTCACACCGCTTTGAATCTGTTTTTCAATGCTTTTCAGTCTGTTATAATGTGGATGTGAAGAATCAATGTCTTCAAACATCAAAGATGTGTTGCCCTGGATACCCATGAGGAGATTGTTAAAGTCATGTGCAATACCTCCGGCTAAGGTGCCGATGGCCTCCATTTTTTGGGCCATTTGTAATTGGGCTTCAATTTGCTTGGTTTTTCCCTCCGCTTGCTTGCGTTCTTCTATTTCCTGCTTCAGTTGATTATTGGCTTTGTTAAGTTGGGAAGTTTGCTCATCAATTGTTTGTTTGAGTTTGTTGCGATATTCAAACAAAAAATCCGTAATAGCCGCTTGAAGTACTACACCAATAAAGGCATCGCCATTAAATACCGGCAATACATAATTTTGGCTCTCCTTCATTATTGCTAAAACCGATTCAATGTCCTGCTCACAATCTATACGAGGTTTTTCATGCAGACAATCGATTACCAATCTGTGCGGAGATTCAATGATGTCAAAAGGCGTGAGAATCCCAATGAATGAGCCTTCATCCATTACGACCAGAAATGAATTGCCTCTGAGACACTTCTCAACAGAGTCAATCCCGGCATACGCATCTGTAGTTTCAAACGTTTTTTGAATATGATGCTTTATTTTCATGATGACTGGTCGAATGGCTCCTCTATATTATCAAAATAGATCTTTACGTTAAAAACTATCTTTACAATTTCACCATTTGTAATAAAAGGAAAAACCTTTTCCTTCAGTATGCCGATGATTTTATCAACCGGCATACGTTTAAGAATTCGTTTGCTTACCAGCATTGCCTGGACCACATCATTATCAAGCTCAACAAGTTCAAAACCTTCCGGCGATAACAGATCTAAACATTTTATAATACCCATCTTACCATGCGGACATCTTCTTCCCAGAAGAAGTATATCCTCAAATGGCGGTAATTTTATCCCCTCAAAATTTAGTGATACTGAATATCTTGCGCCCTCATTCATAGAGCACCTCCTGTAATATCATTGTCTTAAGTCAGGTTTGAACGTCAGCATGAGATAATTTTCTTACAGCAAAAGTTTTCCTTTTTTAAGCATATAACTGTTAATAATTTTTGCAATAAATAACAAAAAATAGATTAAGTCAAGAAATATAGATGAATTCAGTTAGTTATCTACTTAAAGTATAAAAGGAAAAGAAGACTGTTCATATTAATGGCTGCCACCATGAAAAGGTAAAGAAATAAGAAGAAATAATGGGTGACCCCCTATTTTTCCTCAAAATGACAGATTCAGTATGGATATCATAACATCATTAAATTGCTAAATATTACATATAGATAGCAGATATCGCCCGACGTCGAACCTATTTTGGGTTCTGGGCGATCTCTATATGTTGTGGAAAGTTCCGAAGGCAAAAAGAGGGGAATGAAATCGATATTCTGCGATTTTTAAATGAGCGCCTCCGGTCAACCATGATAGCCGAAGTTCGCATTAAAGAAAAATTCACCCGATCTGCAGCCTGCTGGATTGATTTTGGCCTTAAGATAGAGGATGATACGGCAAGGGATGAAGTCCCAAAGCAGTTAGTACCATGATTAAAGTAGGAAAATATTTTAGATTACTGACTTAAGCAGTTATTTTGTAATCGAAAAATCGAGTTTGTAGTTCTTGAAGATTTCGTCGATGTAATCATCGCTTAGATCTTCAACTCCAATGCGCGAGGTGTAGGTCGAAAACCGTACGGGAATAGCCTCTTTCCAACTCGATCGAATTCTAGCGATTCGATTTTTTTTCAATTGGTTTATCAACTCTGTAGTTACTTTTCGAGTTTCTGTTATCTGAAAGTCGATAACAGAGTGTTGTATAAAGGAAGGAATAGGCGGGAGGTAGAAATATCGTGGAAATATACCGCCATTAAAAAACCTTTTTAATGTCGTGTGGAAGTCGTTGTAAGTAATTTCATCTAGTGTTTCCTCACCTTTTCGCTGGTTTTTGGTGATCTTAAGCTGCGACATAATATTGTATAAAATTTCGTCAAAGGTATCAATTCCCACAAATAAAAGATACTTTGCCTTGGGTTTGTTCCTGCCTTCTTGATTCGCTAAATCGCACTCGGGTGTAAGCAAAACCGCAGGTCTTTTGCTGCCATCACAGGCAAAATCGATTGTCTGGAAAACGTCACATTGGTTCAACAGAGGGCCCGAAATATCGAAGTTATATATCATTACTCTTTGATGCGGATTGCCGTTCTTATCTCCTCATTTCTGACATAGTCAGCTTGAAATGTATTGAGTCCTTTTATACGCAACGAAGGTGTAGGTTGCACCTCACATGTGGACTCATGATTTTGTCCTGCCAACTGGTAGTCAGAGTGAATATAGTGACTTCTATTTATCCTAAAATTAGTGAAATTAATCTTCATTTTTGGGCCTCCATTCGTTTATTGACCGATCTACTTTGCCGTTTCGGTGAAATACATATTTCGTCTGAAATGAATATCTATGATTTGGTGTTTCGATGAAAGCGCGATCATAGACTCTTTCCAGAGTGGCAGAACCATCGGGGATATCGATTACGATTTCGTGTTCATGCTCTGCAAGCATGAGTTTGTATTTTGCCATAAGGGCATCAAGCAGTTGATTCGTTTCAGGGTCTGCCTTTTCAACAGGAAGACCTATTTCTATGGCTTCTGCTCTTGAGATCCAATAATTGTGGGAGGGAATATCCTCTGTAAGTTTCTTAATTATCAATGCTTTTCTGGTTTCATCGATGGAATTAGCCTTTATGATCCTATCAGCAATAACTTGGATTAACGTTCTAACACGTTCTATTTGTCCAAGAAGAGCGGGATGGATTTTTTCCGTAAGGAACTTCAGTGCTTCGACTTTTTTTTCATCGGTTATTTGAAGCTTATCCAACAGCTTATAATAACCCGCCACATCTTCGACGCTAAAACGTAGGATAGGTTGGTTTTCTTTCTGCTCCGGATTGGGTAAGTTTATTTGCGGGTCAACTGGTGAAAGTGACGACAACGGGCTCATTACTATTTTGTTCGCACCGAGGGATAAAAGCGTGGCAGCACTATGAGCGTTTTCTGGTATATAAACACTAAAATTGTCGAAGAACTCACGGATTAGACTAACAATTGGCAAAGGGGCTTCAAGGATTCCACCGTTGCTACGAAGTACAAGATTCAAGGTGTCTTTTTTTTGGTTCTTTTTAAAGATCTCATAAAGGATTGGGATGATATCATGTGCAATTTGTGTCCCAAACAGATCCGGAGGATTCTTCCGGCCATATATAAGAGACATTGCAAGTTCATTATCGGATCTTTGTAGCCGTGTAAGCAATTCTCGTGTTGACATATTCCCCCCCTGTAAACAGAAAATTAACACTTTCCGCCTAAATATGCAAACTATAAGGATTATGCAAGCTAAAAATCATTATAACACATGTATAACACTCTAAAAATTCACAGTGCAAAATTACATGACAGCAATATCCCCACCCTATCCAAAGTGAGCATTGCTTGCCAAAATGCTGGGTCATATGAGGTCGAAATTAGGTGCAGATTGAAAATTTAAGTTTCAATATCATAGACAAGCTAAAACCACAAGATATTGATTTTTACGTGATGCTTTAACGGGGTTAGGCCGTTTTGCCATATCTTGCCAGTATGCAACTCAAGAATTCAATAATTCTCATGCAGATAGTGTTTGTATATCACAAATTTTAAAGCGTTTCAATTTATCACGGTGCGAAGCCGCTTTCTATGTGTTGTGGGGAGGAAGAGAGAAACTCCCCCTTACCCGATTATGTGTTTTTAATTTCATTCATTTTCAAACTTGCCCGTATTTTTCATCCGGAGTCAGAACGGCGGAAGCTGATTTCTTACTTCATTATCTTATCTCTCAATGACTGGTAAGAATCAATAACATCATATTTAATATCCGCATGCCCCAAAGCATCAAAATGTTTTTTGGCATAACTGATTTTCTTCTGTTCGATCTCTTTCAGCTGCAGCGTTTCCATACTTCCCTTAGTTTCAGCAATGAAATACACATACTTAAATTTGTCGGTATTAAAAACTATTGCCCAGTCAGGAGAATAATTGCCGAGTGGAGTTGGTATTTGAAAACCTTTTTGACCTTTTGGTAATTTTGCATAAACGAGAACTTCTTCACATTCAAGATCAGAGGCGAATTTTCTCTCAATATCAGAATCAGTTTTTACATAATCATGCACATGTTTTTTGACTTCCAGAATGTTCTTGGCAAGGGAGCCCTTGAAGTTATTTATGGTAAAAATGCTGTCATCATAAGTCTTATCTGTTTTTGAATAAACAATGTTGTTTATAAGCATCGCTGCTTTTTCACTGTTTATAATTCGTGCGACACCCTGTATGAAACTCTCCGGATTAACTCTGAAGTTATGAAAAGTATCCTGCCGTAAATCCTTCAATATTTTAACGATTGTTTTTCTGGTAAGGTTTGTCTCTTTCGCAATTTCAGCCACTAAGTCATACTTCAAAGAACCAAGAAGAGACGCTGCCCTTTCTGTTATGCTTTTCTCCTTTCTCATGCTTTCACCGGCTTTAAGTGTCGCCTCATCAATTTTGTCCTGTTGTTGGCCGGAAGTTATGTTTATCAAAATCTTTTTTACCGTCAGATTGTTATCAATTGCTTTTATACATTTCACTATAAGTTCTTGACTGGCAAAATCTACTTCATACACGGTCTTTACTTTAATTTTTTTCCATAAATCCTGAAACTCTTTTCTATCAAAATTATCATTCGGCTTTAAAACAGGTTCATCAATGTTATTGGCGCTTTCATCTTCAGCGGCTGTAAAATTTGCTGTTGTGTAGATATTCTGCATCAGTTCTGCGACACAGCCTTCAAACCCCTTTAATTTTTCGGGAACTTCGTATGTTTTGCTTTCTATGGCTTTGATTAAGACATCTGTAATCTGGTAATTATTATCAATATATCCTTTAGTTTTCATATCAAAGATCAAATCCATTGAACTCTGATTATCAAAGGTGAACTTCTCGCCCTTTTCATTTTTTAAAACACGGTTATTCAATACATCAATTGTAAGATTGACCGGTCTTTCGGATAGTGACGCTACAATTTCATTCTGAAGAGCCTTAGCAAAAGAATCATAGGATTCGCTGGCAACCACAGTTAATTTGTTTATATCAAAAAAGTCACTTTCCAGAACAGAAGTGTCCATGCGGTCACCATTGGAATTTACACAAATACGCAAACCTCGTCCTATTTCCTGTCTTTTGCTGATTTCTGACTGACTGTGTTTCAAAGTGCATATCTGGAACACATTGGGATTGTCCCAGCCTTCCCGCAGTGCAGAATGAGAAAAAATAAAGCGGGTTGGTTCGCTCAGGCTTAAAAGCGTTTCTTTATTTTTCATAATAAGATCATACGCACTTACATCATTACTGATGCCGCCCTCATTTTTATTTTCTTTTGAATTGACAAATTTCCCTTTTTTATCAATTGAGAAATAACCTTTGTGAATCTCTTCCACTGCAAATCGGTGCAAATAGTCATTGTAATCTGTTTCAAACAAATTTAACTGGCTGATTGCCCGCTTATACTCCTCTTCAAATACTTTTGCGTAGTCGCCTTTCTGCTGATTATTGTTATTGTCATACAGCCGGTATTTTGCCACCTCATCAATAAAAAAGAGGGATAAAACCTTTATACCTTTTGTAAACATCATCCGCTCTTTTTCAATGTGGGATTTTACGGTCTCCCGAATCTGTATTCGGCGGACATGTTCTTCATCCACATCTCCGGTTGTTTGCCCGACTGTTAATTTGACGCCATTAGTAAAGGAAACTCTGTTGGTTAATCCGTTAATCTCTTTTACAATAAAGCCTTTATACTGTTTGAGTTCGTTTGAGAGAACAAACAAATCATCCTTTTCTTTTACTTGTCTGATTTTTTTCTGAATGCCGTTGATCTGTTTGACCTCAAGCTCCAAATAGGCAACGGGGTACTTGCTGGTACTAATCTGTATTCTATCGAGAAAGAGATAACTGTTAGTACCGGAGTTACCAACGACTTCAATCCCTTTTACACTTATTTTTTTAACCAGCTTCTGGTTATAGGCATCAATGGCATCAAGGCGGTAGATTTTATTGAATTCTTTTTTGTGCGTAGCCGAATATCGCAATGTAAAAAGCTGATTAAATACCTTGTTGGTAAATATCTTTTCAGCCTTTTCGCCGAAGCGTTGCGGTTCGTCAATGATTAAAATCGGGCGGGCTCTCTTAATGATATCTATTGGTCGTTCACTTTGCAGAGAGTCAAGTTTTTGATAAATTTTTCGTGCAACCTCAGATCTTATTGATTTAATATCTTGATCTGGTTCTTTTACATTAAACGCCTGATAGTTCATAATGATAACTTCGATATTGGAAGTGTCCGCAAAGCTTTTAATGTTTATTAAATTGGATTTATTGTTGGTGTTGTAAATCGAAAACCGGATTTTTTTACCGTATATTTCCTGAAAATGCTCCGCAGTATTTTCAAGGGATTTGTGCACGCCTTCACGGATAGCCACGGAAGGCACCATGATAATAAACTTGTTCCAGCCGTAATGCTTGCTGAATTCATACATTGTTTTGGTATAGACATAGGTTTTTCCTGTTCCGGTTTCCATCTCAATGGTAAAATTCAACCCGTCCAAACGGCTGATTGTTTTTAATCCTTGTTCTTTTTGCAAGGCTTGGACATTCTTTAAAATATCAGTATCGGTAATTTCCAGCTTTTTGTTGGAAAAAATCTCTTCCTTAAAAAGTTCTGTCCTGCCAATAACTTCTTTTCTAAATCCCTTGCCTTGTCCTTCGAAACAACGGACAGCGGCCATGGTGGCATCGGTCTGGTAGGGTTGCTGTTTGAATATCAGCTTCATAATTAAATCACCATTACTTTCGTTTCCGGCGACAGCCTTTTAAAACGTTCTTCCACATTGATGCGGTCTTTATCGTCTTTGAAGCTGGCATCTTTAAAGACTACTTTAAAAGGTTTCAGGTCTGCTATGGTATCGACAATTTTGAAGTCAATGTTCTTATCAAAGCAAGCGACAAGGGCATTGGTTTGGACGATAAAAACTGTGTTGCCGAGTATCTTCTTTATTTCAATGGGCAAGGTGAGTTCAAGGCCGAGATCGAGAATAACTTGCGTCAAAAGGTCTTCGGGGGTGCGGTCTTCTTTGATGTTGCTCAATAAATCACCAAGAGTCATTTGTTTTAACTTACTCGGGTGATAAAATACATCTTTCATGTTGGTGGAGTCGGTTTTGTAAACACGGAAGCCGATATCGAGCTTACTGGCATCAACAGGTTCTTCTCCGAGTTTTAACTGCCGATTTTTAGCTTCGAGTTCAGAGAGTATTTTCTTCCCTGCACGGCGGATGCGTTCTTTGCCGATTTCTGCGATGGTTTTGTAGCCAGCTTTGTAGGCTTCGCTTTTTTCGTCGGTTTTTTCGGGAAGTTGCACCATGATGAATTTGCGGTTACCGCCGTCTTCAGCGTTTTGCTGCATGACAGCGTGGGCGGTGGTGGCGGAGCCGGAAAAGAAGTCCATGATAATAGAATCTTTGTGGCAGCCCATAGAAATACACTCTCTTAAAAATGATGTGGGCTTCGGATAGTCAAGAAGTCTTTTGTCATCAAATATTTTTTTAAGCTCTAAGACCGCTTGCCTATTAGTGTACCCTTCCAGATATAGCGTTCCAAACGGCGAGCTTCTTTCAACAACATCTCCATCTGAATTGAAATATTGATATATTTTGTAGTACACTTTATATCCGACACCATCACGCGCTTCTATAAATGCGATCAAGTCAAGGGATACAGCTTTTCCATACCTCTCTTTTCCCCACACCCAACGATACCCATTATCACCATGAGAGCCTCCTGGGAATATTTCGATACCATCAGGTCCGATTATTGGGTAGTCGAGACTCGGGACATATCCCAACCCACCGTTTTCAAGCGGCTTTAGATAATATTTACCCCTCTCATGAATAAACTTATCTTCTTTTGTGTAATGTCCAAAATCAGTAATTAACTTACGGTTTGTGCCCGACTGGTCTTTTCCGTGATAGACCAAACAATACTCTTGATTAGATTGAACACTTCCAGAATCTTGTTTACCCCCTTCTATCGTTTTTCTGATAAGTTGTGCAATGAAATTTCCCTCCCCAAAAATCTCATCGCAAATCTTCCTCAAATTATGTACTTCATTATCATCAATACTGATAAAAATAACCCCATCATCCCTCAGCAAATCCCTCGCAACCACCAGTCTCTCATACATCATACTCAACCAATCGGAATGAAACCTGCCGTTGCTGTCGGTATTCCTGAATAACTTTCCGCCGTCTTCATCCTCAACACCCAGTTCTTCTTCATACTCTTCTTTGCCCTTTTTAAAGTCATCTTTATAGATAAAATCATTGCCCGTATTATAGGGCGGGTCAATGTCAATCATCTTCACTTTACCGAGATAACTCTCCTGCAAAATCTTCAGCACTTCAAAATTATCCCCTTCGATATACAAATTTTCGGTGGTATCAAAATTCACCGATTCTTCACGGCACGGTCTCAGGGTTTTGGTAATGGGCGTATTGGCTTTTAGAAGTGATGCCTTTTTCCCGGGCCAGTCCAGTCGGTAGCGTTCGTCATCGGCTTCAACAAGATTTTTGGATAACGCCTGTTTGAGCAGGTCAAAATCAACAGCTTTCCTAAGATTGCCTTTCTCATCTTTTGTTTCGGTAATTACATTGGGAAATAATGCGGCAATCTGTTCTATATTTTTATCGGTCAAGTCCGGTGTCTGCATTTTCAGTTTGTCCATTATTTCACTTCTCCTTTAGCCTTTTCTTTATTTCTGGTGCATCTAAATAATTCTCATTGGTACTTACAGATTTTCCTGTTTTCTTTTCCAATGCCTGTTTTGCATCTCCCGCAATTTTGCCGCCTTCACTGGCATCATTTTTAAGACTATTAAACCCATGAGTATTATTAACCTGTGTTATTTCTGTTGTTGCTCTTTCACCAAGCATAGAAAAAATAAGTTCAAGGTCTGTCATGTGATCTCGAAGTTTTCTCTTTTCAGATTTTTAAATTCTTTATATTCACCCGGGGTCATTCCAAATGTCGCTTTGCTGATCTCTGCCGTTAAAATCGCATATTCGATTTGGTCTTTTGCACCACGGTTTTTCCATTCATCAGTTAACTCTTCACGAATTGAAATTCCCCGCATTCGTTTTTCAATCCAGTCCTCACTGTATCCTTTTGCAATATAAAGAGCACGGGTTCTTTTAGTGGCCAACTCAGGATTTTCAATCTCCTGCACCCGTTCATAGCCAACTTTAGCGAGCCATCTTTTAAAAGGTTCTGCTTTTGCAGATGGAACAGACTGGATAAGCCTGAAAATGCCTTCCGTATGCCAGCAATACATTTTTTGTTTACCGCCCGCTGATTCTACTTCCAACATAAGGGGTGGTACAAGTTGTACCCCCCCTTGTTCGGTGAGGTTTTTTAACTCAGTGTCCCTTGATTTCATCCGCTTAAAATATTGCGCAGGATCTTTTGAATCGGTAAGGGCTGCAATGACATCATTTATAACGAACCACCATTCATTTTCATAAATGATTTTACGAATCTCTTTTTTCTGAAATAAGGCTATTTTATGGCTTTCCATTATATTCTCTCCAAAATGCTTGAATCAATCGTTTTCCCGGCGTTGGGAAAATGTTCTAAGTTTTTCATAATTTGTGATTCAAAATAATATCCAGCTCTTTTTTTCGTTCCAGCAAAACCTTATTTATCTCAACTTTGCGGTTAAACTGCTTTTCCTGCGAAATTTTACTCTCCAACCTGGCTATTTCAGCTTCCAATGCTTTTATTTTATTATCAACATCAACAATCTCTTGAAAACTGCTTTTCGTTTTCGCTTTGTTCCGGATAAAGGCTTTCACCAATTTCTGATAGACCCTTTCCAGATCAATACCAGTAAAATCAAAAAGCATATCTTCATTCCAGTTTGAAAAATAGTAGCTTTCAACACTGGTATTTTCTTTCAATGTTATTCCATACGCCACGCTCTTATTAAAAACAAAGCAATATAAAATCTGGTAAGGTATGGTTTTATCAATAACCTGCAGAACTTTCTTAGGGATTATCTGTTCTTTCAACTCAATTTCAAATATCTGTATCTCTGTAACTGTAGCTGTTTTGGTAATGCCGACAGTGCTTTCAGCAAGTTTATACTTCCAGGTGATTTTCTGTATTTTATCGACAAATTCTTTTTGAAGCTTTGAACTGAGCGTTGCCTTTTCGTAAAACTTGGTTTTTGCAATAAACTTGTTTACAAAAGCCTCTCGCGGTAATTTCAATTCATAATTCATAATTCATAATTCATAATTATTTCACCACCACAAAGGTTAAGAGCTCAAAATCTTCCAGACCTTTAATATTATTCATCAGGGCAGTGGTACCGCCTGCTGTAAAAAGACTGTCAACATCGCTTTCATCTTTGACATTGAGCACCGCTTCTATGGACTTATTGAGTAAACCGGAATACTTCGACATATTTTTGCCGTCATTGGTTTCATCATTAAAAAGATCATACACTTCTTTTATCGGTTCACTTTTTCCCTTGCACAAAGTGCGCAGGATATCCAGGGTGTTTTTAACATTCAAATGGTTGGAGAGAATTGAACCATCTGTTTTTATATATACCAGATAAAATGGATGCAATGGGTTGGTTTTGTCGATATTGACTTCATTATTAATATTCTTTAAAACAAAAACAACGCCTTCTTCAATGCCCCGTTCAGTATCCTTTTTGCATACCGTCTGCATGCCGTTTGCAACACTCTCAAGACTGCCATGCTCTTTGATATAATTCACCAGGTCCATTCGGAAATCATTTAAGCCAAGATCTGTTATGGATACTCCTGAACCCATATCTTCTATATCCACCACTTCTTCCTGCAGCTTTTCAAGCTGTTTTTTTCTGAAAACCAGGTCTGATGATTTATTGGTGAGCACATTATCTTCGCCGGAAGCAGTGGCATCCACCATAAACATTTTGCTTTCGACCCGGTTTTTCAAATTGATATAGTCATCAAGAGAAAGCTGCGGCCAGAAGTTAATGAGCTGAATATCTTTATTTATCGACCCGATTCTGTCTATTCGGCCAAACCGCTGGATAATGCGGACCGGATTCCAGTGAATATCATAATTAATGAGCGTATCGCAATCCTGCAGGTTTTGACCCTCTGATATACAGTCTGTTGCAATCAGAATATCGATTTCAGGGGCATCCTTTTTTCTGCGTTCTTTTGATCGGGGTGAAAAGTTTATAAGAAGGTTGTTAAAACGGTTGTCGATTTTTAGTGTATTCTGGTTGTTATCGGAACCGGTTATCTTTGCGGTTGCCAAGTTGTGCACTTGTTTATTATAGTCGGCAAGGTTCTGATAGAGATAATTCACCGTATCTGCAAAAGCACTGAAAATTAGAATTTTGCGGTTCCCCGGATTTATAGGAGCTTCTATTTTCTTTTTAATGAATTTCTTTAAATCCCGTAGCTTTGTGTCGTGTTCCGGCGTAACTTTTGCCATTTCTTTAAATATGGACTTTGCAATAAGTATATCTGCCTGCAAATCCTGTTTCCAGCCGGATGTGTTCATATCGACAAGGTTTACCTTAACTTTGCCGCCAACACTCATTTCATCACTCAGCCAGTCATCACTTTCTGCGTCTAAGTTAATATCATTCAGTTGGGTTGATTCGGCAAATCCTTGAGTGCCTGTCTTTTCAAAAGCCTCAATTTTTCCTATGGTGATTTCATTCTCTTTTATAAATTTACTCAGGGTGATTCTGAATGAATCGACAGAACTTTCCAGCCTCTTAAGCAAGTTTACCCGCATAAGGGTTTGCAGGCTTTTTTCCCGGTGTGACTGTTTAAAGCTTACTTTTTCACTGATGTTGGTGTCGTATAACTCGCTATAAAAGCTTCGTTTACTGTCCAGAATATATTCTGTAGGCGAATAGATGGCCAGGTTCAGCCTTGAGAGTTCCTTATAGAGTTCCGACATCTCAATAAAACCTGCAAGATCAGTAATATCCGCATGGTGTGTAATGGGTTTTAACCGATTAGGGAACTTGCCGATTTTATTGATGTCATAATATTTTTCGATATGTTTTCTGCTTCTGGCAATGGTAACGCTATCAAGCAGTTTAAAAAAATCAAAATTCGTATTGAGGCTGGCAAGCAGCGTCTGGCTGCTTCGTTCTTCTATCGGCAGTTTAGTCCAGTCATTAAAGATTTTCTGAGCATTGGATAAAATGTTTTCAACTGATTTTTCAGTACCCAGTTTTCCATCTGTCTTGCCGGTTTCTCCTTCCCATGCCAAAGCAATCTGGTTTTTAAAATCCGTAAATCTGTTATTGACAGGTGTTGCTGAAAGCATGAGGAGTTTTGTTTTAACACCAGCCTTCATGACATCGTTAAGCAGCTTTTGGTAGCGGGTCACTCTATCTTTGCGGGGGTCGTTGTTTCTGAAATTATGCGATTCATCAATGACCACCAGATCATAATTGCCCCAGTTTATTCGTGATAAATCTATTCCATTAGATATACCTTTTTCTCTTGATAAGTCTGTATGAAATAAGACATCATAATTTAAACGGTCTTTGACCAGTGGGTTGTCTTCATAGTTGTTTAAAAAAGTCTGCCAGTTATCTTCCAATTTTTTGGGACAGAGTACAAGTACCGTGCGGTTTCTTTCCTGATAATATTTTATGACGCCCAAAGCCGTGAATGTTTTGCCAAGTCCGACACTGTCAGCAAGTATACAGCCGTTATGCCGCTCCAATTTATTGATAATGCCCAGAACAGCATCACGCTGAAAGTCATAGAGCTTGTTCCAGATTATCGATTTTTTAAATCCCGTTTTTTCGTTCGCCAGTTCATCTTCTGAAATATCTTCAAGGAATTCATCGAAAATATTGTAGAGAGTGAGATAATAGATAAACTCCGGCGGGTTTTCTTTATAGAGATCAGCAATGTACCCAACAACTTCGTTCGTTACATTTTTTAATGTTTTCTCGTCATTCCAAATATCTTCAAAATTCTGCAAGTATCGCCTGGTTGTCTCATAGTCATCGGTTTTTATAATCTGATGCAGTATCGAGTTGTCCTTCTCATATCCAAACCCGGCACTGCTGAATTCATTGATGCCCATGTACACATAGCTGTTATCATTGTTTACGAGTGAAATATGCGGCTGTATGTATTTATTGTCGATATTTGTTTTGAATTCCACTTTCTGTTCAATCCATTTTTTGCACTCTTTCGCAATCGCTTTACCTTTAAGCTCATTTTTCAGGTTTATTTCAAACTCAGATCCGCTTATAGCCTTTTGCCTGAAATTGGCATGTATTTGAAACTGCTTTTGTTCTCTTTTGTTTTTGTCGAGTTCAATAAAAGTCGGGTCGGTAAAGATAAACCTCAGCTTATCAATCTTTTTCAGCTCATTTTTTAGCGATTCAAAACCGTATATAGAAAATATACTGGCAGCAACCTGAAGTTTGCTTTCTCTGTTGATACCCTTTTTAAAATCATCACCGACTTTGTCAGTCTTATTGTTGAAGATTTGAATCATCTTTCAGTATCCATTTTCCTCTTCGAAATCATTCTCCCTGCCCAAACACGGACGTTGGGCATTCTTAACGGGCAAGTTTTTATTGATTTCATAGATATAACATTGGGTTAACCTGCGAGGCGGCTTGTCCGCCAAGTAACGCTCTGGCTCTCCGGTAATTCCACCTATAACATATAGCGAAGTATCAAAATGTTGACCGGAAAGCCTTTCGGTTTTCTGATTTTGCTGTTCTTCAATCAATTTGATTACCTTTTTCTAACTGTATATTATAATAATTCTGAGATTAAACAGAAAGCCGGATAACCCCTTGAAGGCTAACCCGCCAGACGTTTTGAAGTTCAGATGTCTTGCCAGCGGAGCAACTCAAGAATCAAATAATGTTCTTATAGATTGCATTTGTATATCACAAATATTAAAGCGTTTCAAAATCTCAGTGGCTTTCCCGTTGATGCAATAACCTGATTTCTGCATTTCCAGCTTTTGACGAACATGGCCATGGGTTCTCAGCTCCAATACTTTTACAGCGTGCTTTAGAAAACATCACCCTGGTGCAGCCGTTTCAGGAAATCCTCCAGGGATAGAACGTCTATGCCGTCAAAATGATACGCTCTTTTGCCCATGTAAATACCGATCATCCTGTCTACATGGATACGGTCAGAGCTGCTCAGCGAACGCATGGGGCGTTCCCATTTCCTGTCCCATTTTTCCGCCATTTTCACTTCCAGACAAACAATGTGAGCATTAGAGGATGCTTGCCGTTTCCGGATTTCAATCACAAAATCGATTTCCACCCCGCTGCCTGTCCGATAGAAGGATATCGGCCGGTTCTTGTTTTGGGTAAGATTATAGACTCTTAATTCGTGGTAAATCATGTTTTCAAGTGCCGTACCTTTCCAAAGCCTGTCAACGGGCTCGAAAACAAGACCCGCCGCTGCTCTTGCAACGCCAGGGTCAAACCAGTAAAACTTTGGATGCGTTTGTTCTCTAACCTTCACATTCGGCCGATAGGCTGGAAGGAAGTGTCCAAGAAGTGTATCCTCCAGAATGGAAAAATACACATCCACACTGCTTCGTGGTACTGCGGCCTCCCGGGCAATGTTCTGAGCGTTTACCAATTGACCGTTTAGTTGCCCGGCAATGCTCAAAAAGCGCAAAAATGGGGGAAGACTCCTGACAATGCCTTCCTCTTTGATTTCCTCTTTAATGTAAGTATTAACATAGGAATTCAGAATATCGGGTGCGTTTTTCCGGTCAAGTTGAACATATGGTAGAAATCCCCATTGGAGTGAAAATTCAGCATCAAAGGCATCACCAAGTTCTTTGTATGAAAAGGCATCAAGATTACGGGTAATGGCCCGCCCACCGAGGAGATTGACTCCGGCACGACGCAATTTTCTTGCTGACGAACCGCATAACGCGAACCTCCATCCCTTCGTTTCCATCAGGCGATGAACTTCATCAAGGAGGCCGGGTATTTTTTGAATCTCGTCAATAACAACCCATGAATTCTCCTGAAGATCTCCGACCATTGCTTCTATGTTGCCTGGCTTTTGAGAAAGTTCCAGATACAAAGAGGAATCAAGCAGGTCAAAATAGGATGCATCAGGCAGAACTTCTCTTAGCCAGGTGGTTTTCCCAACACCACGTGGGCCGAAAAGGAAAAAAGAACGGTCGGGAAGTCTAAGCAATCGTGTTATGTGAAATTTTTTCATAACGCAATTATACAACTATTTTGTAAAATTGCAATGCAATATTACAAAATGAATACGAAATTGAACAAGCCTATAATTGATTTTGGGTATAATCTATCGATCGATCATGGATTAAAAATGGGACGCCCTTTAGTTTTACAGTTTACAGATAGCTATTATTGGGATTAAAAATGGGACGCCCTTTAGTTTTACAGTTTACAGATAGCTATTATTGTGCTATCAGTCCTATGCCAAGAAAATCTAGAATAGATGCACCAGGTGCTTTACATCACATAATAGTAAGAGGAATTGATCAGTCAGAAATTTTTAATGATAACGTTGATCGCAATAATTTTATAGATCGGCTCGGTAGAATCATTCAGGAAACCAAAACCCGATGTTTTGCCTGGAGCCTTATTCCTAATCATTTCCATTTGCTGCTAAAAACCGGTCAGGTTCCCATTGCTACAGTGATGCGACGGTTGCTGACAGGATATGCTGTTTCCTACAACAGAAGGCACCACCGTCATGGGCATCTTTTCCAAAACCGGTATAAATCCATTTTGTGTCAGGAAGATGCTTATCTTTTGGAACTTGTGCGGTATATTCATCTAAATCCGATACGTGCCAACATTGTTAAAGATATTACAGCATTAGACAAATACCCATATACCGGTCATACAGTTATCATGGGAAAAGTTAAAAACGACTGGCAGGATATTGAATGGGTATTAAAACTTTACGATGATAGTTTATGGGTTGCCCGTCGAAAATACCGGGCGTTTATTCAAAAAGGTGTTTCCCAGGGACGACATACTGATTTAACTGGCGGTGGTCTAATTCGAAGCCACGGGGGTTGGGCCGCTGTTAAAGAACAAATAGAGAAAAAGCATGGGTTGCTTGCCAAAGGATATGATCTTGATAAAATTGCTTTAAAGGTGTCTGCTCAAATGCAGCTTAAACCATCTGAGATCTGGGCACAAGGCAAAGAACGAAAACGGGTTAATGCACGAAGTTTATTATGTTACTGGGCTGTAAGAGATCTTGGCATAAGCATGGCTGAATTATCAAGACATTTGAAACTTTCATTATCAGGGGTAAGTTTGTCTGTAAAGCGAGGAGAAAAGATGGCAAAAGATAATGGCTATAAGCTTGTAGATCTTTAAACTGTAAAACTAAAGGGCGCCCGTTTTTTGTTCTCAGTGAAGCGAAAGCCGCTCAAATTGACGAAGAGATCACGCGGTTCGTCGAGGAAGCCCATCAACGCGTGCGTAAAATTCTCTCGGAGCGGCGAACTGTCCTTGATGATTTGGCCCATCTCCTTTCGCAGAAGGAAAGTGTGCAGGGAGAGGAGCTTAGAAAGATGTTGTCGGCAGCCACATCCGGAATGGTGACTTCATCGCTTGGTCAGCCATACCGGCAAACATTATCGGAAAAAGGTTATAAGGAAAGGTGCTGAGATGGGAGACAAGGGAAAAAAAGATAAAGGCAAACGCGAAGAACAGAAAAAAGGTAAGCACACACTAAAGGAGAAACGGAAGCAAAAAAAGATAAAATGAAATCGATTTGGGCAAATGGAAGATAACGTAAAACAAAAATTCAGCTCATAAGGGAATTAGTTGAGTTGCGCCAACAGGTTGGTGAAAAGGAAACCGTTGGAAATCTCATCTATACTGCATGGGTTAAGAATCAAAAGCAAAAAGGTATCGGTTATGACATCTGTTATTAAGTATTATGAGGGGATCAATTCGGTTGCCGTCATCGGCAACTATTTGCCCCGCCAGTGCGGTATCGCAACCTTCACCACAGATCTGGTTGAAGGCTTATCAGCGGAAGCCCCCGATATTTACTGCTGGGCGGTTGCCTTGAATGACAAACTCGAGGGATATCCATATCCGGAAAAAGTGCGCTTTGAGATCAACCAGAACAAGTTGAGCGATTACAGCATGGCGTCTCAATTTCTCAATATCAGTCAGACGGATATTGTCTGCGTGCAGCATGAATACGGTCTTTTCGGCGGTCCGGCCGGCAGCCATCTGCTGAAACTATTGGGTGATCTGCGCATGCCGGTGGTGACTACGCTACACACGGTTTTGAAGGACCCCGCGCCGGAATATCGTGCCGTCATGTGCAAGCTATCCGATCTGTCCGATAAACTGGTGGTGATGAGCCGTAAGGCATCTGATTTCCTTAAAGATATCTATGCCGTGCCCGAGGAGAAAATTGCCTTTATCCATCACGGCATTCCGGATACGCCTTTTATTGATCCCAGCTTCTACAAAGACAAGTTCGGGGTGGAAGGCAAAAAGGTGCTGCTCACATTCGGTTTGCTTTCCCCAAATAAGGGCATCGAAAATGTATTGCAGGCGCTTCCGGAGGTCATCAAAAAACACCCTGATGTGGTCTATATTATCCTGGGCGCAACCCACCCACATATTCTAAATTTGCATGGGGATGCATACCGTATCATGCTGCAGCAGCTCGTGCGCAAACTCGATATCGGTGAGCATGTTATTTTTCAAAATCGTTTTGTTGAACTAAAAGAGTTATGTGAGTTTCTCGGCATCGCCGATATCTACGTAACCCCTTATCTTGAAGAAGCTCAGATTACCTCCGGGACCCTTGCCTATGCCATGGGCACAGGCAAAGCCGTCATTTCGACACCGTACTGGTATGCCACCGAGATGCTTGCCGAAGACCGGGGCCGGATTGTGCCCTTCCACAATCCGGATGCCATGGCACAACAAATCATCAACCTTCTGGACAACGATGTCGACCGGCACGCCATGCGCAAAAAAGCCTATATGTTCAGCCGCGATGCAGTCTGGAAGGAGGTATCTCGAAAATACCTCCAGGTTTTCAGTGAAGTGCGGCAAAACCGCACCCGGAACCCCCGTCCCCGGCATTCCTATGTTGAAAACATCAAGGCCATCACGAATTTCGAGCTCCCGGAGATCAAGATCGATCACCTGAAAGCCTTTACCGATGATACCGGCATCTTGCAACATGCCACTTATACCATTCCCGATCGCACCCATGGCTACTGCACCGATGATAATGCCAGAGCGCTGCTGGTTGCCGCCATGTGTCAAAAATACCTGCCAACAAACGGCTCGAGACTTGATCTTCTCAGCGATCATTATCTCGGATTTCTCCTGTATGCCTATGATGAAAAAAATGGGCGCTTTCGCAACTTCATGACTTATTCGCGGCAGTGGATGGATGAGATCGGGTCCGAGGATGCGCATGGCAGAACGCTCTGGTGCCTTGGCAAATCGTTGGCTTTTCTTCAAAATCCCGGGCATCTCGCAGTGAGCACGACCCTTTTCAACAAGGCGCTGAGGGCTGCCGAAAATTTTCATTCGCCCCGCGCCATCGCTTTTACCCTGGTTGGAATTCATGGCTACCTGTATAAATTTGCAGGCGACAGTGATGTGCGCAGGATCCGGAAAGTTCTTGCCGACAGGCTTTTCAATCAGTTTAAAAACAATGGAACAGACGATTGGCCCTGGCTTGAGAACGCCCTAAACTATGCCAACGGTAAGCTGCCCCATGCCCTGCTCCTATCCGGTCAATGGATACAACGCAACGACATGATCGATATGGGACTCAGATCCCTCAAGTGGCTGCTCACCATCCAGACCGAAGACGGTCACTTTGCCCCCATCGGCAGCAACGGATGGTATAAAAAAGGGGGACCCAGAGCACGTTTCGACCAGCAGCCCATTGAGGCCAATTCCATGGTCGAGGCTTGTGTGGAAGCCTTTAACATCACCCGAGACAAAACATGGTTCGACAATGCGGTCATGTGCTTTAACTGGTATCTCGGACACAATGACCTGAATATGCCGCTCTATGATCCCAAGACCGGCGGCTGCCGAGATGGATTGATGGCGGACGGCATCAACCAGAATGAAGGCGCCGAGTCCTCCCTTGCCTGGCTGCTTTCGCTGATGACATTGCAAAAGCTTTATGCCGACGAGATTTTAAAGCAGCCATTGTCCCAATTAACTGACTCAGCTTAAAGGATTACCTATGCACATTGCCATGCTCTCGCCCATTGCCTGGCGCACACCGCCGCGACATTATGGGCCCTGGGAAAACGTGGCGTCACTCTTGACCGAGGGGCTCGTATCGTGCGGTCATGATGTCACCTTGTTTGCGACCGCGGATTCGCAAACCAGCGGCACACTGCATGCCGTTTGCCCGCGGGGCTATGAAGAAGACCGCTCTATGATACCAAAAGTATGGGAGTGCCTGCACATTTCAGAACTGTTTGAGCATGCTGAAGATTTTGATATTATACATAACAATTTTGATTTTTTGCCCTTGACCTATACCGGCCTTATCAGCACCCCGGTAGTAACCACCATTCACGGTTTTTCATCGCCCGGGATACTGCCGGTTTACAAAAAATACAACAACAAAGTCTTCTATGTTTCCATCAGCGATGCCGATCGATCGCCGGATCTTGATTATATCAAAACCATCCATCATGGCATTGATATCAAGCAGTTTGATTTTCAGCCCGCCCCGGACGATTACCTGCTTTTTTTCGGGCGCATTCACAATGACAAGGGTGCCCGTCAAGCTATTGAAATCGCCAGGGCCTGCAATAAAAAGCTGATATTGGCGGGTATTATCCAGGACCAGGCTTACTATGACCAATATGTCGCCCCTCACATAGACAACGACAAGGTGATTTATGCCGGCAGTGCCGGACCAGTTGAGCGCAACCGGCTGCTCGGCAAAGCCTGCGCATTATTGCACCCAATACAGTTTGATGAGCCTTTCGGTCTGTCCGTTATCGAATCCATGGCCTGCGGTACGCCCGTGATCGCCTTTGACAGGGGCAGCATGCCTGAACTTATCGAAAACGGCAAAAGTGGTTTTTTGGTGGGTAACGTAGACGAAGCCGTTGAGACTGTTGCACGTATTAAAGAGATTGACCGCGCATACTGTCGTCGCCATGTTGAAGGGCATTTCACAGTCGATCGCATGATCAATGAATACATACAAGTCTATGAAATGATTCTTGACCCTGAAAGACTGTAGAATGGCCTCAAAAAATCTGAAACAGATAGCCGGGCCTTTGGCCTATCACTACATAAAATTTCAACCGACATTAAGGACACAACGACATGCAAGCAAAAAAGTATCAAGGGCTGAAAGTTGAAAGAAAAGCAAATAAGATCTTAAGGGATACATCACGGGTAATCACCAGTCTTCATCTTCCCGATGAGAAGTATCGCATCCCTAAAATAATTCAGCGGATAATGAGCTTGCCGGACACGGCGGCCGAAAATTTAATTGCGCAAATAATGGTTGACTTTTCCGGGAGGCACGAAGACATCGGGCACATTTTTGAGCAG
>Ga0180732_1000492_pt1 | contig 34077 bp, 57 predicted proteins | sample KR11_01MetaG_FD_148674 | JGI IMG/M metagenome (GOLD analysis project Ga0180732, IMG submission 148674) | Groundwater microbial communities from the Olkiluoto Island deep subsurface site, Finland - KR11_0.1 MetaG | ecosystem: Environmental > Aquatic > Deep subsurface > Groundwater | place...
GTAAAGATTATGAAGTTCTTCTATAGTAATGAAGTCACATATCTTATCATCTTTAATTGTTTTGGGTAATGCAAAAACATTAAATTCATTTTCTGTGCAGTGAATATCTAAATCCTTTATTCCATTAACTTTATCAATCATTTCTTTTTTATTTTTTCTTTGTAAATACCATAAGTGAAATCCTCTAGTAGTTTTTACAATCTTATCTGGATTTCCTAAATTATTAATAATATCTAAAGCAGATTTAATTGCATTATTTATATTTTCAGAGTCTATATCGAAAATTACATCCTCAAATATTTTTATAGCAAAGTTGTTATTCTTTCTTCCTCTAATGTTTTCTACATTCAACCAAGCACCTGATGAGAAATAGACTTTAAGTGGAAGAAATTTTATTAATAGTTTTCTTAACTCATTTATATCTTTAATATGAAACCTTTTTATTTTCCCATCATTTAATTTAAAAACATAATATCTCCACTTAGGATTACTTGGCAGGTATAATTCTGCTTCTTGATAGTATTGTTTTAATTGTTGTTTTTCCATTATTCCCTCATTTTCTTTATTAATTTATTTACTACTTCATCACAATCTTCTAGTACTATCTCTCTAATTAATTCAATAGCCCTATCTACCATATCATTCCAACCTTGATTATAACTTTTGATTTCCATAAAGTTTATAAACTACTGAGAATTATCAAAATTGACTTTTAATGACTTTTCCCAGTCTGTTACTATTTTTAAATTTATTATGATTGTTAATTTAATAACCTTAACTATTTAAATTTATCTCAAAAAAATAAAATAAAAAAAATGTATTTAATTACTTCTTCTTTTTGTTATCTACCTTCTTAATAGGTTTTTTAATTTTTCTTGCCATTGTTTTCCTCCATTTTTATTTGTTTTAAGTTTTCTGTAATCTTCTTTTCTATTACTTTTCTAATTGCTTCCATATCATCAATAGCTTCTATCTTCTCATATTTTTCCATTGTTTATCCTCATATTCTTTTAGATGTTTATCTGAACAAAAATATTTTCCTTCAGTTCTAAACCAAGTCTTATTGAATTTCTTTCCACAAATTTCACATTCTTTTTTATCTATTCCATTTTCATTTACCATAATAACCACCATAAAATAAAATAAAGTAATCAAATCCTGCAAGTATCCCACAAAGTAATATTAAGACTATTGTCCACCAAGAATAGTAAAGTTGAACTTCTGCTTCATATATTCTATTATTAATATTTTCTTGCAAGTCTAATGCAGTATCTCTCCAATCATCTATTCGTCTTAATAACTTTTTAATTTCTCTTTCAAGATTCTTTATGTATTTATTTTTGTTCATTTTTTATCTCCTTAGAATCTATAGGTTCAAAAAATAATGCTATTAATAGAATTATTCCTCCAACAACTACAAAGACTATGGAAGTCCAGAAACTTGAATGTTCAAAGATATTCCAAATTCCTAATACCATTATAATCATCCCTATAATCCCTGTAATTATCGTTCTTATTTTTATCATATTAATATTCTTTCTCCACATTTAGAGCATTTAACTTCGGTTGATTCCAGATAATTCACTGGCTTAAATCTAAATTCTGTTGGAATTGTTATTCTGTTTATTTCCCTGCAATTCTCGCAATAGGTTGTATAGTTAAAGGTTTCCATTAGTTAAATTTATTTATTTTATTATGATGATTCTTTTTAGGAACATCCCAATTAACCCCCCTATTTCCACTGCAACAGCTAGAAGCTGTAATCCAATCTTCATGTTCTTTATTGCAATTATTGCATTTTACTTTTTGTGGTTCCATCTTCTTCTCCTAAATATTTATGTAATTTGAGTAATCCATAAAGCATTAGCCCTAGTATTAATAAACTTGTTATTGAATGAAGGATATTAATAAATTCCATCATTCAATCAAGACTATCATACTTTCGTCTGTATCATATATCCAATCAATACCTGTCTCTTTGCAAATAGATTCATTCTCTTCTCTTAACTTCTTTTCTTCTTCATATTCTTTAACTAGAATCTCTGTCTTTTTTCTTGTAAGATTTGCATCTACTTCATTGTCAAATGCCTCTTTAGCTTTATCACCTTCCATTTTATCAACCTCCTTATTTGTTTATTTTAATATCTTTTTGTAATTTGTTTGTATATCCACATTTTCTACAATAACCTTTTTTATATCTTGAACTTTGACAAACTGGACATTTCATTCAAATGCCTTCCCCGTGTATTTAAATTTACCAAAAGGAATAACTTCAAAATATCCTAAATCTTTTAGTCTAATTAATTGTTCTTGCTGTCTACATGAAAAGATTATGTTTGCTTCATTTAGAGTAATAATTTTTTTTTCTTGTGCAATTTTTAAAAGCATTTTTTGTTTGGTTGTTAATATAGGCTCCATAAAATATATATAAATATGTATATATATAAATGTATGTAATGACTAAATAATAGTTACTTAGATTTAAAAACTAAACAGTTATAAAATAATTATGATAAACGAAACTAAAATAAATGAAAATGAAACTGACTATTGGGAATTCTTATAAAATTGTAATTGATGTTAATGGAAATATATTAACCTTTAATTGTAAAATTGTTTCTAATGAAGATGGTTTTATAACTTTCATAGATAAATTTGGAAAAACTTATTCTTATAATTTAAACAATATAATATCTTATGAGGGAATATGATGGATGATTTTAAGAAAGAAAAAATTAATAGTGTAATGAATGAAGAAGAAGAAGATAAATTAGAGATGGTTTGTAAATGGATTTTTGAAGATGGTAGATATACTCCAGATTATAATATACCAAAAATAGAGTTGGGTGGAAAGTTTTCACCTAAACCATTCGCAGATGAAATACAAAAGTTTTATAAATTTAAATATGATAATTTTAGAAGATTTTGGGTTTGGGATAGAGACAGTGGATTGTGGTTAGAAGATGCAGAAAACTTTATAAAGAAACAATTAAGGGACAATCTTTTGTTTAATAATACTTTGAAAACCCATTATGTTGAAGAAATAATGAGTCATATAAAAGATACTTCTTGGACTAGAGAACTTCCAGAAGATGTTGATAAAAATATAATTGCCTTTAAAAATTGTTTAGGTAATATAGATACTGGTGAAATGATTCCTTTCGATGAAAAATATTTTATAACTTCAAAAATTAATTTAGATTTAAACCCAACTTATAAAACCTGTCCAAAGATTGATAAATTTTTTGAGGATATAGTTGGATTTAAAAATAAAAGTATGCTTTATGATTTAATTGCTTACTGTTTTTTTAGGGGTTATTATTATCAAAAGATGTTTATTCTTCATGGTGGTGGGGAAAATGGAAAAACTACTTATTTAGATTTATTAACTTATTGTTTAGGAAAGCAAAATGTAAGTTCTGAAACTCCTCAAGAACTTTGTGCGGAAGGAGGTTTTAGTAAAGGATATTTGTGGGGTAAGTTTGCAAATGTAAGTTCAGAACTTCCTTATAGTGCTTTAAATGATACTGATGCTATAAAGAGTTTAAGTGGTGATGAAGGTACAATAAAATGTAATAGAAAATTCAAAGAACCTTTCAATTTTAAAAGCTTTGCAAAGCTTATCTTCGCAGGTAATGAACTTCCTGCAACTAATGATAATACCTACGCATTTGCTAGGAGACTTTATATAATTAAGTTCCCAAAAAAAATAGAAAATCCAATTAGAGGTTTTTTAGATACTTTACTTACTAAAGAGGAACTTTGTGGTTTAGCTTGGATTTGTTTTCAAAGATTAAGATTAATGAAAGAAAGAGGATGGTGTTTTGAAATTGATGTTAATGTGGAAGAAATGTTAAAAACTTATGAAGAATTAAGTAATCCACTAAGTAAATTCTTAAAAGATGAAACAGAAGATGGGGATGAAGAATTTATATTTAAGTATGAATTTAAACAAGATTTTGAATCTTGGTGTAAGGGTAGAAATTTTAGAATATGGGGAGATAGTGAATTACATAGATTTATGAAAGAAAAGTATTCAGAAGGTAAAAGGAGTGTTTATATTAATAATGAACAAAAAAGATATAATGCTTGGATTGGATTAAAATTTAAGAATAAGGTTAGTTCTAACAAAACAGATTTGGAAATAGATTTTCAAAAGATTTAGTTAAATTAAACTTTAGTCAACCTGTCAACCCAAATTTTAGTTTATATCACTTGAAATTGCCTTGACATCATTGACTAATGAAAATAAAGGACTTCTAATGTCCACCCTGTCAACCCTGTCAACCTCTTTATACTAAGAAACACTTTTTGTAAAAGTAGTTAGTAGTTAGGAAGGGTTGACAGGGTTGACAGCCTTGACTTTCTAAACCTATAAAAAATTAAAATTGTTATCATTAGCATGCTTTTTAACCACTACATATAGTGGGGGGTAGTCGGTAAAATTTATTCCGAGGTCGTTTTTAGTGGTTTGATTAATCAAAACATTTAAATATAAATAATTCTATTATTTATTATGGAATTTAATTCAGAACAAATAGAAAAAATATTAAAGAAAAAAAAGAATTGGGTTTCAGTCAGAAAATATAAACAAAAACATCCTGATAAGATAGTAAAAATTCAAAATGAGAATTATAAAAAACATAAAAAAGAGAGATTAACTAGAAATAATAAAAATTACCAAAAATTTAAATACTATAAAAATCTTGTTGAATGTATATATTTTACATTAATTAAAGAAAAGTTAGAAATTATAATTCCTATAAAAGATTTGCCAGAAAAAATAAAGGAAGGATGGAAAATTAAATCTATAGACTGGAGTGAATTGATGAAATGAAAGAGGAAACAAAATTTAAAGTTAAGGCATTCCTAAGTTACATTCTAGTAGCACCATTAACATCAAAATTTTATATATTCAATTTAAGCTATATAAGTTGGTTTTTGATATTTTTGTCATTACTATTTACAAGTAAAATTGTGAGGATTATTTTAGTTATTATCGCTGTTATACTATATCTTATCAAAGAATATAATGATGGTAACTATATTTACTGGTATAGAAACAAAAAATATCCAGAGTATAAAGAGGCTTTAAAGAAGGTAAGAGAACAGAAGAATTTAAATACCCCTATAGAGTTAATAAATAGAGGAAAATTGGGTGATGGAACTGAAAATAAAGAAAATGATTAAAAAAAGTAGAGGGGGAGCAATATTCTTTTTTATTATATCATTATTAACTTTAGCATTTATTGTTTTATATACACTAGATAATTTAAAAAGCATAAACACTAATTTTATAGTTTGGATTGTTATAATGGTTTTTATATTTTTAGTATTATTATTGACGGCTATTTCTAAGCTAAAACAAAAAGAACAAATAACTATAATTGATGATGTAATATCCTATGAACCACTTTATACTGAAGAAGAATTGAAAGAGAAATCAAGAGGATTAAAAGGAACTCAACAATTTAAAGATATAAAAAATAATTTTAATATTGATGATTCACAAATAATAAACAAAATAGAGGATAATAATTTAGGAGCAAATAATGGGAATAATTAATTTAATTAAAGGAAAGAAAGGTTGTGTTTGGAATCAAGATTGGGAAGTAAGAATAAATTTAATCTCGGAAGAAAAAATTACAATAGGTGAACAATTAACACGCCCAGAAGCTTTAAAACTATATAATCAATTAAAAGAAAAGTTAAAAGATAAATCTGATTTTATAGAAGTAGAAACTGAAAATACAGCACTGGATGAGGATAATAGTTTAGAGTTTTGTATTAAGAAAAACATATTATCTATAGAGGTATTCCAAAAGGATTAAAATGGAAACGGAACAAATCAACGAAGATACTTATAAAATTTGGGAAGAACAATCAATTACAGCAATAAAAATATTAGAGGATAAAATTAAGAAAATAGATAAGGAAGTAAAAAAACAAATTGCTGAAGCAAGAGCAAGAAGAAAAGAATTAATAAGTGAAATAAAGGTAAAGAAGTTTACTTTAGAAAAGATTAAAAAGAATTGTAATCAATTGATAACGGGTAAAATTCCTGAAAGAAAAAAGAAAGAGAAACCAAGGGAAATAGAGCAAAAATTAAATTAATCTGGGGATGAGGGGTGATGCTTATTCTCAATAAACACAGACGCAAATGCAAAATTCAATTATAGGTGGAATAATAGCTGCAAAGAGAATAAAATTTACAGACGAAAGTGGAATGAATTTTAAATTATGTGGAGATAGTGAATTTTCTTTTATAGAAGATTTTCAAATACCCTTTATTATATATGACACTTTTGCGGATAAAACAACAAGACCTGAAACTTTAATTTTTATAGATTATGGAGAATTAGAAAAATATGGTTTAGTTATTTATTCAATAACTCCATCAAAGAAATGGTTTCCCAATCAAAAGATTGCTTATGTAATTGGAAGAAAAGATTTTCCAATTCCAGGTGGCAAGAGAATTAAAAAACCAGCAAATTGTAAAATTCAAAAAGATTTATCAAATAACAAAGTAAGACTTGTAGGAATTAATGCAGGAGAACCACATTACGAATCTCAAGGTGGTTGTGGTAATTGGGTTGAACTAGGAGAAAAAGAAAAACAATTAAAAATTGAAATATAATGAAAAAAGAAAAATTAAGATATTGTAAAAAATGTAATAAAAAGACGGAACATTTAGAACATGGTTTTAAAGGTTCAAATTATAGAGAAACTTGTAAAATATGTGATACAATAAATTATACAAATTATGAACTTTAAAATGGAACAATTAGTTAGTTTAACAGTAATGGAAAAAATGGTAAGAGCATTTGGAAAACAAATGATTGATGTTAGAGAGAGATTTGCAAAGAGAGATATAACTGATACTCCAGTTATGATTACAAAAGATGGATTTTTACTTTGTATTCCAGATAATGATGAAGTTAAGATAACTGGAATTACAGGAATGACTGGAAGTTGCAAAACTGTTTTAATGAGTTTATTGACCTCGATGGACTATCATCTTATGAAAAGAAATTGCATACTTTTAAATGATATGCAAAGAGAAACATTTGAATGGAGTAAACCATCACCAAAACAAACATATATTCATAAAAAAATAAATCTAGAACCATATCCTTCTCCAATTGTTTATATTTTTCCCTCCACTAATACACTTCAAATAGAAAATGAATGTTTAAATTATCCTCAAGTTAAATTAACTTTGCCAGTAGATGAAGTTATGGGAAATATTCAAGACTATTTAACTTTTTCAGATTTAAGAGGAAGTGAACTTTATTTAACTAATCTTCTTCCTAAATTAAAAGAGTGTACTTGTATGTCTGAAATAAAAGAAGTATTAAAAGAAGAACTTCCAGACAAACATGAACAAATGAGATTTAAAATGGAAAACATTTTTCAGAGAATATTTAATAGTAAAATCATTCATTTATCCCAAGAAGATTCACCAGCCTATTTAAATTATGAAGATGGTTTTGGAAATAAATATTCAAATACAACCATTCAAACTATTTTAAGAGCAGGATTTATTGTATCATTACAAACACAAGATTTACTTACAAAAGATTTTGCTTCTGCTTATCTTTCTCATATAATTGATAAAGTTTATGATTGTCAATACAATGACCCATATTTTAAAAATAAAACAATTTCATTATTTGTGGATGAAATAGATAAATTGTGGTTAGTAGATAATGGTGATTTAGTTAAAACTTCATTAAATAAAATAGCTACTAATGGAAGGGCTTCAAGAATAGGACTTAGGTGGTGTACACAACATTATGGAAAAGTTACTGTACCAATTCGTTCAAATACTAAATTTTTATTTTCTGGATTGCAAAATGATGCAAAAATAGTAAGAGAAATTAAAAACGATTTTTCTATATCTTCAGTTATAGAAGAACAAATGTTAAATTTAAAGTCTAGTCCAGTAGATGGGATATTTGAAATGGTTGCTATGACTAAAGAAAGATTTGTGTTATATAATTTATATTCTGGAGAAAAGAAATTTTCTAATGAAGCTAAAGTTGGTTGGTTGGTAAATCCTATAGCTTCACATATGATTCCAAGGATTAAAAGATGAAAAAACAAATAATCTTTATGCTAGTTATAATAACCTTTATGATGGTTACACCAATATTAGCAGAAGAGATAGTTAGCAATACATTAACAATAAAAATAAATAATAATTCTATTCAAATACTTAATCCATATAGAACTAGCGATAATAATACATTTATTTTTAATTATTCAAATTCTTCTATATTAGAACAAAATTTTACATTTACAGATTTATTTATAAATAACGGAACTTATAAAGTTATAGATTTAGATTTAAACTCTAAGTTATTTGATTGTATATCTTTAACTTCTCAATTAAATACTTCTTTAACAAGTTGTCAAATAGCCACTTCCCAATTAAATAATATAACTTCTCAATTAACAGTATGTCAATTAGACCGAAGAGATAGGGATAATTCATTAGCTAATTGCCAAAAAGAAAAAGATGCTTTAAGTACAAAGGTAACTGGAACATCAAATAATGGAATAATTTGGTTTTTGGCTGGAGTTGGATTAACTACCTTAGCATTCATTAGTTATTCAAGATTTAAAAAAGGAGAAGGAGTTGGGACTAAACATAAATCTGAATTTAGTCCACTTACAGCAACATGAAAGAACAAGAAATAGAAAAATTTATGGAAGAAGTTTTAACTTTTTTAAAAAAGAATGATTGTGTTGAAATTGATAGAATAGTCTCAGAAAAATTGGTTAAGATAAGTTATAAAAATATAAGGGAAATAATATGAAAAATCCATCTGAAGAAATATTACTCCCACCAGAGAATGCATTACTTATGTTTGGTAATGGATACTTTGCACAAACTGGAAGTGGTGGAATTGTAACAGAAGAGGATGGAATTCCTTTAGTTATTATTCCAATAAAACCAGCTTCTCCTTTAAGAAAGGCTTATAATATTACAAACGAAATGTTAAATCAAAATGGATTTATGAAATTTACCATGAAGAGAAAAGACCTTTATGCAATTAATGAATTTGATAATGCAAATAGGGTTTGGGTATATGAAAAATCTTTTGACCATAAAGATACCCCTATGAGCAGTAGAAGTAAAGAAATATTATTTCAATTGGAATTATATGAAAAAATGCTTTGGGTAGTAGAAGGAAATGTATATCATTTATTAGACCAATTGGAATTAGCAAAAAATAATCCTGCTGAATATGCTTCTCAATCTTTTGAACTGGCAGATAGAATGACTGCTAAATCTATGGAAATGATTGGAATGAAACAAGGGAGTATGTGATGGTAGGAGAAATATTTGTAAAGTTTGATAATCCAGATAATGTAAAACCTATTTATGAAGAAAAGATAGATAGCATTAAAGCAATTGCTAATCCAATACTTAGACCAATACTTCAGTATAACGAATTTCATAGAAGTACAATGGTTATGATTTCTAAAGAATTAAGTCTTTACATAGAAAACAAAACAATTTTTGAAAATATTGTTAAATCAAACGAATTATACAAAGCCACTAGAATTTACAATACATTTGTTTCTGCATTAAATTCTGCCGCTAGTGTAATTAATCAAATGAGCATTTTATTATCAAATGATAAAGACTGTATAAACCAAATGATTGGTATAAGTAGAACTGATTATAACCTTAGTAATGAATATTTACTTCCAAGAGAAGTAATAGAACCAGAACCAAAAAAAGATATTCAACAAGAAATAATAGGACCAATATTTGAAAAAAAAGAATTTAAAGTAACACTTCCAGAAGTTTCTCCTGATAATCCATATAAGGTATCAATTGCACCATGATACAAAAAAATTTAGATTACAGAGATGATAAAGAGGAAACAAATGAAGTAATAATAGCAGATGAATTTGAAGAAGACTACATTATTACAATATTTGATAAGTTGGGAAAGTTTGATAATATAGTAATATCCTGTACTAATACCCATAAAAATTATGCAGAGAGAATAATAAGAAAATTTTTTTGTTTAGGATTGCTTCCAAAGAATGATGAATTAAAAATAGATTGGGAAACTGTTATAAAAGATGTAATTAACAAAAAAGGACAAAAAGCGACCTCTGAAATAAATAGCATAACTCTATATAAGAGAGAAAATTTAACTAAATTTACTACAGAAGAACCAGACATTTATGATGCTGAAATTCAAAGAGTAATAATAGCAGATAAACCAGAAAAAATTTATATTAAAAGAATATTAGATATATCACAAAAATCAAATCAAATATTAATATCTTGTATTAATACTTATATACCAAATGCTGAAAGAATAGTTAATAAATGCTTTACAGCAGGATTTCATCCAATTAATAAAAAGTTACAGATACAATGGGAGAAGAGCATAGGAAATATAATAAATAAAAAAGGACAAAATGTTGTTAGAGAAATAAATAAAATTAAACTAATCAAAGATGATACCCTTTATAAATATATTCAGTAATGGAAAATGAATTTGAAAAATGGCAAGAGCAACAAAAAAAGGCAGAAAAACCATTTAGTAAGATAACCAAAAATTTAAATTTATTTCATATTCTTATATTTGTAGCAATTATCATTTTTGCATGGTGGGCAGTATCCACTGGAAAAATTAATGGAACCTTTATGGCTGGTGCTATAGTCTTTATTACTTTAGGAGTTTTATTCTTTTTATACAAAAAACCAACTGAACGAATTGAGATACCTGAACCTATAATGAAAGATATAGTTCAAACTGCATTAAATAAAAAGAGAGGAAAAGAACAGGGAATACCTTTTGATTGTACAATAAGAGTTTTAATTCAAAATAATTCAATTTATAAAGACAATTGGATAACTGGGGAATCTGGTGCAGTTAGAGATGTAGGGTTTCAAATGATTCAAAAAGGTTATAAAAGAACAGGGGTAGTTGGTGCTAATTCTTATACTGGAAATATAAATGGAATAAGATGGGAACCATTAGGTTATTCTGGAAAGGGAGAGTCTGCATATAGGACTGTTGTAGTACCTTTTAATACTGTTGAAGTTCCAGATAAGCCCAATAAGCCTTAAAAGACTTAAATTTACTTTAAAATATAAATCTTTATATATTAGTATAACTTAATATAATTATGTCAAATAAAATACAAAAGAATACATATCTTGAAAAAGAATTAATTGAAAAAGTAGAAATAAAAATTAAGAAAAATTATTGGAGTTGGTCTGCTTACATAACTAAACTAATAAATGAGGATTTAGAGAAAGATGAAAGAACAATTTGATAATTCTATTATAATGTCTATGGAAGAGCTTTATACAGAGTTAGAAAAAAGTGGATGGAAAGATACCTTTGATGAAGAAGAATTTGAGAGAAAGTGGAATTTGGAAAATAGAAAGGAATATGTTATTATTGTAAAAGATGGTTATAGAAAAGCTGAACATAGAGTAGTCTGGGAAGAACATAATGGAGAAATTCCTAAAAATATGATAATTCATCATAAAAATGGGAATGAAAAAGATAATAGAATTGAAAATTTACAAATGGTTACTTTTGAAGAACATATGAAAATACATAAAGATATTAAAAAAATGGTTAAAAAAGAGAACATTAAAAATTGTTCTGGTATACCGAATTAGATGGAAAACTCAAGCCAAACAATGATTGTAATTGCACTCTTTATTGGTGCATTTGTTTTTATAGTTTTAGCATTTCAACCAGATACAAAAGTAGAGAATTTAACACAAGTTAAGATATGTTCTTGGAATTTAGATAACTTTGGAGTGATAAAAAGTTCTAATTTACAAACAATGGAAGCAATAAAGGATAGAATAAAAACTTGTGACATATTTTTTGTTAGTAATATAGAAGATAGTTCAGGCATTTCTTTTAACTATTTATGTCAAAAACTTCCAGATTATCAATGTTATAATTCTTCAATTCAAGGAGGTTTAATCAAACAACAGTATGGAATATTTTGGAGGAAATTTGACATTTTCACAATAGACTATTCTTATTTAAATTTTACTTATCCACCTATTTATACTAGAATTTATTTAAAAAACTATTCTTTAGATATTTATTATTTTAGGACTAATTTAGAAAATGTAAATAATGAACTAGACAACTTAAAAAATTTAGTTCCTAATTCAGGTAACACCATTTTAATGGGAGATTTTCACAATGACTGTCTTTATTCAAATTATAATTTTGATAAGTTCTCTTCAATAGTTCAATCTAATTGTACTTATGAAAGAATTTATATTAATGAAAATACTATGGTTTACTTTAACTCGTCTGGAATAGATTATAACTTTACATCAGATATATCTAATAACTATATATCGTGGATTAAGTTAAATTTATAAAGATAAAACACCTGATATACTTGGAGGACAAAATGAACAAAAAAGGATTTTTTACTGCATTCGGATTTTTCCTGGCTATGCTATTAACAGGATTTGCTCTCGGTGCTTATCATGCAATTAATTGGTTTATACATATAACTCATTAATTTAAAGACGAGAAAAAATAATTTCTCTTCGTAGTTTATTAAATTTTTAAAAACAAAAGATTTATATACTATGTATTTCTAATATATAGTATTCATACAATCTTGCTTGATTGCTTGATATTCCAGAAGCCTAAGTTAATTACGAACCTTTGGTTCAAATATTTCTCAGATGCAAATTATGATGGTAATCCAAATAACAAGATTTTTGATGTAATTAACAAAAGGAGGATAAAATGAACAAAAAAGGACAAAAGATGTCTGGTTGGGCACTAATCGCTATCGCTGCTGTTGTTATTCTAGGTATTATGTATTTTGGTAATCAAGGTACACCTGGAGCTGTGGTAACACCACCAACAACTGAACAATGTAATATAGCACCAGTAAATCCTTCAACTACAGCAACTGGAATAGATGCACTTGTAGCAAATCAAAATGTTACACCATCAAGTTTTGGTTACATAGTTAATGGAGTTTACAAAGGTTCTAGTTACACAAATCCAGTAAAAGGCGATAATATTGTTGCTCTTGCTGACCCTACAGGATATTTAGCAGACGTTGAAACTGTAATAGCTCAATGTGGTAATTACCCATTAACTTTTAAGTTTAAGAACTATGCAAATGCTACTGTAACTGCTTACGCAGATTCAGGTATCACATCATTAACAAATGGTGGTGGTGCTAATAATGAAACTGCATGGACAGCTGGTCAGACAAAGATTAACAAAGTTAGACTCGTTGGTGCTGGACAAAAATCTACAGGTAAAATATTTACAGTAGTTGAATATCAGAGCAATTCTGCTCCAAATATTTCAAATACTGGAGTACAATTAACTTGTGGAGGACAGGCTTTGCAACAAGTTTCAATACCAAGTGCAGTTAGTTCAACTAACACAAATGCATTAAGAATTGGTTATGAAATACCTGAAATATCAAACGGTGCTGTAACTGATTGTTATTTGTCATCTCAAGCTACTGCTTCAAAAGTGCTTGGAACTGGTTATATAAGAATAACTTTCCTTGCTGAACAGAAGTTTATTGATGCAGATGGAACAGTCAAAGAAGGTATCTATGATATGAATAGCAATGCTAAATACCAGGACACTTATAACTTCATAATAGGAGTTACATAAACCAGTAAATTTTTTATTTTTTTTATTTTTTTGTTTATATTCATAGAATCAAATGGAACAAAAAAGAAAACTGCTATGGGAACTTGGAATTGCTTCCTTTCTCATATTTTGGTTTTTTTTTATTGCTTCAAATGTAGATTTTCAATTAGGAAATCTATACGGAACATTGGCAATAGGGGGATTGATAATAGCCATTATTGATTATCAATTCGCAAAAAGGGAAATCCCACTTGTGAATCCAAATAACTCTTGGATTGCTGCTTTAGGAATAGCAGTTGTTGGCTACTTCGTTATAATAATCGGAGGACAGCTAGTTGTAAAACTATTTAGTGGAGTTCCAATAACAGATGTACTTAAATTATTAGAAGCAACAAGTCCAATATTTTCAAATAGTGTAGTATTAAACAAAATCACTTTTGGAATTATGGTAGCATATCTTGAAACTTATGCAATCTTTGTTGTGTTCTATGATTTATTAGCTTCGATGTTTAATGTACAGATAAGTACTAAAAATTTAAAGAATCCCAAACTCATTGCAATAATAATAGGATTAACATTATTTTTTACAATATTACACGCAACAGCAAAACAATTAGACCAGGCAAGTTTAGTAATTGTTGCATTTATGGGATTAGTTAGTTTAATTATAATAACAATAACAAAAGAAGGAAGAACAGCAATACTTACACACACAATTGCTAATAGTTTGAGTGTATTTATAGGATAATCATATTCAATTCATAATGGAAGAAGAAAGCGATAACTTAACTTTAGAAATGGTTGAAGAAATATTAAAATAAACAAATTAAAAGAAAAAACAATAGGGGTAACTATTCAAAATTAAAATAACAAAATGAATAATTTAAACAATCAAAAGGAGGAAAAATAGAAGTTCTCGGAGATTCAAAAAAGAGAGCTCATAAAAGAAAAATATAATGGCACAAGATTTTATGACAAAAGTAGCAATGTTTTTTGCAGGAATGGGAGCAATAGATTTTGCTCTAACTAAATATTTCAGCATATCCACATTTATAACAAATATGATTCCCGTAGCTTATAGGAGCTATTCATGGGCATTACTTGTAATTTATGGAGTTGCTGGAGCATATACAATATATAAAGCATTCAGCAAATAAATTTATCTATTAATACTCGCAAGAGATAGCAGAAATGCTATAATCAAAACAAGGAGGAAAAATGAAACCAAACGTAAAAACAGCAGCATTGTTAGCTCTGGTTATACTGCCAGTTCAAATGGCAGTGACATGGATATTTTCAAAGATTCTACCTGGAATGGGTATGACTCAAGTTTTTGGAATATCTGATTATGTCAGTCCAGCTACTGCTATTGGAAGCGTAAGTATACCAAATAAAATAATTGGTTATTTAATGGGATTACTACCAGGTAGTATGACCTTTACAATACCAAATATTGTTATGACATTTATTGGAGCTTTAATTTTAGTTCTAGTAGGTATGTGGGCATCTGAAAAGATGAAATTCCCTAAGACAACTACTTATGCAGGAAATGTATTTAGAGTGCTATTCTGGGGAACAGTAACACTATACGTAGTATTACTTTTACTTAGTATGTTTAGCATGACAAGTCAGTTTAGTGTTCCAGTAGCTCAATTTGCAGTTCCATTGGCGATTGGCTTAATAGTAGACTATTTAGCAGTTGCATTTGTAACCTCAAAAGTTGCTGAGTATATACCAGCTACAAGAGTTTAAAAGGGCTTTATTTTTCTTCGTTTTTTGCCTTTTTAGATTTTTTGAAGATACGGGTACGAAAGTTTGAGTTTCAAATACAGATGAAAAAAACAGTAATCACACTAATCGGAATATTAATGTTAAGTGTATTAATTATGAATGTAAGTGCTGAAAATCCTAATAAAAATTATAATACTCCTAATCTTTACATAGTTAATACTCCCACTGAATCTACCTTTGATTTTGCTTCTTGGTTTCAGCATACTTTCAATATACAATCTTTTTCTATACTTGGTAAAGTAAGGCAATGTTCTGACCCTGACCCTGATTATGAATACAATATTGCAAATGGTGCAAGTAAAACTATTAATTTATATACAGATAATTTGTGTGGAGATGACACAGCCCTTATTGATGTTTTTTTAGGTGGTTGGAATCCTTTTTTAGAATATGATTATGATTTATTAGACTCTTATCCGTTTAAATTAAATTGTCAAACCTCTGGTGGATGTATAATACAAGTCTATTGTTGTGAGGGTTATGAATGGGCTCCATTGGACCAAGATGACTGTGATGATTTAGGATTTGGAGATTATCATTTTACTACTTGTACAAGCTGGATGAATGGTGGATATAAATGTACAATAAATGGAGTAGCAGAATCTGGAATACCTTTCTTTAAAGATAAATACACTTGGTGTGGTGAAGCAAGTTTAAGAAGTTGTTGGTATGGAAGCACTTGTATAGAAACTTTATCACAATCTTGTGGTGGTAAGTATCAAGGTTATCAATTATATGATTCTAAACCTACTTGTGAAAGTAATATAAACATAGACAATTGGGTTAACTCAGCATCCGAATGTAAGGGTTCTAAGCCTATTGGATGTATGGATAAAAGATGTGTTGCTACAGCATCAGAATGTGGAACCTGTGGATGTGGAACTTCCTGTACAAAAGATTCTGATTGTTGTCAAGGAAATACTTGTGGTATGAATGGAGTTTATCAAAAACAAAGTTGTATTTCAGGAACCTGTACAATTGGATGTCAGTCTGGATATACTAAATGTCCAAATGATGCAAGATGTGTAGCTAATGTTAATACTGATTGTGCTCTTAGTGGTGGAAGTAAACAAAAAAGTATGACTGAACTTGCATTTGAAGATGCAACACCTGAGCAAATAGCAGATTCTATGTGTAGAGTTTCTCAAGATTGTTCAAAATTACCTTCAGATATAACCTCTGATGAATATACAAATGTAGATGATTATAATTGGACAATAACTTGTAAAAGTGGAGCATCTATTTTAGCTTCTAATAAATTAGGTTATCAAACATATCTACAAAATAAAGCAAATGCTGATGGATGGACTAACATTTGGAATGATTTTTTAAATATATTTAAGCCTTCTACTTGGGAAAGTGCACAAAATCTTGATGCATATAAAAAACTTTGTACAAATCAAAATTCAAAAGGGGCTTTAGAAAAAGCTTGGACTTGGTTGGTTGGAAGTTCAGCAGATAAATGTGCAGAGGAATTAAGAGATATGCCATCAGGAACTTGTAGGGCAACTAAAAGTTCAAGTGGATGTATATGGTCTGCACCACATCAATGGATTGGAGCATACACAAAAGCAGATTGTAATACAGATTTATTTATCTTTATAGGAGGCATAATTTTATTATTAGTATTATTAATGAAATTTGCAGGATGAAAAAAATGAATAAAAAAGCATTTATACAATTTATACCAATAATTTTAATTGGATTAGTTGTTGGAGCAATTACAATACCTTCAATAAGTACATTCATATCAGGATTATTAGCAGGAAATAAGATTAGTGGTGGTTTAGCTTCAATACCTTTTTGGTTTTGGGCTTTATTGATAGCTATATTATTTATAATATTATCTAGCAAAAGGAGTAGAAGATGAAAAAAAGAATAAAAAAGCAAGAAGATAAAATTCCAGAAGGATATTACGATGATAGTAATGATTTGAAAGAAATAGCAGAAGTAGGAGCAATCCTTGGTGGATATTTATTGATACCTAAATTAGTCAATTGGAGGAATAAATAATGGTAGCAGAATTATTATTTGGAATGACTGCTCCGCAATTAATTGGAATAGGTGGAATATTAACAGGACTGTTTACGGGAAAATATTTTTTAATATTTTTTGGAGGAGCATTGTTTGCTTTACCTTTTTTATTAACATTAAATATTCCAATGTATATGTGGATGGTTATTATTTTAGTAGCTGTAATAGCAATAGTTGGAGGAAAAAATAGAAGATGAAAATCAAAATAAATTCAGGGAGGTTTAAAATATGAAAAATGGAGCTTTAATAGCAATAATTGTAGGAATTGCAGTATTGTTTGTAGGAGGAATGTACTTCCAAAATCAATATGATGTATTCTCAATTCAGACAGGAAAAATGACAACTATGAGACCATGCAGTGTAGTTATGCAATCGTACTATGGAGCAGGTCAAGGAGATTGTATTTTTTTGAATGGTAATTTGGGTGTAAATCCAAATTCAGTAAATTTATACAAAGTAATAAGTGTTTCAGAAAGAAGCAGACCTTGTACAGTATCTTTAGCTTGTCCAACAGGTGAACAATTAATATGCGATACTGATGTAAGCCATAATATAAATGATATATTAACTTGCACAGAGGCATATTCTTCAGTAGGACACATGACTTGTGATTTAGGATATTGTGAATATGATAGTGTAACACAAATTCCAGATAGTTGTAGTTCAGGAGATTGTTTAACTATATCAGACACTACTCATGTATCTTGTTTGTCTAATGGAAAATACTCTGGTATTTTGAGTGGACAATGTCCAGGAGAAACTTGCACACCAATTTGGGTATGTGGTTCTTGGTCAACTTGTTCAGGAAATACTCAAACAAGAACTTGTACAGATTCAAATGATTGTAATAGTTTAGGGAAACCATCAACAAGTCAAAGCTGTACAAATCCAGTTCCACCAACTTGTACACCAAATTGGCAGACAGGAAGTTGGAGTGCTTGTTCAAATAGTTTACAAACAAGAACAGTAACCGATTCAAACAATTGTCAAACTACAAGTGGAAAGCCATCAACAAGTCAAGGTTGTAACGGAACAACTGGAAATATTTTTAATGATATTTTCAATGACCCAATGATTTGGTGGATAATTGGAGGAATAGGCACATTATTAATTGTTGTTTTATTATTAGGTAAGAAGAAGTAAGGACTAGAATTGAAATAGATTCTAGTACCTTTCATATTTAAATAAATGGAGGAACAAAATGACTAACATTTGGAAAAAGGGTTCAGATAATTTGATTGATGGGACAGCCTTAGCAATAATTTTATCTATAGTCTTAATTTGGGGTCAAACATGGGGTAAATATATATCTGACTGGTTTGTAAGTATGCATTGGACTTGGTTAGATAGTATTAATTACTCAGTTAGTGGAATAACATTTACTTCAATAGTTTTGATAATTGGGATTAGTGCTTTAGTAGGCTACATAATTGATAGAATTTAGGAGAACAAGATGAAAAGAAAAGATGTTGATGAAAAATATCCAGAAATAATTAAATTATATATAGAAGATAAAAAATCAATTACAGCAATAGCTAGACAAATGGATTGCAATTTTGAAGTTATAAAAAGAATATTAAAAGAAAATAATATACAATTAAGACCTCAAAAATTTTATGTAATTGGAAAAATATCTTTCAATAAAGGAAAATCCTATGAAGAAATTTATGGAGAAGAAAAAGCTAAAATGATAAGAGAAAAGGTTAGTATCTCTTCAATAGAACAAATGAAGAGAGAGGGAATGAAAGAAAGATTAAGTAATATAAAATTAGGTAAACCAAATCCACATAAAGGAATTAAAAGACCAGAATTTTCTGGAGAAAAACACCCTATGTTTGGTAAAATAGGAATATTAAATCCTAATTTTGGCAAATCTATATCTTTAGAAACTAGAAAAAAATTAAGTGCTACAAAGCAAGATATACCTTTAGATAAATGGGAAAAGTTTACTTCTTTAGATTCTTATGATGAAGGATGGATTGGTTCATTTAAAAGAAAAATTAGAAAAAGAGATAACCAAATATGCATGAATTGTGGGATTCATAGAGAAAATTTAAATTATACTTTAGAATGTCATCATATTAACTATAATAAAAAATTATCTATCCATGAAAACTGCATATCTCTATGTAAAAAATGTCATGCTATGACAAATTTTAATAGACATTATTGGACAAAATTATTCCAAGATAAATTATCAAAATTATACAATTATCAATACTCTCAAACTGGAGAAGTTATATTAAATATAGTAAATCACTAGGAGGTAAAATGAAAATGAACAAAAAAGGAAATATGAGCACAAATAGTAAGTGGATTTTAAGTATAGTTGTAGTTATAATACTTGGACTAATATTATTTAGATTCAATCTTAATTTAACTACAAGATTTGCAGTAATTGGTGGAACTTGTATTATGGGAAATACTGCTTGTATAGATTCTCCTGGTACTCAGGTATTGGATTGTGTTAATGGAGTTTGGGGGAATCCACATTATGTTAATGGTTTATGTGGATATACAGGTTCATGTAATTCAAACTGTGTAAATAAGTGTGGTGGTGTATCTGATGGATGTGGAGGTTATTGTAATGCTGCATGTAGTACAAACTGTTTTTCAGCTTCAGATTTAGACTCATCTGGAAAAATGACTAGAACTGTTTTAGGGAAAGCAATTAGCTGTTGGGTGGCAGGAAATTAAATGGCAAAAGACAAAAACACTTGGATAATTATAGCAATCATAGTTGGAATAGTATTTGTTTTTGGGATGTATACTCAATCAAATAATCCAATTTTTGTAATTAGTGGAAGTGAAACAGTTTCTCGTTCAGCAAGTTTAAATGTAATGCCAGGTTCAACTTTTACCTTAACTTACACAGTTAATAGTGCAAGTGGTTCTTGGGGAAATAGTTTAACTGATAGTGTATCTGGAGGTTGTCTTTTTCCTTCAGGAAGTTCAACTTATAAAACTGTAATGTTAAGTGAAGATGGATTAACAAAACAAATTACAATAACTGCACCTGCGAGTGGTAGTTGTTTATTTACTGGAGATTATCAGTTTGGAAGTAATGCAGTTAAAAGTATGTCTAATTTAGTTATTAATATAAATGAATGTTCAAGTGGAGAAGTTAAATGTATTTCTTCATCTCAATATCAAAATTGTTTAGCAAACTTTAAATGGAGTGGAGCTTTATCTGTTCCTGCTGGACAAATATGTTTAAATAATCAATTAAAAATTTGTAATACAATAGCAGATACAAACTGTGATGGTGCTGTTGATAGAACAGAACTTGGTGCTATAATAAATCAATGGATTGCAGGAACTACATCAAGAGATAATTTAGGAAAAGCTATTCAAGCTTGGGTTGGTAGTTAAAATGAAAAAACAAATAATAATTTTGCTAGGAGTATTGATGCTTTCAGTACTAATTATGAATGTAAGTGCTGGGACAATGACAAGAACTGGGACTACAACAGTAAGTTCATCTCAATCTTTTACAATTACTTACACTGCGAGTGCATCTGGAACTTGGGGAGCATCTATTGAAGATTCAGTTAGTGGAAATTGTAAATTTCCAAGTGGTAGTTCAACTTATAAAAGTGTAATGCTCTCTACAGATGGAAATACAAAATCAATTACTATGACAGCACCTGCAAGTGGGAGTTGTGCTTTTAGTGGAAATGTACAGTTTGGAACAGATGCTATTACAAATCTTAATTCATTAACAGTAACTATTGGGAGTGGAGTTTGTGTTTCAAAAACTTGTGCTGAATTAGGAAAAGAATGTGGTGAATGGGATGATGGATGCAATAATGGTGGGGGAATATTTTGTGGAACATGTCCAACAGGAAAGACTTGTAATAACGGAATCTGTGTATCTGGAACTTGCACACCAGACACTTGTAATGATTTAGGTGCAGAATGTGGAACTATAACTGAAGCATCTTGTGGAACTAATTTAAATTGTGGAACTTGCACTTCAGGAAAGACTTGTGAGGATAATGTTTGTATAACTGGAACTTGTACATCTGATTGCACAGGTAAATGTGGTGGAGTGAGTGATGGATGTTCTGGAACTTGTGATACTGTATGTTCAGATGGATTCAATTTAAATGGAGAAGTATTCAAGATTGGAGATTTTGTAGTAACTTGGCTATATTTAATAATTGGAGTAATTATTTTGGTAGTAATTATTTTAGTGAGTAAATAAAATGAACAAAAATATAATAATAAGAATATGCACAGCTATACCAATATTAACAGGTTTAGTTCTACTTGGAGTAACAGATTCACTTAATTTTGGTTTAAACACAAATATAGCAAATACAGGGTTTTTAGTTAAATATGCTTTAGCAATATTAAATGGATTTTTAGCTTGGGCTATATACAAAAAATTAGCATTTTAAAATGGCAGACATTGGAACAACAATACAATCGTTCGGGAATATCTTACACACCGTCTTTAGTAGCATTAGAAGTATTTTAACTAGCATATTAGGATTTTTACCATACGATAAATTATTAATTATGTACTTAGTTTTATTAGTTGGTTCATTAGTTTTGAGTTTCTTATTTTTCAAAAAAGTTATATCCTCTAGCCCAATAAGTGGAAGATACTTTTGGTGGCTTTTATTATTAGCATTAATATTATTTATAATATTTGCATTTGTATAAACTAAAATGGAAATAAAACCTAAAGAAATAAAGACATTAAAATATTGGATACATATAGCATTTATAGCTATTTTAGTTTTAGGTTTACTTCAGTTATTTAAGGGAGGACAGATGCTGACAGTGAGTAATATTTTATGGTCAATTCCATTATTAGGGATTGCAGATATAATTGCACATACAATTTTAAAACTTCAATAATGGCAAAAAAAGATAACTCAATAATTTGGATAATTTTAGCAATAGGATTAATTGGAATTCTATGGTATGGTGGGCAAAATGGTTGGTTTAAAGGGATTTTTAGTATAAATATGCCAGAAACTCCATTCACCCCAAACCCAGACCATGTTCCAAATGAATATGTTTCTTATTATGTAACTTTAAATTTAAATCCTTCAAATATGTGTGTAGGTCATTCATCTACAGGGACCATTGATTCAAATATTCCAAATGGAGTATGTTCTATCTTCTCACAATTAAGTGGAGTCTGGTCTTTATATAGAAATGTAAACCTTAATGCAAATGGTAATTATTCTGAAACTCAAAGGGTTGATACTGCTGGAGTTGCAAACTTTAGAGCTGTCTGTTGTGATGCTTCTGGAAATTGTAAAATATCAAGTCAAGTATCTTTAACTGTAAGAGTTTGTGATAATGATGGAGATGGAATTCCAGATGATATAGACCCCGATGATGATAATGATGGATGGACAGATATTACCGAAATAGGTGCAGGAACAAATCCATTAGACCCTGCTAGTCATCCAAGCTCTGGAGAAACTGGATGTAGTGCTACTTGTATTGCTTTAGGATATTTATCTGGAAGAGGACCTTTTGAATCTGGAGGTCTTTGTACTTATCCAGAAGTGATAGAATATATGGTTGGCGAATCTGGGCTTATTTGTTGTTGTACTCCTGTTACTGGAGGTGGTGACTTTGGAGGTTATGCAAGTTGTACTGCATTTCAAATTGCAGAAGGAAAAGAGTTTTATGTAACAGGTGCAGGTCTTAATAATATAGATGAATGTGAAGCATATGCTCAAGGTTATTGCTCTCAATTTGGTAGTGCTGAACCACATGTTTTTGGTGGAGTACCTCCAGGATATGTAACTATGTTAGACTTTGCAAATCCTGATTGTTGTATTTTTAATTGTAATTGGAGTTGGAATTAAAAAGGTGATATATGAAAAAAATTATACTAATCAATCTTCTCGGGAAAAGAGGTGATTGATATGGGACTTGGGAAATTTATCCTAGTAATAACAGTAATACTTATAGCAATATACTTCCTTTCACCAGCAATTTTTCAATCTGGATATTCCCAAGTCCAAAAAATTTTTCAAAATTGGAATATGACACTCCCTAATATACCAATTTATCATCCATCGTTAAATGAAACTTTTATAAATAAAACAAATCAAAATATGACAAATTCAACTAATTTAACCTGTACAGAATCAGACACAACTTATAAATGCGGAGAATTAAGCGAATGTAAAGGAATTTTTAAAGAAAAGCCATGTTGTATTTATACTCCAGGAGCAGGTATGTTTACTTCTTCAATACATACAGACATAGAATACTTTTATTGTGATGAATCAAATCAAAAATGGAACAATCCAGAAAAGGCAAGTAAATATGGACAGATTTATATTTATTTAGCATCTACAACTTCTAGTGGAATAGATAGTGCTGAATTAACTAAGTTTGCTAGTTCTTTTAAAAATTATTTATATGAAGCATCGTTTGGTTATTTAGATAATATAAATTTTGTTTTAGAACCATATGCTAATGAAGTTAATCCAAATATAGACCATTCTCAAATAGGAAACAAAATAAAAGTTGCTTATTATTTAATTCAAGGAAGTCCATCAATTCAAACATCTAATTTTTGGGAAAGTTATAATTCAAATATAAATTGGATATTTAGTGCCGCTTATATGAAAGCACAATTTCCACTTGCTTGGACAACTATTGTTCAAGGAGATTTATCATCTGATGGATGTTGGGAATTAGGTGGTTCTCATGATATATGCAAAGAATCTGCACACGAATTAGCTCATGCTTTTTTTGCTTGTGATGATTATAGCGGAGACATAATGAGACCATTACCAGACTTGCCTATGACTAATCATTATCCACCTAAATGCTTAGAATTAATTAAAAGTTATATGCCTCAATTGGTAGCAAAGTAAGATATATAAACTAAATATATAATAAACAATATGGGATTAATAGATAAAAACGAAATGAAATATTTAGCATATGCAACAATATTTGCATTTATAACATTTAGTTTTATAATACCCTATTTAATGGATAAAGGGATGGAAAATTCTTCTCCTTATTTGCAATTTTTAATTTTTAATATTGGTATTTTTGCTTTTTTACAAGTGTTTTTAAAATCGGCTACATTAAAAACTAAAATAAATTTAAAAGAATCTATTGGATTAATTCTATTATTTAATGCACTCGATATTTGGGCTCCGCCACTTATGGTATCAACAAGTGGTATTTTATCTTCAGGAGTAGTTCTTTCAGGAAGTGCAGTAGATTATGTCATTGGAAATTTTGCTATTAACACAATACATCTATCAGGATTTTTAGTTTACTTATTTACCTATGTAATTGCACCTTTTATATTATTAATTGGAGCTTCATTATTACTTAAAAATTTAGTTAGAAATGTAGGTTAGATTATAATATATCCAATTAACCACTATTGAGTTAAGATAGAAGCAAAATAAATGTTTAAATAGTATAAATACTTTAGACGCAAAGGTGATGAAATGAAAAATAAGGGTGATTTTAGTTCTAAGGAGGAAATATGGTTAAGATAGAGATTCTTACAAAAAATATTGTCGAAAAAATAGTAAGAAATGAACTACTAAAGGTTGAAAATAGGTTTTCTAAAGAATTAAATAGATTAAGAAAAAGAGTGTCTGAATTAGAAGATAAAAATAATCAATTAAATGAACCATTAAAATTGGTCAGGAAAAATCAAAAATGATATTCATAAATAAATTTCAATTAGGAGATTGGATTTATGAAAGGAGGTTATAATGAAAAAACTAATATTAACTATGTGGATTTTAACCCTAGCTTTAATTGTAATTAGTATGGGCTTAATTTCAGCATCGATTGTAGTTGGTGGAAGTGTAAGTCCTATTATTAATATAGTATGCGACCCTAGTGGTTATACATGTAGTAATAATTTTAATATAATTAATCCAACATTTAATGGAAATTTTGTACCTGGAACTACATTATACACAAGCACAATTAATGTAGTTAACTCTCAACTCTATGGAAGAGATGTTTATCCAACCAAAGAAAATCCAACCCAAGAAAGTTGTCATGTAGAATATTATAATATTACAAAAAGAGTTAGATATTATGATAACATAATGGTTGACAAAACTAAGAGGGTTTGTCATTATGAATATGTTGAAATTACAAAAACTAAAAGAGTTTGTTCTTCAGTAAATCATCAAAGGATTTGTAATAATGTAGAGTATCTATCTACAAAGAGAGAACGAGTATGTGAATTAGAGTCTTATCAAGTTTCAAAAAGAATTTCGTTGTATAGAAATGAAATAGAGCAAAAATCTAAAACTATTTGTGATTCTAATATCCCTAATCTCCCTATTGGATGTTTAGACCCTATTACTGGAGTGTACACAAATCAATTGTCTTTGAGTAACTTTAAAATGAGCATTAATAATGGACCTTGGCAAAATGTACCCTATGGAATAAATCAAATGCATATTAGTAATGCTAATATAGTCTTCAAAGTAGATATTCCAAGTGTTTGTAGTCCTACATACGACATAAATAAAGCAATTTACATAGTAAACTAAACATGAAAAAACTAATAACAATAACTTTTTTTCTTTTTTTCTTTTTAGTGATAACTAGCGTTAATGCAGATTGGTGTTATCAAGAAAGTGCAAATGTTTCTACTTCTTGTGGGGGATTAAATACTGGAGTTTATTCAACTTCTGGTTCTGGAGATGATGGTTATATGTATGTTAATTATACAAAACCTGCTGGAGCAACAAGTGATAGTTTGTGGAATGTCAAAGCAGTTTCTGGTTTACCACATGGAGAAAATAAATCTATAAATAATTTTTATGATTGTTTTTCCCAAACACCTTTACAATTTAAAATTTATATAGCCTCTAATTCTGCAAATAGTTATGTTTATGGATATTGTTGGGATGGATATGTTTGGGGTTTACAATATTCTAGTTTTACTATATCCACTTCTGGAAGAAGTGCTGATTTTCCAAGCAATATGTATGATGAAGATTGGGATACAAATGCATTATATTATAGTGATTTATGGTATAGTGCTACAGGTGGTGGAGGGATGTTTGAAGAAGCAATGGTTTGGGATATTCAACCAATAACAATAATTTCACCAACGAATGGTTCAACATATAATCTAAATAATAATACTGTTAATTTTAATATAACTACTTTAGCAGATAGTAATGCTTGTAGATGGTCAAATAATAATGGGATTAATAATTACACGATGATTAATGGTTCTTCTAAAAATTTTTCAGCATCAAATTCTACCATGAGTCAAGGAAGTAATTCAATAATATTTTATTGTAATGAATCTTCTTCAGGGATTTGGAAAAGTTCTACATCAGTAGATATATCTGTAGATACAATCAATCCTAAAATTAGTATCATATCCCCAACAAATAATACAAATTCTACTAAAACGAACTTAAATGTAAATTATACAAGAAGCGACACAAACTTAGGTTCTTGTTGGTATTCAAATGATACTTACATAAGCAATACAACTCTAACAAATTGTGTTAATATAACCACCGTAACTTGGACACAAGGACAGCATAATGTAACAATTTATGTAAACGATACATTTGGAAATGTTAATTCCTCTCAAGTATCTTTCATAATTGATTCAATTAATCCTCAAATAAGCATAAAGACTCCAACAAATAATACAAATTCTTCAAATACAAATTTGAACATAAATTATACTAGAAGCGACACAAACTTAGGTTCTTGCTGGTGGACTAACAATTCTGGAGTAACTAATTATTCTTTATCTACTTGTGAGAATATAACAACAGTTACTTGGAATGAGGGAATTTCAACTGTTAAAATTTATGCAAACGATACATTTGGAAATGTTAATTCCTCTCAAGTTACCTTTACAATAGATACAACTCCACCAAGCATGAATATAGTTTATCCATTAAATCAAACTTATAATATAAATGTTTCAAAATTAAATTATACCTATACAGAGACTAATCCAAGCAAATGTTGGTATTCTAATTCAAGTGGAATATGGAACAGTTCAATAAATAACCTGGGAACAAATTGGACAAATGTTATAACTAAAGAAGGAAGCAATACATTAATTCTTTATTGTAATGATAGTGCTGGAAATACAAATAGTGCTAATGTTACTTTTTTTAAAGATACAATTTATCCACTTATTTCTTATGGAATAGGAACAAATGTAAATTTTGCAAATATATCAAAAAACTTTGTTTATATAAACACAACTTGGACAGAAGTTAATCTTGCAAATATAACATTCACATTAAAGAATTCAACGTGGAGTAATTCAACTACTTACACAAGTTCAACATATTTAATTAATTTTACTGATATTGCAGATGGAAAATATTGGTATTATGTAAACATCACTGATTTAACAAACAATAAAAATTCAACAAGTATTTATAATATAACTCTAGATACAATTTTACCATTAATAAACATAATAACTCCAATCAATGGAACTAGCTCAAGCAATGTCAATTTAAATGTTAATTATACAGCTAGTGACGTTCATTTAAGTTCTTGTAAATGGAGTAAATCGAATGGTGCACTTAATTTTTCTATTTCTTGTGGAACAAATATCACTGGACAGACTTGGAGTCAAGGACAAACTACTGTAACAATTTGGGCTAATGATACTTATGGTAATGAAAATAATTCACAAGTAGTATTCACAATTACAACAGACACAACACATCCAAATATTCAAATAACAAATCCAACAAATAATACAAATTCTTCAAATACAAACTTGAACGTAAATTATACTGTTTCAGACATTCACCTTTCCAATTGTTGGTATTCAAATGATACTTATTCATCAAACACAAGTTTGGGAAGTGGTGGAGTGTGTACAAATATTACAACAGTTACTTGGACTGAAGGAAACCATAATATAATAATTTGGGCAAATGACACCTTTGGTAATGTTAATTCAAGTAAAGTAACATTTACAATAGATTCAATTAACCCAAACATTCAAATAACAACCCCGATTAATGGAACTAACTCAACCAATGTCAATTTAAATGTTAATTTCACTAGAAGTGATGCTCATTTATCTTCTTGCAAATGGACTAATAATTCTGGAGTAACCAATTACAGTATAACTAATTGTAATAATTTGACTACAATAACTTGGAATCAGGGTCTTAATAATATAAAGATTTATGCAAATGATTCAGCAGGAAATGAAGATTCAAGCAATGTTAGTTTTTTTATAGATAGTATTGCACCATCTATTATAATATTTCATCCAAATTGGGAATCATTTACAACAACTAATATACCATTCAATTTTAGCATAACTGATTCTGGAGTTGGTTTATCTACTTGCTGGTGGAAAAACGATACAGGAGTTAATATGACAATTGATTGTAATACAAACTTTACATTTACTCAAATAGCAGGAACACATAATGTTTATTTATGGGCTAATGATACTTTAGGAAATACTAGGCTTGTTTCAGAACCATATAGTATAACCTCTCCAGGTCTTCCTTCAATTAATTTAATTTATCCAATTACTTGGTTAAATAATGGAACTAATGTTGATTTTAATTTTACAGCCCAAGAGACAACTAATGGAATATTGAATTGTTCACTTTATGGAAATTGGACTGGTTGGGCATTAAATCAAAGTAATACTACTTTAATGGGAACAGGTTTAAATTATTACAATTTTAAAAATAATCTAAGTGATGGATTTTATAAATGGAATGCATTTTGTTTTGAAGGAACTGGAGTAAATTCAGATTGGGCATTTTTAAATCAAACCTTTGGAATAGATACAATCAATCCTAAATTAACTTTGACAAAACCAACAAATACAACTTACACAACAAATCAATTAACACTTAATTATTCTGCAACTGACTTAAATAGAAACATTTGCTGGTATAATATAAACAACGGAGCAAATATATCTACTTCTTGTAATAATATTTCTTTTACTGCAGGTCAGGGAAGTTCTATTTTAAGATTATTTGTAAATGATTCAGCTAATAATCTTAATCAAACAAATGTAAGCTTTTATGTAGACAGCATACACCCCTCTGTTTCAATAGATACAGATTTTGCAGATGGAAGTTATTTAAATTATAACACCTCAGTTATTTTTAATGTTACAATAACTGAAACAAATCCAAGTTCTTGCTGGTATAGATATAATTCAGGAGCAAATAATTATTTTACTTGTGGAAATAATTTGACATTAAATTTTTCTGAAGGATTACATAATATAAACATATCAGCAAATGATACTTTAAATAATATAGGAAGTTCTCAAATTAGTTTTATTCCAGATGTTACTTATCCAATAGTTTCAAATATAGTAATTGGAACAATAATTGGTTTGAAATCATTTAGTATAAATTCACTTGAAACAGATACAAATTTACTTTCCTGTAAATATACAGTTTATAATATTTTAGGATTTCCAGAAGGGGTGGCTAATAAAAGTTATGTTTGTAATTCCTTAGTTGGAGACAGCTTATCCAATTTTGGAGATTATTCAATAACTATATATGCCTTAGATAGGGCAGGAAATGAAAATTCAAGCAATCAAACATTTACTCTTCCTACTGGTACTTATGCACCTCCTGGAGGTGGTGGAGATTCTATAATAATAAATAACCCTCCTTCAAACGTAACTTTGCCTAACTTTTGTGGTGATGGAGTATGCAATGAAAATTTTACTTATCAAGGATTATGGGTTCCAAAAAATAGATATAATTGTGCAGCAGATTGTCCCCCTTATAATTTTGATGAATGGATATATAGATGGTCTCTTTACTGCTTCCAGAAAGAAAATTACGATAAATGTGAATGGTTTAAATTATTTAATTTTAAACCTTCAGTAGCAATTTGTGGAGATAATAAATGTGATTCATTTGAAATGGTAACCTGCACTGAAGATTGTGGTGATGGATTTAACTTAGATACGATGTTTTATAACTGTGGTAAAGATGAGGGAGTATGCCTTTATGATACAAGTTTCTTTTATTATTTAATTATTGGAATTTTAATATTAATCTTAATACTTTCTTTTGTTCCAGTAAAGTATAAAAATAGAACAGTTAAAGCATATCAATATGTTCAGTTGAGCTACAAAAATAGAAGGAGAAGAAGATAACATATTCCCACTGCCTAAAGGCAGGGGTATTTATCCATAACTTCACATTCAATTGGATTTAAAATCCCTTCATGTTCATCAGTTCGAATTAAAAATATGAGATACACAAAAGGACACATAGGATATTGGAAAGGAAAAACCTTGACCAAAGAACATAGGATTAGTATTAGCAATGCAACTCAAGGAATAAAAAAACCAAGTATTCAAGGAGAAAATAATCCTTCAAAAAGACCACAAGTTAGAAAAAAGATAAGTGACAACATGAAGATAAATAATCCTAATTTTAGAAAAGAGGTTAGAGACAAAACAAGGAAAAGAATGAAACTAAATAATCCAATGATGATAAAGGAGTATAGAATAAAAGTGGGAAAAGCATTAAAAGGAAGAATATTATCCAAAGAACATTTTGATAAGTTACAAGAAGGAAGAAGAAACACTATTATCCCAACGCAGGATACTTCAATAGAAGTTAAGATTCAAGACTTTTTAAAACAGATGAAAATTGATTTCTTTACTCATCAGCATATCAACATTGAACATAGTTACCAATGTGATATTTTCATTCCTTCCAAGAATTTAGTTATTGAATGTGATGGTAATTATTGGCATAAATATCCAACTGGCAGAAATATAGACCACATCAGAACTTTAGAACTCTTACAGAAAGGTTTCAAAGTTTTAAGATTATGGGAGTTTGAAATTAAAGATATGGAATTAAATGATTTTGAGAAGAGGTTTGAAAATGTCACCCGAGCCTAATTTTAGCTATTGTTCTGGTTCGCATAAGAATTATAAAGATAACAACTATATAAACTTATCTAAACTAAACGACGAGGCGGTTTTTCTTCTCCCAACCATAAATGGATTGGGTATCCGAAAAACACTATTTATATGAAAAAATACTGTAAAAAATGCAAGTGTAAAAGAGAAATGATTAAATGTGGTTTTGGAAATGTAGGTAGTTTAATTGGAAATGCAAGATATAGATGTTTAAATTGTAAGGAGGAAAGTATATGAAAAAACAAACATTCTTAATTATAGGTATGAGTATTATTTTATTAAGCTTATTACTTATTGTTGGAAGTGATATTTCAAATCAGTCTAAATTAGGAACCTTAACAATTAAAAATTCTACAGGTTGGAATATAATAAGTCAGTCAGGAGCAGAACAAAATTTAACTTTATGGACATCTGGAACTGACAAGAAAGTTGAAATTGGTTTTATTATCAAACCAAATATGACTTATAACACAATAGATAAGTGTTTATTCTATGCAAACAATCAGCCAATCTTAGATGATAAGATTAAGGCAATCTGTTTAAAATATGAAACTGCAAAATGTGCAGGACAAAATTGTTATCATATTTCTTTAACAGATGCACAAGCAGTTAACATTAATAATTATATTAAATTAGGAAATCAGACTATTGTAATTGAATATCAAGATGCAAAAAAATTAGAATACATAAATGATTTTAGTGATTCAAATATAACTCTTGTTTGTAATGATACTGTTCCAGATGATGTTTTTATTTATTATAACAACAATTCTTATAAGTTTGGAGCAAATGGAAATTGGACTGGACTTAAAAATTGTAAATATACAATAGTTTCAAATTCTGATATTAAATTAGATGGTTTAAATGCTTATGTTTATCAGACAAGGCAAGAAGGATTAATTATAAGACATAATGTAGAAGACAGGCATAATTTTGATTTCTCAGATATTTGCAATAGGAAATTTGAATGTCATAATGAAACAGGTGAATTTGGAGATTATGAAGTATGTGATAAATCTGCTGATTGTTTATTTAATTTTAATAATGGAAATTTAGAAGTCACTTTCAATTCAGATAAGTTTATTGACCCAACTATTTATATAAGTGAAGCAACTTTGTTTGCAGATTCAATTTATTCTAATGTTACTCAAGAAGCAAACTTCACTCATTTAACAATCTCAGAAGATAGTCCTTATAATTCTTTAGTTGCATATTATCCTTTTGATGTTCAGGAAAATACTGCTGTAAATAAGACTTATGATTATTCTTCAAATAATAAGGATGGGACTTTGACAAATGGGGTTGCTTTTAATACAACTAATTGTCCTTATGGGAATTGTTATACATTTGATGGGGTTGATGATTATGTATTAGTAAATAGTTTTAATCTTAATGGAACAGGAGAAGCAACTATCAGTCTTTGGTTTAATCCTTATTCAGTTGGTGGACAAAGGACAGTTTTTGTAAAATATGGTGATGGATATACTATTCAACTTTATAGAAATTCAGGCTGGTCAACAGGAACTTTTGGATGGTTAGCTTATTATTATAATACTACAGGCTCTTTATTAGCCGCACTACCTTCTATAACATTAGGAACTAATCAATGGTATAACACAGCATATACACTTAATTCTTCAGGATATTATACAGCTTATGTAAATGGAAATATTGTTGGACAAGCACAATTATCAAACTTTGGTTACTGGATTTTAGGTAGTGGTACATTATATTTATCTAGTCCTGTGGTCAACGGTACAATTGATGAAGTAATGATATTTAATACTTCACTTAATTCAACTCAAATAACAGCAATTTATAATAATCAATCTCAGAGATTTAAAACACAAGGAACTCAGACAATAAAGCAAGTAAATATAACAAGTGGATATAATCAAATCAATTTAACAACATCTTTTAATGCTTTTATGGGAAGCAATATATCTGCAAGATTAGGTGCTTGGGATGTTAGTCAAGGATATAATAACAGTGATTTAAATGGAAATAATGGGTTAGTTTCATATTGGCATTTTGATGAAGCATCTTGGGCTGGAACATCTGGAGAAGTTAAAGATGCAATGGGATTGAATAATGGAACTGGAAATGGTGGAGTGAATACTACTGCAAGTGGTGTTTATTATAGAAGTGGAAATTTTAATGGAAGTAGTTATATTAGCAAGACAATAACTTCAAGTCTAAATATAACTAAAAATATTACTATATCTGCATGGATAAAAAAAGCTAATCTTAGTCAAGAGGCTATAATTGTTTGTAGAGGAGATAAAGGAAGTAGTAATAGTTGGAGAGCATATTGTTTATATACAGGTTCTAGTGCAACAATTATGTTAATTACTGATGGAACTAATACAGGGTCAGTAACCTCAAGTGATATAGATAATAATTGGCATTTAATTACTGGAACAGTAAGTTTTAACTCAACTGGAGCAAATATTAGTATTTACATAGATGGAATATTTAATGGTTTATCTACTCCAAATATTAATTCAACAAATCCTGCTCCTTTGGGAGATGGAATTGGTATTGGTGCTCGTAATTATAATGGTGGTAATTTCAACGGCTCAATTGATGATGTAATGATATTTAATAGAAGTTTAACCTCTGATGAAGTAAAAGAACTTTATGTAAAAGGAAGGGCATTATGGAATTATACTTCTTATCAAAACTTAT
>Ga0180732_1000493_pt1 | contig 34072 bp, 21 predicted proteins | sample KR11_01MetaG_FD_148674 | JGI IMG/M metagenome (GOLD analysis project Ga0180732, IMG submission 148674) | Groundwater microbial communities from the Olkiluoto Island deep subsurface site, Finland - KR11_0.1 MetaG | ecosystem: Environmental > Aquatic > Deep subsurface > Groundwater | place...
CAAAGGGCTTTTCGCCCCATAGACCCGGTGGGGGTGTCCGAATCGGACCACGTTTTTCACAAAGGTCAGATGATTGCGGCGCGCAACATTGATGGAGTTAATATTTTCCGGACGGATGAGGGAAATGATGCTTTTCGCTCCAAGGTGGTTAAAGGCGTGCTCCATGCATGCCTTTGCAGCTTCTGTTGCATATCCCTGGTGCCAGTATTTCCGGATCAGGCCGTATCCCACTTCCGTTTCATCCGTGCCGTCCACATCCTTCTGTAATAACAATCCGCAATACCCGATGAATTCTTCCGTGTCTTTCAAAATGCAGGCATAAAAACCCATGCCGTCGGATTCATACCGGCTCCGCATGGTGTGGATCCATTCTCCGGTTTCGGCGCGATCCTTGGTGCCGGGAAAATATTGCATGGCCACTGGATCTTCAAAAAGCAGCTGCAGGGAATCCGTATCCTCCAGAGTGATTTTGCGAAGATAAAGCCTTGGGGTTTCAAGGACCGGGGTATGGACTGCCATGACTTAAAGCCTGTTTTCAAAGGCCAGGGCATAGAGCCTTCCCACATTGGTCTTCTGAAGCTGGGGGCCGAAATCCGCCATACCGCTTAACATGGGATACCGATCCAGAAAAGAGATCCTTTCCTGGGCTTCTTCCAGGCTCCATCCTTTTTCCACAGCATTTTTCACGGCGGCAATCCAGTCTTCAATAAAGGCCGCCTGCTCGTCGATATAATCCATTTTGCAGATTTCCCCGTGGCCGGGAATGATGAAATCCGCCTCCAGGGCTTTTAGGGTTTTCAGGGATTGGAGCCATTCCTTGGGCAGGGCTTCCTGGAAAAAAGTCTGGCAATTATAGAAGATATTGTCCCCGGTGAACACCACCCGTTCTTGGGGAACAAAAACCGCGGTTTCGGAAAAGGTATGGCCGGGGAGATGCAGGAGGACAAATTCATGGTCTCCGGAATAAATTTTCATGGACTGGGTGAAGGTGACGGAAGGAGGGCGAAGGGTAAAGGAATCCAAATCCTTAAAACCAGGGTCCATCATGGACATGCGTTCCTTGATGGCATTCATATCCGTCTGAACAATCCGGTTCCGGGTTTCCTCATGGGCCACCCCGATGCCCCCGAAAAAACAATTGCCCATGAAATGGTCCCCGTGGGGTTCCGTGTTGATCAGGTACCGGACCTCTCCCTTTTTTAATATTTCTTCCCGATACTTCAAAGCATCCGTGGGCATCTGGGGAGTATCCACCATCACAATGCCCTCGGAGGTGACCACAAAACCCGGATTGCATCCTCTGTATTGCGTTTCCGCAAAAATATGGGGGGTGACCTGTTCCATTGTTCTCTCCTTTCAGGGTGAATGAATGGTGAATCTTCCAGCAAAACCATTAATCGGGAAGATAAATTCGGGTTAAAGCCTGGAAAGAAGCGATTTGCTCGTTCTCCCATTCCGTGCTCCGGCCCAGCTCTTTGGCCATGACTTCGGCCACCTTGGGTGCTGCTTCGGCAGAGGCCCTGGCATTGAGCAGAAGACTTCTGGAGCGCCGGGCCAGAAAATCCTCCACGGTTCGCGCGCATTCCAGTCTTGCCGCCCAGATAATTTCCCCCACCCGCGCCGAAAGTTCGGGATGAATGAGTTCCTTGTATTCCGGGGTGGCGCGCATGAGATCCATAATGGCCGGGGCGTCCGAACCGTAAAGGGCCAAATCTTCAAATTTGTGGGCGGATTTGTGGTATCCGTGGATATTCAATTCTTTGGTCACGCAGGGCCGGGTCTCCAGGTTGCCCATGGTGATGGCATGGTTGACGCAGATTTTGGCCATCTGGCGATAGGTGGTCCATTTACCCCCGGCCATGGTGATCAGGCCGGATTTTCCGATGTGAAGGTAGTGATCCCTGGAAAGGCTGGCTGTGTTTTTCTCTTCTTCGGATTTCACCAGGGGCCGAATACCGGTGAAGATGCTTAAAATATCTTCCCTGGCCGGGGTTTTTTCAAGGTAGCTGTTGGCGGTTTCCAAAAGAAATTGGATTTCTTCCTCCATGGGAACAGGTTCCAGGGAAACCTTTGCAATGGGCGTGTCGGTGGTTCCCACCAGGGTGGCTCCCAGATAGGGAATGGCGAACATCACTCGGCCGTCCCGGGTGTGAGGAACCATGATGGCGGAATTCCCCGGAAGAAAGGACCGGTCCAGAACAATGTGAACCCCCTGGCTGGGAGAAATAATGGGAGATGCCTTGGGATCATCCATCTGCAACACATTGTCTGTAAAGGGGCCGGTGGCGTTGATCACGGCCTTGGCCTTGATTTCGTATTCTTTTTCCGTTTCCACATCCCTGAAAATCACACCGGTTACAAACCCGTCGGAATCTTTTGTGAGGGAAAACACCTCGGCGTAGTTGATCAGGCAGCCCCCCTGGTGGCTGGCAGTGCGAGCCAGATTGATCAGAAGCCTGGCATCGTCGAACTGGCCATCATAGTAAATGATACCGCCCCTTAGGCCCTGCTGCTTGATGGTGGGAATGCGCTCCAGGGTTTCATCCTTGGACAGGACCTTTGAAGGACCGAATCCGTACTTTCCGGCCAGCATGTCATAGACTTTCAGGCCGATGCCGTAAAACGGGGCCTCCCACCAGTCATAATTGGGCACCACAAAGGCCAGGTCATGGACCAGGTGAGGCGCGTTATTTCTTAAAATTCCCCGCTCCCGCAGGGCTTCCATGACCAGGGCCACGTTTCCCTGCTGAAGATAGCGGACCCCGCCATGGATGAGCTTGGTGCTTCGAGAGGAGGTTCCCTTTCCGAAATCCCCCTGTTCCAGAAGCAGAATGTCATATCCTCGTGAGGCCGCATCCACGGCGATGCCCACCCCGGTGGCCCCGCCGCCGATTACCACAATGTCCCACGGGGTTTTGCGGTCTTCCAGTCTGCTGATCATTTCATCACGATTCATGGTCTTTTCCTTTATCCGTTCTCATCGGTACCGATTGATTTCGTTCCGCAATGCTTCTGCTGCATGACGGGATGCTTCTGCGAATTCTTCTCCCTTTCCGGCATAAATAACGCCCCGGGAAGAGTTGATGATCAAGCCGGTTCCGTCTTGGGTTTTGCCGCTCAACACCGCCTGTTCCACATCCCCGCCCTGGGCCCCGATCCCCGGCACCAGAAATGGCATGCCTTTCGCCAGGGAACGGATTTGGCCCAGTTCTTCAGGCCAGGTGGCCCCCACCACCAGCAGTACATTTCCGTTTTCGTTCCACTGATTCACCGCTTTTTCAGCAATGATTCGAAAGATTTTTTTCCCGCCGGTCTCAAGATCCTGAATATCTCCGGCGCCGGGATTGGAGGTCCGGCATAAAATGATCACACCCTTGTCTTTGCGGTTCAAAAAAGGCCGCAAAGAATCTTCTCCCAGGTAGGGGTTCACGGTCACGGCATCCGCCTGATAACGGTCAAAAGCCTCGGCAGCGTATTTTTGGGCCGTGGACCCGATGTCCCCCCGCTTGGCATCCAGAATCACGGGAATCCCGGGGTAGTGTTCATGGATATGGTGGATGGTGAGTTCCAGGTCTTTTTCCGCACCCACGGCCGAATAATAGGCGATCTGGGGCTTGTAGGCGCACACCAGGCCGGCGGTGGCATCGATGATTTCCCGGTTGAATGCAAACAAGGGGTGTTTTTCTTTTTTAAGATGATCCGGAATTCTTGAAAGATCGGAATCCAGCCCCACACAGACCAGGGAATCCTGTTTTTTCCATGCGGTTTGAAGGGTATTGATAAAAGTCATTTGTTGCCTTTCTTCAGTTTTTTCCCAACTGCCTGACTTTGTAATGATCCTGCTTCAGCAACTCGACAATCCCTTTTTCTCCCACCAGATGCCCGGCCCCCACCACCACAAAGCTGGTCAGTCCGGTTTTTAACAACCCCTTGATTTTCGCCGTCATCTTGAGATTTCTCTGGAAGAAAAGCCTGTCCAGCAGAGGCCTCATTTCAGGGTCTGTGACATAGGGCCCGATCACGCTGTCATACATCCCTTGGGCGTCGCCGTTCAGCCAGGCGGAAGTCATAACCTGAAGAATCTGTCCGGCATTTTCAAGATCCGAAAGGGTGTATTTCAGGTAAAGGTTTTCATCCGGCATGTCCAGGAGCAGGTTCAGCTGTTCTTCCATGGTTTCCAGTGCAAGGATCTGCTTGCGGTCCTTGGCCTTTTTCAGGAAGTACAGGTCCACCCCGTTTTCCGGGAGATATCCCAGTTTTATCATATGGGCGGCGGTGAGGGAAAAGGACAAAAATCCGGGCCTCATTCGGGAAACCCGCTCCAGGGGAATTCCCGCTTGTTGGAGGTAGGTTGTCAGGTCGTGATACAGGGGAGTTTGAATGTGGTTCCCGATTTGATCGTTTGCCGGATAATACCCTTTTTTCTCGATGATCGCTTGCATTTTTTTCTCATCTATGGTGAAGGGGTTCACCTCCACCACCAGGCAGGATGATTTATTGAAAGCCCCCTCTATGGCGGGGCTCAGGGGATACATGTCGGGTCTGGCCGCATGGATGGAGCCCATGACAAAGACCGTGGCGGTGTCCGAGGTGACTTCCCAAATAAAGGATTTTGTCTCCAAAGCCTCGGCTTGCATACTTCCCGCAATCATCGAAATGAACAGAATCAGCGGAAGGAATACAGCCCGCCGAAAGGCGTGTTTCTTTCGTATCATTTTAAAACCCCTTTCTTCATGTAACCGGTTTTCATATAGTTCTAACTTAATTTCGGGAAGTTATTGATCCACAGTATCCTGGAGTTCTCTAACGGTCATCTTCTTCATGGTCGATCATTCTCCGGGCATTCAGATTTCCGGCTGTTGAATTCTGAAATTACAAGGCTGCGGAACGCGAGTCAACAGGTTATTTGCTCAAACAGGGGGAACTGCTCATGGGGATAGGCCCAAAAAAACCGCAAACGCCGTGAAACGGGCTGCGGTTTTTCGGGGCCTTTTTCAGGAAAGGATTGTTTATTTGGCTGTGGGTTCTTTCTGGGGTTCCGCTTTTTCCAGGGGCTTTGCCGAGCTGACCTCCCCCAGAAATTTGGGCAGATCCAGGCCCGAGAGTTCGGCGATATCATGCAGGGGCGGAAGACTTTTCACCAGCCCGGATATGAAATTGGCTGTGGAGGATCCCCCGTTTCCTGTGTTTCCGGAATCCCAAACCGTGATCTTGTCTATTTTGAGGTTGCGGATGGCCTCCACCTGCATGGTGACCAGCTCTTCCATTTTTTCGATGATTAAAAGGCTGGCCAGAGACTTGGCGTCTCCGTTGCAAGACTCCACAAGGGCGGCATACCCCGACGCTTTGCTTTCCAGTACCTGCTTGATGCCTCTGGCTTCGGCCTCGTATTTCATGAGAATAGCATCAGCATTCCCCTTGGCTTCCCGGCGGATCTTTTCCGCTTCGGCTTCTGCGGCGATTTCAATTTTCCGCTTTTCAATTTCCTGGCGAACCACGTCCTGGGCATTGAGTCTTTCCTGTTCTGCCCTGTACTGAGCCTTTTGAATTTCCACCATGGCTTCCCGCTTGGCGACTTCCCCGAGTTTCAGGGCCTCGGCCTGTTTTATGGCCAGCTGGGCATCGGCATCGGCCATATCCGCCTTGGCCTTGTTTTCTCCTGTGATGGCCATGGCCTCCTGTTCCTGAACAAAGATCCGCTTATCCGCATCGGCCTTTTTTCGCCCCTTTTCAGCCTGGGCCAGGTTTTCCGCCACCCGGATTTCTTTTTCCCGGTCGGCTTCGGCTTCGCCGATGGTGGCTGCGGTTTCCTGCTGCTGAACAAAAACCCGTCGATCCGCATCGGCTTTTTTCTTGCCTTTATCCGCTTCCGCCACGTTCTCCGCCACCCGGATGGTCTTTACGCGAACCGCCTCGGCCTCACCGATGGAACCGTCTTTTTCCTGCTCTGCCACATCCACTTTGGCCCGGTTGATGGCTTCTGCTGCGGCTTTTTTCCCGATGCTTTCAATGTAATCCGACTCATCGGTGATATCCGTGATGTTCACGTTGATGAGGTAAAGACCGATTTTGTTCAACTCCGGGGATACGTTTTTCCGGATCGAATCCAGAAAGCTTTCCCGGTCCTGATTGATCTGCTCAATGGTCAGGGACGCCACGGTGAGCCGGAGCTGGCCGAAGATGATTTCCTTGGCCATTTCTTCAATTTCCTTTTGTTCCAGGTGCAACAGCCTTTCCGCCGCATTGTTCATGGGTCCGGGTTCCGTGCTGATCCCCACGGTAAACGTACTGGGAACATTGATGCGAATATTCTGCATGGACAGGGCCTTCTGAAGAGGAATGCTGATGGTCATGGGGGTAAGGTCCATGTAGGCGTAATCCTGGATCAGGGGCCATATCAGGGCGCCGCCGCCGTGGATGCAGTTGGCGGACTGGCCGGTTCCCACCCTTCCGTAGACCACCAGAATCTTATCCGAAGGACATCTTTTGTACCGGGAAGCCAAAAAGGCCAGGGTGGTGATAACCAGAATGACAAACGCCACAATGGGCAGAATCCAGAATCCTAAATCGATCATAATTACTCCTTTCCTTGGGGTCAGATTTTTTCAACAACCAAAATGTTTCCATCCACCCAGACCACTCGAATGGGCGTATCCGTTGGGATTGCCGTTGTCTCATCCGCTGAAGCCGCATCAAATTCCCTCAAACTGTTGTTCACCTTCACCAATACTCGCCCTGTGCCGCCCTTGGGAATGTTCAGATAAACACTTCCCTGGGAACCAATGGCATTTTCAATGGAGATGGTTCCGCTGGACTGGAGTTTTCCAAAAGACGAAAAAAGCTTCTTTATGGCCCAAACAGAGGCAAGACCTGCGATCACGGCACCTGCTATGGAAACCATGATACCGCTTCCGCTCTGCTTATATAGCGCCAGACCCACCAGTCCGAACATCATGAGAAAGGAAGTGAGGCCGTGAAGGGACAGCAGTTTAAAACCGATATCGGAATCCTCGTGATGGCCGTCCACACCATGGCTGGCCCCGCCGAAATCCCCGTCGCCGTCATGACCGAAACCCATCATTTGCATGACGAGCCTGAAAAAAACGAACATTCCTCCGACCAGGGCACAGAGCAGAAAAAAGATTTCAACACCGTTGAACTGCGAAAACAAACTCTTCATTTGCTTCTCCTTTCCAGAGTGAAATATCACAGGCGGACCCGCTATCGAGAAACCTGTGGAATTTTTCAAAGGTGAAGGCTGGCCGGGCGGCCAGCGTTTGGGCTGATCTGAAATCCCGAACACGATTTCAGCACAATTAGTATCCATGCCAGCTCCTTAAGCAAATTTGCGGGTGGGGATAAACCCCACCCCTACGTTCAAATCGCACTCTGCGCTGTAGGGGCGGGGTTTATCCCCGCCCTTATGACAGATGAATTATCTTAAGGAAACGGCATTGAAAATTGCATGGGATCGAATGGGACGGAACCTCCTATAGCACAGGGGGAGAAAGCAAATCAACTTGATTCATCGCTTAATCCATTTTATTAACTTAAATTTTAGACCTTTATTTCTGGACATCCGTCATGGGATGGCAATCGGTTGTTGACAGGAGCCCCTGTTCCTACTAATAATTTCAAGTAATTTTGCCTTGAGTGTGTTGCCGAGAACGGGGCCATCCCTGAATCGGATTGCTTGTGTACTTCAGGACCTTAGCCGGAGATTGGAATTCGTGATTCTGCATGGCCTTCCCTATAAAAAAGTTCCCGTAAAAATTTTATGCATGGTTCTGCTGCTTGTTTTTTTGTTCACTGTCCCGATCCACGGGGTTTCCGAAAATTCATCCGGAGAAAACCAACGACTCAGCGTTTTTCATGCCCTGGTCCTGGGTCTGGTGGAGGGGGTCACGGAATATCTTCCGGTGAGCTCCACAGGCCACCTTCTTCTCACCCAGCACCTCATGGGACTGGACGACACCCAAGAAAAAAAGGATGCGGCGGATTCCTACGCCGTGGTGATTCAGATCGGGGCTATTATAGCCGTTCTCGGGCTTTACCGCCGGAGGTCCATGCAAATTCTTCAGGGGTTTCTGGGCAAATCCCCGGAGGGTCTTAAACTCGGCGGGATGCTGATCCTGGCATTCCTTCCCGCCGCAATCACGGGGCTCCTTTTTTCGAGCCTGATCAAACAGATTCTTTTTGGTCCTTGGGCCGTGGCCATGGGGTGGATTTTTGGAGGGGTGGCCATCTTTTTTGCTCCGACTGATTCTGAAAAGCACCATCCCGGCCCATTAAAGTCCATTGAGGACATGAGCTGGCGCGTGGCCCTGGTCATCGGCCTTTTCCAGGTTGCGGCGATGTGGCCGGGGGTCAGCCGAAGCCTTGCCACCATCATGGGGGGATTGTTTGCAGGGCTGAGCCTCGGGGCGGCCGTGGAGTTCAGCTTTCTTCTGGGCCTGATCACTTTGGGAGCAGCAACGGTTTACGAGTTTGCCGGTCACGGCGCGGGCATTGTTTCAGCCTACGGGATCTTCACCCCTGTGATGGGGATATTCAGCGCCTTCATCGCTGCCTGGTTTTCCGTGAAATGGCTGGTGAACTACCTGAAAAAACACGGATTGCGCATTTTCGGCTATTACCGCATTCTTCTGGGCATCATCACTATCATTCTGCTCATCACTCATGTCATTTGACGGGATTCAAAGGAAAACCAACCCCATTCACAAAGGGAGGTTTGTATGAAACCAGCCATGAAAATCAGCGTGGAGTTGTCCCACCAATGCCCCTTGGATGAATTGACAGATCATGCCAAGGCCTTTGATTCCCAGGGTTTTTATCGGGTATGGGTTCCGGATACCCTGGTGTCTCCCTGGGAGGCCTGGATGGCGGCAAGTATCCTGGCCCAAAACACGGAACAAGTCCTCATCGGCTTGGGGGTTACCAATCCCTTCACCCGCCATCCCGTGGTTATGGCTCAGATGGCCGCTACCCTGCAGCGGTTTTCAAACAACCGGCTTAGTATTTCCCTGGGCAAGGGCATTCAACGCTTCCTTGAAAAAGCGGGCATTGAACCCAGCCCTTATGCAGAAAAGGAGTGCGTCCTGATCCTTCGGAGTCTTCTCTCAGGGGAAAAAACAGATTTTCAGGGCCAGACGTTCCGGATCAAGGGCATCCGGTTAAGAACCCTTCCTGGTCCACCGGTTCCTCTTTACCTGGCTTGTGTGGGTCGCGAGGCCTGGAAACAAGCCCTTGGGGTGGCCGACGGGGTGGTGACCTTCTGGAATCCGGAAGCTGAGATAAACAGAGCGTGGGCCATGGAACAGAAACCCATTCAAACCTCGGCCATGGTCCCCTTTTCTTTATCCGGAAAAGAATTTTTCGGCCAAACCATCCAGTCCCTGGAAGACCTTGGAAAAAAATTCCAGGAAATGGAAGCCGCCGGGTTTGATGAAGGTATTATCGCCTATCGGGATTTGAAGGATCTGGAAGCTGCGGCAAGCCTGATCAAGGCATGAATTCATCCGGGAAAAAAGCCGGGCCCTCGAAGGGCCCGGCTTTCATGGAGGTTAAAGCAGGTAATCTTTTGCTTGCTGGAATTTTGCCCGGAAGATCTCTGCGATTTCCCGATAGGCATTGAGGTCCCTGCGGCCAGACATGGAGATCAGGGCCACCGGACGATTCATCATGGATTCCTCGAGATAGGCCTTGCCCGGATCCATCAAAGCGATGGCATCGATTTCACCCTGGTTGGGGGGCTCGATGATTTTCAGATTGTCCGCCACTTTCAAATCCCACGGCACATCCGCTTTGATGCTTTCAATGTCTTTTTCATCCTGCCAGGGGAACACTTCCGCCAGATACATTTCATGGGTTTTTTCGTCAAAACGGAAAATCCCCCGGTCCGTGACCAAGCAAGCCGGCCCGCCGCCCACCAGTCCGGCTTTTTTCCGGGCATCCGGACTTCCGTCCAGGTATCCCGGATTGGTGATGTAGTCGAGTTTTTCCTGGAAGGTTCTGGCGGCGTATTTCACCACATAGACCACCCGACCCGCAGAAGAGGCGATATCGCATCCGCCGCCGCTGCCGTTCATGCGAATGTTCGGATTCACATAGCTGACATTGGCGTTTCCGAATTTATCCACCTGGGCCAGCCCCAGGCACGCTGCATTGATGTGTCCGGATTGCAGATCCCGGAATGTGTCAAAAAGACCCTGATGGAGACTTGCCCCGATGGCACCATGGTTGTCCGCCGGGCTTCCCATGGAGCTGACACCGGCGAAATCCACGTAACCGGCTTCCGTCACCATGATCAGGCAGGGAGTGTATCGCAGTTTTGAAATGGCAACGGCCAGAAATGAGACCCCCACTCCTCCGAATACCACCTCTTTATCAATGAATTGGCGGGCTGCCGCGCAGCATGTCAATATAACAGGCGAGAACTTTCCTTTAAGCTCTGAAGCTTGATTTGAAGCTGTTTGATTCGTCATAATAACCTTCCAAATTTGTATTTAGTATTAATATGAAACCGTCTTTGCACCGTCATTTTTCCTCTCAGGGAAGGACGTTGTTTTTCTTCTCGGATTTGGCGATTTGCTCCAGTTTTTCCCAGCCGATTTTTTCGCAATATTCAAAATGATCCTTCACCCCGTAAACCCATTCGTTCATCCAGGCGGTAAAGCCTTCCTTGGTCTGGTGGGGTACTATGGTATTCAAGGTTTGGATACCGTCACCCCCATGACAGCCATACATGGAAAAGGGGTGGCTGGAGAAGGGCTGGACCACCACCGCGTCGGTGCAATAGGAGGGAATGAGGGTATGGGAGGGATGCTCCTTGATTTTATCCGAGGAAACCAGCTCTTCCGCAAACAGCACCACGTGCTTGGCGGCCCGGGCTTTCCACTCATCCGTGCCTTTATACCCGAACACCTGGCCATTTCCGCGACGGTCGGCCCTTTGGACGGAAATAAAGGCTACATCCGGTTTGATGGCCGGAACCAGGACCAGGGGTTTGTTTTCAAACGGGTCGTTGATCACCTTGAGTTCGGTATTGTACTTAAGAAGATCCGTTCCGAATCCGGACTTGCAGGGCATGAAGGGAACATTCAGGGCTCCAGCAACAAATCTTAAGGCCACCATGAAATTGGACCAGTCCACAATTTCCATGGGTTTTTCATTCCCCGTATAATTGGGCGTCTGAATTACGCCTCCCATTTTAACGGGTCGGGGATCGCCTGTGTTAAAACATCTTTGAAGACCAGGCAAGCCATCCATCTTCCCCACCTGGCGATGGGGAATGTAAGCCGTGTCAAACCGGTCAATGGCCCCAATCGCGATCAGCATATCAATGCTGAATGTGGAGCTTTCCTCTATAAATTGAAGATGTTTTTTTCCTTGCCGTGCAATCTCCCGAAACACGCAATCCGATTCCCGGTTTAAAAGAAACCCGCCCACGGTAAAGCAGTCGCCGTCCTTTAAAAACGTGGATACGGCTTCCTGTTCCGTCATCACCTTGTTCAGTTTGTGTCTGTATTCTTCTTGAACCATGTCCCTACTCACTCCTCCTTTAAGATTATTTGCTCCATCTTATATAGGCAATAAGCCTCTGCTGCCTATGATTCTCTTATTGTTCAAACGTTACCACCCACAAAAAAACGAACTATCTCAAAGAGAAAGTGCCGTGTCAATAGATATAATTGGCAATGAATTCTGTATTGAAATTAACAATATATCCATGGGTATGAGGTATTATTATGGATGGAATTTTAGGGATTAACCCGGAATTGAAAATGGATGTCGACTGATTTTTGATTGGAATTCGGGCATAAAGTTGAACGGGCCTTGGTGAAAACGTTTTTAATTATAGGAAACTTCCAAGATCACATCCACAAGCGAGGCCTTATTGTGAACCAGGGCCACAAGGTCAGTGGAATAATTCCTGGCGATCAACAAGTCGTTGATGTTGGCTATGGGTGAAATTTTAACGCTTAAACCTTCAACACCTTCTCTTATAATAATCCAAATGTCGTCCTGATAGGGGCGCATATCATCTCCGTTATTTGCTTCTGCAAATTTACTGGGCTGCATGGGAAAAAGGCAGCCTGGTGGTTTCCTTCTGGTGACATCAAAATAACATGGCGATATATAATAGAAAGATAATAAGATTATTATTCAGCTACCTTATGACTCGGTAGAAATTAATGGTTCGCCTTATTTTACCGGGTGATTTTGATCCCACAAATATGTTCTCTTCTTACCCCTATATATCGGTTGCAGGGTCCAATACTTTAGAGAATAAACCGTCCGAACCGGGGAATTTGAAGTTTGAAATTTGAGATTTGAAATGGATTGTGTCCCCACAGCCCAAAACCCAAGGCGAGTCTTTTCGGGGTTGAATTCTTAATCCCTTAAAATATATGCGATATCCTCATTGACTTAATCCTGCCCGTATTTTATATGGGCAAACTAAAAAAACGCCTTGGGAATTTTTAGTTCATAATCTTTGAAACCGACGCTCAATCAACCCGGTTTTTCAACGACTAACCTCATGGGTTGAGGACGGACAAAAGAACATCCTGCCTCGACCCATGAATTTCAAATTTGAGATTTCAAATTCCATGCCCCATATTCTTTTGATCCAGCCTCCCATTCGCGATTTTTATCTAACCGCCAAGAGAACCATCCCTTACGGTCTCTCCTGTATTGCGGCTTCATTGCTGAAAGCGGGGTTTTCCGTGGAGATTCTGGATGCCCTGGCCACTTCAAAATCCAGGGTCCTGGATTGGCCGGAGGAAATGGCCTATCTGGAGCCTTTTTATGGTCAAGAAGATATCTCCCCCTTCGGTCTGTTCCACAAGTACAAGCATTATGGATATTCCTTTGAGCATCTGGCTCAACAGGTAAAACATTCCGGAGCTTTTCTGGTGGGGATTTCCTCCCTGTTCACCGCATACTCCAGAGAAGCTTTGGAAATCGCCGAGCGAGTTAAAAAGGCTTCCCCCCGGTGCAAAGTGGTTCTCGGGGGCCATCACCCCACGGCCATGCCGGAACAGGTTCTGGACTGTGAATCTGTGGATTTTGTGCTTCGGGGAGAGGGGGAGGTGTCCATGCCCCTTCTGGCCAAAGCCCTTGGGCAAGGCGCCGATTCGGATCATCTGGCCTCCATTCCAGGCATCGGTTTTCGATTGGATCACGGAAAATATTTTATCAACAAGCCCGCAGTCATGGATGCACTGGATGATTATCCCATTCCGGCCATGGGCTTGGTCAAAAACAGCTTTTACAGGAGGAAAAACAAAGGCAGCCTGGTGATTACCGCAAGCCGGGGATGCCCCATGAACTGTTCCTACTGCTCTCTGGGGAAAGGGTCTGCCGTTCCCTATCGAAGGCGAAGCGTTCCATATATAATAGAAGAAATTCAAAACGGCGTTGTGAACCTGGATGCGGGCTTCATGGATTTTGAGGATGAAAACCTGGCCCTGGATAAAAAATGGTTCATGGCACTTTTGAATGAAATCCATACAAAATTCAGCGGAAAGGATCTGGAATTCCGGGCCATGAACGGTCTCTATCCGCCCAGCCTGGATGAAGAGATCGTCGCAGCCATGAAGGCTGCCGGATTCAAAACCCTGAACCTTGCCGTGGCTTCCACAAACCCTTCTCAACTGAAACGCTTTTCCAGGCCCGATGTTTCTCCATCCTTTGAAAAAACCCTGGACTGGGCGGAAAAATGGGGCATGGATGCCGTGGCCTACATGATCGCCGGAGCCCCGGACCAGAAACCCGAGGATTCGCTGGAGGATCTTCTCTATCTGGCGGATAAAAGGGTTCTGGCCGGCCTTTCCATTTTCTACCCAGCCCCCGGCAGTGCAGATTATGACCGATGCCGGGAAAATGGGCTTCTTCCGGATCACCACAGCCTGCTGAGATCCAGTGCCATTCCCCTTACCCACACCACCAGCCGGACAGAATCCGTCACTCTCCTGAGGCTCTCCCGGATTCTGAATTTCATGAAATCCCTTGTGGATGAGGGGGGAACCCTGCCGGGTCCCGAAAAATTCAATGCCACCAACCCTCTCCCGGAAAACCGGAAATCAGTTGGCATTCAATTGCTCAAATGGTTTTTGTCGGACGGTGAAATCCGGGGGATTACAGGGCAGGACCAGGTTTACGAGCACCGGATTTCCAGGGAACTTTCTGCGCAATTTTTAGAAAAACTGGATTTTACTCAAATCAGGGGATGCCTGAAGTAAAACAAAAACTTGATGAATCCCTGAAAATGGAATAAAAATGACGCATGGGATCCACCCTCAGCCAAGACATCACCAGGACAGAAATGATCATGGGAAAACCCATGGAAACGCATAGCAAAATCAGGCTGGGGGTCACCAGCACCTATCTGGTTCCCGGAAAAAGCGGTTACCTTCTTGTGGACGCAGGCCCCATGGGAACAGCGGACTTGTTTTTTAAAAAGCTTGAAAAAACCGGCATCCTTCCCGAACAGATTCAATTGATTGTGGTCACCCATGCCCATTATGACCATGCCGGTTGCCTCCATGAAATCAAGACCGCATGCCATTGCCCGGTCATGACCCACGGCTTTGAGGCCTTTTTTTTAAAAAATCCGGTATTCAGGCTCGCTGATCCGTCACTGGATCATTTGCCCACGGTGGATGAGCACCAGGGTTTCCGAGTGGTTCAAAGGGAAAAAACCTATCGCTTTCAGGCGGTGGATTCCGAATACATCCTGGACCAGGAGCTCTCCCTTGAGGGTTTGGGCTTTTCAGCCAACGTGGTATTCACCCCCGGCCATACCCCGGGATCGATCTCCCTGGTCACTGCGGACCACGAGGCCTTTATCGGGGATCTTGCGGTGAACACCTTCCCCTTCGGGTCCGGGCCCTGTTTCCCCCAATATTCCTTCAATCATGACCGGCAAATGCAAAGCTGGGAAAAAATTCAGAACCTGGGGGTAAAAACTGTTTTTCCGGGTCATGGCAGGCCTTTTGAAGCCCATTCATTCAACCCGGGGGAAAACCTCCCTGAAGTCCTTTTAAAAAACCCGATGAGCAGGAGAATTCAACCATGAAAAACAAATTAACAATTCTGGTTTTACTCTTATTATGCAGCCCTTTGGTGACCCATGCCGGTGACCTGAGCTTTATGGCTTCCACGGATTTTGCATCGGGGGATGCGCCCTATGCCCTGGCGGCAGGAGATTTAAACAACGATGGAGATCCGGATATGGTGACGGCCAACAACGGGGCGGATACGGTTTCGGTTTTTCTGGGCAATGGATCAGGCGGGTTTGCTGTTGCTGTGGATTATACCGCAGGAAGTGGACCCTATTCCGTGGCCATGGGAAAAATAAACGGGGATGACCATGTGGATATTGTGTGCGCCAACCGGAACGGGAATAGTGTTTCGGTGCTTTCGGGAACCGGAACCGGAACCTTTGCGGCCCCGGTCCATCATGCGATCAATACCGCTCCCCGATGGGTTGCGGTGGAGGATCTTAACAAGGACGGGGATGTGGATATTGTCACCGCCAATGCCGACAACGATACGATTTCCGTTCTCCCGGGCAACGGCAACGGCACCTTTCAGCCCATTACCGCCTTTACCACGGGGGACGGCCCCTACCAGGTGGTTGTGGATGATTTTGACGGCGACAACAACCTTGACTTGGCCACCGCCAACTATTTCGGCAACAATATTTCCATCCTTCTTGGAAACGGCAACGGCACCTTCGATGCCCCGGTCCATTTTGCCGCGGGGAATGGCACCCGTTCGTTGGCCACAGGGGATTTTGATGATGACGGCAACCTCGATATTGTGACTGCAAACTATGGCGCCACCCGTGTGTCGGTTCTATTGGGCAACGGCGACGGAACCTTTGATGCCGCCGTGAGTTATAACGCAGGGGATGCCACCCGCTCGGTGGCCGTGGACGATTTTGAAGGAGACGGGAACCTGGACATTGCGATTGCCAACTATGATGGCAATAATGTTTCCGTCCTTTTGGGCAACGGCGACGGCACCTTCGAATCCGCCGTGAATTACGCCTCGGGCAACGGACCCCATTGCATCGTCCTGGCGGATTTTGACGGAAACGACAAACCCGATATGGCCACCGCCAATGACAACGGAGATACGGTTTCGGTATTTCTGAACAACAGCAAATTCGATCCGGAGGAAAGAACCGGCTCCAACAGTTGTTTCATCGGCGCAACAGGATTTGAATCGGGTGATTAGTGCCTAATTTGAAGGTGCGAAAACCAGTGTACAAAATTATGATCGGGGTTCAAAATTTTGAACTCTGCGATTTAATGCAAAATATTGTTAAATATCAGTATTTTTTATCAAATGACGTCATTTTCAGGGTTCAATATGGTGAACAAAACCTTGCCCACCTGCACTGGCGAAACCATTCAATTGGCTGAAAATAATAATTTTATAAATTTTAACCTGCTGAATAATAAACAGATAGACCTCAAAATTTAAAAAAGATTATCAAAAAAATAACTTTGGCAATCGAATTGCATTTCACCATAGCGAAACCAAAAAAATCTTCATCTTTTTCTCCTCTCCGAAATCAACCGGCCAATTGGCCGGTTGATTTTTTTTTGGCAAAACCATTCCCCTGAAAAAATATCCACCCCTTGATCTTTTCCCGAAAGAATTGCCAATACCTCAGGAAATACGCAATCGAATCTTGATTTTTCCAGGCTTTTAGTTGAATAATAGGTTGACATTGCCTCCAAGCGTCATCCCGGAATTGATCCAGTATCTATAAGCCACTGTCCCGCCAAGTGGGACTGCATATCGCTAAAGGAAGCAAGCCGTTGCGGGTTGAGCACCATAGGGTTTGAGACATGTTCAATTCGGTCCTTTCTATATAGTACCCATCCAGAAACGGCCAATTTGCCCAATTTCTGTGTTAGGCAAAAATTTTAATCCTCAAAATACGTCGAGTATTCCTGTGGTTAAAATTTTTACCTGCCTTGAACTTGAACAAATTTTCTCGTTTCTGGATGGACACTATCAAAAAAATAGAGGTGCTTATGACGGATTTTGAAAATACGGGCATTTCGGCCGTGGACAACCGGGAAGAGGAATTGCGTCACTGGCGGACGACCTTTGACGCCACCAATGACGCCATATGGATTCTCGACAAGGACCAGCGCATCCTGCAGGCCAACAAAACGGCAAAGCGAATGTTCCAGGATTCATTTCCGGATTTGATCGGCCGGCACTGCTGGGAAATCTTACACCATACGGCCCGACCCATCCCCGAATGCCCCCTGAAGCGGGCAGAAATAAGCCTGCATCGCGAGAGCATGGAGTTGAAAGCCGACGAGAGCTGGTTCCAGGTTACGGTAGATCTCATCCTTGACGCAGCCGGACAGTATTCCGGCGCAGTGCACATCATCAGCGACATCACCGGCCGCAAGAAAGCCGAGGAGGCCTTGCGCGAGAGCGAAGACCGATACCGGGACCTGGTGGAAAACAGCCGGGACCTCATCTGCACACACGATCTCAAAGGCCGCATTCTTTCGGTGAATCCATGGGCGGCGACCGTTTTAGGTTTTGACAGGGACACCCTGCTGCAGATGAATCTTCGGGATATCCTAATGCCGGAAACCACCCGTGCGTTTGATGAATACCTCAAAACGGTGGAAACCCAAGGCGAGGTCAAGGGCCTGCTTGCCGTTCAATCCAGGTCGGGCAAAAAACTCATCTGGGAATACCATACCACCCTGCGCTCCAAGGAAGCCGAAGAACCCATCGTTCGCGGAGTGGCCCATGACATCACCGAACGCAAACAGGTGATGGATGCCTTGCGCGCGAGCGAAGGAAAATACCGCACCCTGGTTGAAAGCCTTCCACAGGCGATTTTCGCAAAAGACCGGCAGTCGGTCTACCTGTCCTGCAACGAGAACTTTGTCCGAGATCTGGGCATCAGGCAGGAGGAAATCGCCGGAAAGACCGACTATGACCTCTTCACCCGAGAGCTGGCCGAAAAATACCGGGCCGACGATTTTCGGGTCATGACCTCCGGCAAAACGGAGAGCCTTGAGGAGCAATACGTGACAAGCGGCAGGACTGCCTGGGCCTATACGATTAAAACACCGATTCGAGACAAAGACGGGAATACTGTAGGCGTGTTGGGGGTTTTCAGCGACATCACCGAACAAAAACAAGCCTCCATGATGGCCGCCATTGAGCAGGCTGGCGATATCATTTTTACCACCGACGGCCACGGCGCCATCCAGTATGTCAACCCCGCCTTTGAGCGGGCCACTGGATATGCCGAAGAAGAAATTCTGGGAAAAAACCCGCGTTTCCTGAAAAGCGGGAAACAGGACAGGGTTTTTTACGAGGATCTCTGGACCACCATCAAATCCGGTGAAACATGGCAAGGACGCATGGTCAACAAACGGAAGAACGGAACCCTCTACACGGATGAGACCACGATTTCTCCGGTTCGGGATTCCGGGGGCAAGATCATCAGCTTTGTTGCCGTCAAACGCGACATTACGGAACAACTGCGGCTGGAGGCTCAGTTCCAGCAGGCCCAGAAGATGGAGTCCGTGGGAAGGCTCGCAGGCGGCGTGGCACACGATTTCAACAACATGCTCAGCGTCATCAACGGTTATGCGGAGCTGGCCATGGACAGGGTGGCTCCGGATGATCCCGTTCATGATGCTCTTGGAGAAATTTTAAACGCAGCCAAACGGTCCACGGAGGTGGTCCGGCAATTGCTGGCCTTTGCCCGCAAACAGACCATATCTCCCCGAGTACTCGACCTGAACGAGACGGTGGAAGGGATGCTCAAGATGCTTCGGCGACTCATCGATGAGGATATCGACCTGGTCTGGCTGCCCGGCGCGAAAGTCTGGCCGGTGAGGATGGATCCGTCGCAAATCGACCAGATTTTGGCCAATCTGTGCATCAACGCCCGGGACGCCATCACCGGGGTGGGCAAGATCACCATCGAAACCGGCCGGGTGAGTTTGGATGAAGAATACTGTTCCGAGCATTCGGGAGCTTCCCCGGGGGACTATGTCGTGCTGACGGTGAGGGACAATGGTCACGGCATGGAAAAAGAGATTATGGACAATCTATTCGAGCCTTTTTTCACCACCAAGGAGGTGGGAGAGGGCACCGGCTTGGGCCTGGCCACGGTGTACGGCATCGTCAAGCAGAACCATGGATTCATCCATGTTTCCAGTGAACCGGGCAAAGGGACCTTGGTAAAGATCCATCTGCCTCGCTACCAGGGCGAAACCGGGATGATTCCTGCCAAAATCCCTTCGGTCGTCCGGCAGGGCAAGGGGGAGACCGTTTTGGTGGTGGAGGACGAGGCGGCGATTCTGAAGATGACGGCGATCATGCTGGAAAAGCTCGGCTACACCGTGATGACGGCCAATGCTCCGGGAGAAGCCTTGATTCTTGCCGAGGCTTGCTCCGGCACCATTGATCTGCTCATCACCGATGTCATCATGCCGGAAATGAACGGACCGGATCTATCCGGGCAGCTTACGTCCCTTTTCCCGAAGATCAAAGTCCTTTTTATGTCCGGGTACACGGCCGATGCCATCGCCCATCACGGTGTGATGGATCCAGGAGTGCATTTAATTCAAAAACCATTTACCATTCAGGAGCTTGCCGCCAAAATCCAAGAGGTGATCGGCCTTGGGAAGGAAGAAAGAAGGGGAGTGTGACATGTTTGTGAAAAAGACCCACAGAACGATTTCGCTTGGGCAAACCCGCGGGAAGGTTTTGGAAAGACCCCCGTATAAACGACAGGGGACCCCATGATGAAGAGTGAAGGGAGCGCATTCCCTCGGTGGATGACGATGGTTCTGGGAGCGGCACTTCTGGCCCTATTGGCCGGAGGCGCAGTATTTTACCGAAGCCAGGAGAGGGTTCTCCAACATGCGGCTGAAGACAGACTGGTTTCCATGGGGAGCCTCAAGGTGGACCAGATTGATGCCTGGCGAAAGGAACGGCTGGGGGACGGTGCCTTGGTAGCAGGAAACCCGTTTTTAGCCGACGGGATCACCCGCTTCATGGCCGATCCGAGCCAAGAGAATGCCAAGGACATCCAGGCCTTTTTTCGCACCCTCATGATCAACCAACATTACACGGACATCCTGCTCACCAGTCCCGAGGGCAGGATTCTGATGAGCATGACCGGTAACATGGAGCCTAACAGCGGGTACGCGGAAGGCTTGGCCGAGGCGCTGCAAAGCCGCAAGCCTGCCTTAACCCAATTGCATATGGAAGAGCAAAACCCGGTGCCCCATATCAGTGTGATTGCTCCGATTCTGTCCCGGGACGGGTATCGCCCCCATGCCATGGGCGCGGTCATCATGATCTTCAATGCGTCGAAATTCCTCTATCCTTTGATTCAGACCTGGCCCACGCTGAGTAAAACCGCCGAAACGCTGCTGATCCGGCGGGATGGCGATCATGTGCTTTTTCTCAATGACCTGCGCCATCAGACGGGTGCGGCCCTCAAACTGCGCATTCCCCTCACCCGGACGGATTTGCCCGCGGTCATGACCGTGCAGGGTGAAAAGGGGATGGTGCGAGGCACAGACTACCGGGGTGTCCAGGTCTTGGCGGTGATCCTGCCCGTACCCGATTCAGATTGGTTCATGGTGGCCAAGGAGGATGAGGAGGAGGTTTATGCGGTTTGGCGTTTCCGTTCCATCCTGATGCTTATGCTGTGGTTGGGCTTCATGGCCGTGATCGGAGCGATCTGGCTGGCTGTTCGGGAACGAGGCAAAAAATTTCACTACAAAGAGCTTTTCGACAGTGAAGCCAGGCTGCGAGCCAGCAATGAACGACACAGTGTCACCCTCAAGGGCATCGGGGATGCGGTGATCGCCACCGATGTTCAGGGCCGGGTGGAATTGCTCAACCCCGTGGCCGAGGCCCTCACCGGCTGGAACCATGAGGAGGCCTGGGGCAAACCCCTGGAAGAGGTTTTTCACATCATCAGTGAAGAGACCCGCGAAATTTCAGAAAGCCCGGTGGCCAAAGTCCTGCGCCATGGCCTGGTGGTGGGTCTGGCCAACCACACCCTGCTCATTGCCAAAAACGGGGAAGAACGTCCCATCGCCGACTCCGCAGCCCCCATCCGCAACAACCTTGGCGAGATCACCGGCGTGGTGCTGGTGTTCCGGGACCGGACCGAAGAACGCTGGCAGAACCGGTTGAACCAGGTGCGTCTTACCCTGGTGGAATACGCTTCAACGCATTCCCTGGATGATTTATTAACCAAAGCCCTGGATGAAATCGGGGCCTTGGTGGACAGCCCCATCGGGTTCTATCACTTTGTGGATGCCGACCAGAGGACCCTTTCCCTCCAGCAATGGTCCACCCGGACCCAACAAGAGTTCTGCCAGGCCCAGGGCCGGGGAACCCATTACGACATAGACCAGGCCGGGGTCTGGGCAGATTGCGTGGGCACGGGCAAGCCAATCCTTCACAACGACTACGCATCCCTGCCCAACAGAAAGGGGATGCCCGACGGCCATGCCGAGGTGATCCGGGAACTGGTGGTTCCCGTGATGAAAAATGACAAGGTGGTGGCGATTCTGGGGTTGGGCAACAAACCTTGTGACTATACGGAAAAGGACGCCGAAACCGTGGCTTTCCTGGCGGATGTGATTTGGCCGGTGGTGGAGCAAAAAAGAGCGGAGAATGCGTTGATAGGGTCCGAACGGAAATGGCGGAACATCCTCGTCAACATCCCCCAGATTGGCATCAGCCTGAACCCCAGAGGTCAAATCACCTTTGCCAACCGGCACTTTCTGCAATTGACCGGGTGGACCGAAGAAGAAGTCCTGGGTCAAGACTGGTTCGAGAGGTTCATTCCCCCTGAAATCCAAGAAGATATCCGAAGGGTATTTTTCGAAACCGTGAGCAATGAAAATCTTTCAGGCTTTTCCATCCATGAGAATGAAATCCTGTCCCGAAAGGGTAAGCGGCACCATGTGGTCTGGTCCAACGCCCTCTCCCTGGATGCCCACGGGAACCTCTTGGATCTGACCTGTATCGGTGTGGACTTGAGCGAGCGCAAGGCCCTGGAGGCCCAGCTGAACCAAGCCCAAAGGATGGAATCCGTGGGCAGGCTCGCCGGGGGCGTGGCCCACGATTTCAACAATATGCTCGGCGTGATTCTGGGGTATGCGGAACTGGCCATGGACAAAGTGGCCCCGTCCGATTCCATTCAAGGGGATCTTCAGGAAATTCTCAACGCCACCAAACGGTCCGCGGAAGTGGTTCGCCAGTTGCTGGCCTTTGCCCGGAAGCAGACCATCGCCCCCCGGTCGCTGGACCTGAACGAGACCGTGGAGGGCATGCTCAAAATGCTCCGGCGGGTTATCGGCGAGGACATCGACCTGGCATGGCTTCCGGAACCCGGTGTGTGCCCGGTGAGGATGGATCCTTCCCAGATCGATCAGATTCTGGTCAACCTTTGCGTAAACGCCCGGGACGCCATCGCCGGCGTTGGAAAAATCACCATTGAAACGGACCGGGTGACCCTGGATCAGGAATACTGCGCCAGCCACCCGGGCTTTGCTCCCGGGGATTTCATCCTGCTGGTGGTGAGCGACAGCGGATGCGGCATGGACAAAGCAACCCTGGATTGCATTTTCGAGCCTTTTTTCACCACCAAGGGCGTGGGAGAAGGCACGGGTTTGGGTTTGGCCACGGTGTACGGCATCGTCAAGCAGAACAACGGGTTCATCAATGTCTACAGTGAGCCGGAAAAAGGGTCCGTCTTCAGAATCTACCTGACCCGCCACGAGGGAAAAGTCGTGGCCATTCCCGAGGAAAGCGCATCCTCCATCCCGAGGGGCCAAGGGGAGACGGTTCTCATCGTGGAAGACGAGGAAGTCATCCTGCTTTTGATCAAAACCATGCTGGAAAAACTGGGTTACACCGTGCTGTCGGCAAACTCACCGGATGAGGCCATGGCGCTGGCCCGGGAGGTTGGAGACCGAATTCACCTGCTCATCACCGATGTGGTCATGCCCGGAATGAACGGCCGGGATCTGGCCGAACAACTGCTCCTGCTTCATCCGGAAATCCAAGTTCTCTTCATGTCCGGGTACACGGCCAATGTCATCGCCCATCACGGTGTGCTGGACGAGGGGGTGCGTTTTCTTCAAAAACCGTTCTCCATGAAAAGTGTCGCCGTCAAAGTGCGTGAGGCCCTGGATGAAGGGAGAAAAACCTATGTTGATCCATGACATTCATGGCTGGAAAAACCAAGGCCCGATGTCCGGGACAAATGGTTTTTAACATGACCAAAGAGGCTTCCATGAACAGCAAAAATATCAAGGCCCATAAGGCCGCTGAACCGGAAGAACTTTCCCAAGCCCGTCCAAAAGCAGATAAGACCGGGGCGGACCCCACGACCCTCTCCCCGGAGGAAATCCGCCAAATGGTCCACGACTTGGAGGTTCACCAGATCGAGCTGGCCATGCAGAACGAGGAGCTGCGCCGTGCCCGGGAAGAACTGGACGCTTCCCGGGCCAGGTATTTCGATCTCTACGACCTTGCGCCCGTGGGGTATGTCACCCTGAGCGAGCAAGGCCTGATCCTGGAGGCCAACCTCACCGCTTCCAATCAACTGAATGTGCCCCGGAGTGTGCTGGCCAAGCAGCCGATTGTCCGGTTCATCCTGAAGGAAGACCAGGACATCTACTACCGGCATCGCAAGGCGCTTTTTGAAACCGGTGAGCCCCAGGTGTGCAGGCTGCGGATGGTGAAAACGGGGCACCTCCCGCTCTGGGTCCGGCTGGACGCCATTGCCGCCCGGCATGAAGACGGCACCCTTGTGTGCCGAGTGGTGATGTCCGACATCGCCGAGAACAAGCGCATGGAGATGGCCCTGCGGGAAAGCGAGGAACGTTACAAGCGAATTACCCATGCCATCACGGATTATGTCTATACGGTGCACATGGAAAACGGCACGGCCGTGTCCACCGCCCATGGGCCTGGGTGCCTGGCCGTTACCGGGTATCATGAAAACGAATTTGCCCAGGACCCCTTCCTGTGGCTGGGAATCGTCGTGCCCGAGGACCGTGACCGGGTCATTGAACATGCCAAGCGGGCCGCAGCCGGTGAAGAGACCCAACCCCTGGAACATCGAATTCTGCGAAAAGACGAGGAGATCCGCTGGGTGAGAAACACCACGGTGCCCCACCGGGACGGGTACGGGGTGATCGTGAGCTACGACGGCCTGATCCAGGATATTACCGAACACAAGCTCCTGGAAGGTCAGTTTCACCAGGCCCAGAAAATGGAGTCCGTGGGTCGCCTGGCCGGAGGCGTGGCCCATGATTTCAACAACATGCTCAGCGTGATCATCGGTTATGGGGAGCTGGCCATGGAAAAGATGGACCCGGCCGATTCCCTTCATGGGGATCTTCGTGAAATCCTGAATGCCGCCGAGCGCTCCACGGCCATTGTCCGGCAGCTGCTGGCCTTTGCCCGGAAACAGACCATTGTTCCCGAGGTTCTGGACCTGAACGAAACCATCGAGGGCATGCTTAAGATGCTCCGTAGGCTCATCGGAGAGGACATTGATCTGGCCTGGCTGCCGGAAACGGGCCTGTGGCCGATCCGCATGGACCCGTCCCAAATCGATCAAATCCTGGCCAATCTCTGTGTGAATGCACGGGATGCCATTGCCGGCGTGGGCAAGATCACCATTGAAACCGGCCGGGCAAGCTTTGATGAGGTCTATTGTGCCGACAATATCGACTGTGCTCCGGGTGATTTCGCCCTGTTGACCGTAAACGACAACGGATGCGGAATGGACAAGGAAATCCTGGCCAACCTGTTCGAGCCCTTTTTCACCACCAAAAGGGCGGGAGAAGGCACGGGCCTGGGCTTGGCCACGGTGTACGGCATCATAAAGCAGAACAACGGGTTCATTCACGTGGATAGTGAACCGGGCAAAGGAACCACCTTCGAGATCTATCTGCCCCGCCACGAAGGAGAAGCAGGAATGATCTCCGTGGACAGTTCCCAGCCCATTTCACGGGGCCGGGGGGAGACCGTTCTGATGGTGGAAGACGAAAAGGCCATCTTGACCCTGGGCAAAACCATGCTGGAAAACCTCGGGTACACCGTGCTGGGGGCCAACAGCCCGGAAGATGCCCTGACCCTGGCCAGGGAACATACAGACGAAATTCAACTGCTCGTCACGGATGTGATCATGCCCGGGATGAACGGGTTGGATCTGGCCGAACAATTGATCGTGCTTTACCCGGAGATCAAGGTTCTGTTCATGTCCGGGTACACGGCCACCACCATAGCCCATCACGGCGTCTTGGACGAAGGGGTGCGTTTTCTTCCCAAGCCCTTTTCCATGCAAGATATCGCCACCAAGGTTCGTGAGGCCCTGGATCAGGAGTAGCTCCCTTGGGGAAAAGCGGTTTTGGAGGATTCATCGTTTCGAAAAAGTCCATCAGAAAGAGGTTATGAAAAGAAACCCGAGAAATCCAAGCCCAAAAAAAGGGCAAGAAAAAAGCAGGGGGATGCTTTGGGTCGTATGGATTTTCCTTCCGATGCTCCTCTTTTTGGACAGCAATCCCCTGTATGGCGAGGAACTTTTGGATGCGGAGGATCGAGCCTGGTTGCGGGATCACCCGGTCATTCGGGTGGTTCAGGACCCGGGCTGGCCGCCCACTGAATTCGAGAACCTTCCGGAATGGCCGGGGATTATCTGAAACTCCTGGAGAATCGCCTGGGGGTTGCCTTTGAGCGGGTGAAAGGCTTGAGCTGGCAGGAGGCCTACACCCGGCTCCAGCGCCATGAAATCGACATGACTACTTCCGTGGCTGTAACCCCTGAGCGAACCCAATTCTGGCTCTTCACAAAGCCTTACATGAAAATCCCCATCGCCATTTTCGCCCAGGCGGATGTGACCTACATAGACAAGATGAGGGAACTTTCCGGAAAGCGTGTGGCCATTGTGGATGGCTACGCGGTCAACGACTGGATTCCGAAAGACTTTCCCGAAATCCGGCTGGTGAAAGCAAAGAATGCTGAGGAAGGCCTTGAACTGCTGCAAAGAGGGGAGGTCTTTGCCTACATTGATAATATGCTGGTGGTCAGCTATTCCATGGCAAAACTCAAAATGGCCAATATCAAGATCGCCGGGGAAACCCCGTACGTAAACGCCCAATCCATGGCGGTACGCAGCGACTGGCCTATCCTGGCGGGAATTCTGCAGAAAGGGTTGGACTCCATTTCCGAAAAAGAGCATGCGGAGATTTACCGAAAATGGCTTCCGGTGCGCTATGAGCATGGGATTAACTACCGGCTGCTCTGGCAGGTCCTGGCCTTGTTTGTGGTGATCCTTTCCGGGCTGGGGGTCTGGAACCGGAAGCTTTTCAGAGAAATCAAGCATCGAAAAGAGGCTGAATTGGCCTTGGGAAAAAGCGAGGAACTGTTCCGGAACCTCTTTGAAGTAGCCCCGATCCCCCTGTGCTTGGTGAATAAGGAGGGCGTTCTGGTAAACACCAGTCGCCTTTTTTCCAAAGTCTTCGGTTATTCAAGTGAGGAAGTACCAACCCTTAACGAGTGGTGGCAACTGGCCTACCCGGACCCCGGCTATCGGGGATGGGTGTTGGAAACCTGGGAAGCCGCCTTGCAACGAGGTCCTGGGGAAAAAATGGGCATAGAACCCTTCGAGTACCGGATCACCTGCAAAAACGGCGAGATCCGTACGGTCTTGATTTCCCACAGCCGAATAGGCGACAATTTCCTGGCTGGTTTTTTAGACATCACGGAACGGAAGCAAACGGAAGAAGATCGGGAAATCCTGCAATCCCAGCTGGTCCAGGCCCAGAAGATGGAATCCGTGGGTCGGCTCGCGGGAGGGGTGGCCCACGATTTCAACAACATGCTCAGCGTCATTCTGGGGTATTCGGAATTGGCCATGGACAAAGTGAACCCCTCCGATCCCCTTCATAAAGATCTTCGGGAAATCCTCAACGCTGCCAGCCGCTCAACGGCGATTGTCCGGCAGCTGCTGGCCTTTGCCCGTAAGCAGACCATTGCACCCAAGATCCTGGACTTGAATGAAACCGTGGAGGGAATGCTCAAGATGCTTAGGCGTCTTATAGGTGAAGATATCGACCTGGCCTGGTTGCCGGGCAAAGTGGTGGGACCGGTACGAATGGACCCGTCGCAGATGGATCAGATCTTGGCCAATCTCTGCGTGAACGCACGGGATGCTATTGCAGATGTGGGAAAGATCACCATTGAGACGGGCAAGGCGAGCTTTGATGAGGAGTATTGTGCAGATCACGCCGGATTTGTCCCCGGAGACTATGTTCTGCTGGCAGTGAGCGACAAAGGGTGCGGCATGGGCAAAGAGGTGCTGGCCCATCTGTTCGAGCCTTTTTTCACCACCAAGGAGCCGGGGGGAGGCACCGGCCTGGGACTGGCCACGGTGTATGGAATCGTCAAACAGAACAACGGATTCATCAACGTCTACAGTGAACAGCAAATTGGAACCACCTTCAAAATCTACCTGCCCCGGCACCAGGGCGAAGGCGCTGCAATGCCACTGGAGAGCACCTCAATCCTCCCGCGGGGCCAAGGGGAACATATCCTGATTGTGGAAGACGAGGGGGCCATCCTGGCCCTGGGCAAAACCATGCTGGAAAATCTGGGTTATACCGTTTTTACGGCAAAGACACCGGAGGAAGCCTTACGGTTGGCTAAAATTCCCCCTGGAAAAATCCATCTGCTTATCACGGATGTGGTCATGCCCGGTATGAACGGCCGGGATCTTGCTGAAGAAATGATGCTTTTTTATCCGGATCTCAAAGTCCTGTTCATGTCCGGGTACACGGCCAACGTCATCGCCCATCACGGGGTGCTGGATGCAGGGGTGCACTTTATTCAGAAACCCTTCTCTAAAAAGGATATCGCCATGAAGGTGAGAGAAACCCTGTTCCACACCAAAAACCCGGATCCACCATCGTAAATCCGTTGCATGCAGCCGGATTGAAGAATTTGGAAATGAACAAACAACGAGGATGCCATGACCCGAGAACAAGACCCGACCCTTGATGAGCTCAAACGCCTGCTGGACTTGGAGGAAAACGCCTCCATGACGGAATTGACCGAGAACATTCAGCGTTTGCGGGATAGCCAGCGGGACCTTGAGCGGGCAGAAACCCTCGCCAAAATCGGTTCGTGGCGCTTGGACCTTCGTACTCGCAGGGTGACCGCCTCGGATCAGGCCCGCAGGGTCTATGGCCTGGAAGGAACCGAATGGTCGATTGAACAGGTTCAAGCCCTGCCCCTGAAGGAATACCGCCAGTCCCTGAACGCTGAATTAAAGAATCTCATGGAAAAAGGGACGCCCTACGACATTGAATTCAAAATCCTTCGGCCCTCGGACAACTCCATACGGTTCATTCACTCGGTGGCCGAGTTTGACCCTGAGCTTCAAATGGTGGTTGGAACCCTTCAGGACATTACCGAGCGCAAACGGGCCGAGGAGGCTCTGGAGGAGAGTGAGGAAATATTCAGGCAATTCATGGAATACAGCCCCATCTATGTTTTCTTCAAGGATGATCAACTCCGGTCCCTCCGATTGAGTGCCAACTACGAAGCCATGCTGGGCAAACCCATGGATGAATTGCTGGGGAAATCCATGGATGAACTGTTCCCGTCGGATCTTGCCAGGGCCATGGTGGAGGACGACAAACGGATCCTGCGCGAAGGAAAAACAGTTGAGATTGAAGAGGAACTTGATGGAAGACACTACAGCACCATAAAATTTCCCATCCACTCGGGGGAAAACCCCCAGTACCTGGCAGGCTTCACCCTGGACATCACCGAGCGAAAACACGCCGAAGAAGAACGGGCAAAACTGCAAGCCCAGCTGAACCAGGCCCAGAAAATGGAATCCGTGGGACGGCTGGCCGGAGGCGTGGCCCATGATTTCAACAACATGCTCGGCGTCATCCTGGGGTATACGGAACTGGCCCTGGAAAAGGTGAATCCATCCGATTCCCTTCATGATGATCTTCTGGAAATTTTAAACGCCACCCGGCGTTCCACGGAGGTGGTCCGGCAGCTCCTGGCTTTTGCCAGGAAACAGACCATTGCACCCAAGGTGTTGGACTTGAACGAAACCATTGAGGGCATGCTCAAGATGCTTCGGCGGCTTCTCGGGGAGGATATCGACCTGGCCTGGTTGCCGGGAAAAGGGGTGGAGTGGGTACGAATGGATCCGTCGCAAATCGATCAGATCCTGGCCAATCTCTGCGTCAACGCCCGGGATGCCATTGGGGATGTGGGAAAGATCACCATTGAGACGGCAAAAGTTAGCTTTGATGAAGCCTATTGCGCGGACCACGCCGGTTTTGTCCCCGGAGACTTCATCCTGATGGCGGTGAGCGACAACGGGTGCGGCATGGACAAAGAAATCGTGGCCCATCTGTTCGAACCTTTTTTCACCACCAAGGGTCCCGGAAAAGGCACGGGATTGGGCCTGGCCACGGTATATGGGATCATCAAGCAGAACAACGGGTTCATCAATGTGTACAGCGAACCCGGAAAAGGCACGACGTTCAAGACTTACCTGCCCATTCACGAAGTCGCTGCAAAACCCGAGGGCAAGAAAGACCCGACCCGTTCGACTGTGCAGGGAAGTGAAACCATCCTGTTGGTGGAGGATGAACCGGCGATTCTGAGAATCACTGGGATCATGCTCGAAAAGCTGGGCTATACCGTACTCACGGCGAACAGGCCGGGGGAAGCCATCCGCATGGCTCGTGAGCACATCGGTGAGATTCACCTGCTCATGACCGATGTGGTCATGCCCGAGATGAACGGCCGGGACCTGGCCAAAACCCTGTTGTCCCTTTTCCCGAATCTGAAACGCCTGTTCATGTCCGGATACACGGCCAATGTCATCGCCCATCACGGCGTGCTGGACGAAGGGGTCCAATTTATTCAAAAACCCTTCTCCACCCATGATGTGGCCGTCAAGGTACGCCAGGCGTTGAAGGACGGTTGATCAACTAAAGGAATTACAGACTTCTTAGCACGTAGGGCAGTATCCCGCCGTTCCGGTAATAGGTCACCTCAATGGGCCCGTCCAGCCGTGCAATCACCTGAAACTCCTTTAGGGAACCGTCTGTTTTCATGGCCCGAACCTTAAGAACTTTTCCGGGAGCCAGATCCTTTCCAATCCCTTCCACATCAAAGACTTCGGTTCCGTCCAGGCCCAGGCTTTGCGCGCTTTCCCCCGGCATAAATTCCAGGGGCAACACCCCCATGCACACCAGGTTGCTCCGGTGAATGCGCTCGAAACTTTCCGCCAGAACCGCCTTGATCCCCAGCAGCAGGGTGCCCTTGGCGGCCCAGTCCCTGGAGCTTCCGGACCCGTAGTATTTTCCCGCCAACACAATCAAAGGCGTTTCATTGGCCCTGTATTTCATGGCGGCGTCATAGAGGGGCATTTGCAGATCTTCCGGAAGGTACCGGGTCCAACCGCCTGCAATGTCCGGAACCAGCCGGTTGTTCAAACGAATATTGCCGAAGGTTCCCCGCATCATCACTTCATGGTTTCCCCGGCGGGAGCCGTAGGAATTGAAGTCCGCAGTCTTAACCCCCAGGGACTTGAGGTACTGGGCCGCCGGGCTGTCTTCGGGAATGGCTCCGGCAGGGGAGATGTGGTCTGTGGTGACCGAATCCCCGAAAAGGGCCAGAACCCTGGCTCCGTGAATATCTTTCAGGTCCGGAATCTCACGGGTGATGTCCTCCAGAAAAGGGGGTTCTTTGATATAGGTCGAGGAATCCGTCCATTGAAACATGGCTCCCCGGGGTGTGTCCAGGGTTTTCCACAGGGCGGATCCCTCAAAAACATCCTGATAGGCCTTTTGATACAGATCCGGGGTGACGCATGCGGCCAGGGTTTGTGCCACTTCTTCCCTGGAAGGCCAGAGGTCCTTTAAATAAACCGGTTGGCCTTTTTCATCGTGCCCCAGGTGGTCTTCATTCAGGTTGAACCCCACGCTGCCAGCCAGGGCATAGGCCACCACCAGGGGCGGGGAGGCCAGGTAGTTGGACTGGGTCAAGGGGGAAATCCGCCCCGGGAAATTCCGGTTTCCGCTCAGCACCGAAGCCGCCACCAGGTTGTGTTCCGTCACTGCGGCTGCAATGGGTTTCGCAAGGGGGCCGCTGTTGCCGATGCAGGTGGTGCAACCAAAGGCCACCAGATGAAATCCCAGCTCCTCAAGATACGGCATGAGGCCTGAATCCACAAGATAGTCCCGAACCGCTTTGGATCCGGGCGCCAGGCTGGTTTTCACCCAGGGTTTGACTTTCAGGCCCTTTTCAACCGCCTTTTTGGCCAGAAGTCCGGCCTGGATCATCACATGCGGGTTGGAGGTGTTGGTGCAGCTTGTGATGGCGGCGATGAGAATGGACCCGTGATAGAGCTTGAAGGGTTTGTGATTTTCAAGAAGAACCGTTACCCCGAAGGTTTTTTCAGGGGTCACGCAATCCTCGGGAGCGGTTTCCGGCCCGGGCGTGAGGGAACCGCCTTCGTCCTCCCAGAAGGTTTCCGGTTCGTCTTCATCCAGAAAATGATGCCCGATTTCGCAGGCATCCTTGGTCGTTTCCAGAAACGTTTCGGCCATGTTTGAAAGAAGAATCCGGTCCTGGGGCCGGCTCGGTCCGGCCAGGCAGGGCAACACTGTGGCCATGTCCAGGGTCATGATTTCCGAATAGTCGGGGTCCGGTGTTTCCGGGGTCCGGTAAAGTCCCTGGGCCTTGAAGTATTGTTCGATCAGAGCGATCTGCTCTTTTGCGCGCCCGGTGAATCTTAAATAGTTGAGGGTCACGTCATCCACGGGAAAAAACCCCATGGTGGCCCCGTATTCCGGGGCCATGTTGGCGATGGTGGCCCGATCCTCCAAATGAAGGCTGCCCAATCCCGGCCCGAAAAACTCCACGAACTTTCCCACCACCCCTTTTTCCCGAAGCATCTGGGTGATGACCAGAACCAGGTCCGTGGCCGTCACGTTTTCTGCAAGTGCTCTGGTGAGTTTGAATCCCACCACTTCGGGGGTGGTGAAATAATAGGGTCGTCCCAGCATGACCGCTTCGGCTTCAATGCCCCCGACCCCCCATCCCAGAACGCCGATGCCGTTGATCATGGTGGTATGGGAATCCAGACCCACAAGACTATCGGGGAACACCAAGGTCCCGCCGTCTACGGGTTTGGTGAACACTCCCCGGGCCAGATATTCCAGGTTCACCTGGTGACAGATGCCTGCGCCGGGGGGAACCACCGCGAAATTTTCAATGCTGCCGTGGGCCCACCGAAGAAAAGCATACCGCTCATGGTTTCGCTGGAATTCTTTTTCGACATTGAGGTCCAGTGCCTCTCGGGAGCCGTAGTGATCCACCTGAACGGAATGATCGATGACCAGTTCCGAAGGGATCAGCAGGTTCACGCGCATGGGATCGCCATAGAGCCTTTTGGCGGCACTCCGCATGGCGGCGATATCCGCCACCGCCGGCACGCCCGTGAAATCCTGCAAGAGGATTCGGGAGGGCATCAGGGGAATTTCCGTTTTTTCCGACCGGCTGTTCTGCCAGTCGGCCATTTGGCGGATGTGGTTTTCGGTGATGGTTTCCCCGTTTTCGTGCCGCAGGAGATTTTCCAGAAGGATTTTGATGCTGAAGGGCAGGGTGGAAATATTTTTAAAACCAGCGGATTCCAGCCGGTGAATGTCAAAATAAAGGTTATCCCCCGGGGCCCCGGATAAGCGGGTCAGGGTTTTGAAACTGTCTTTGAAGGTCTGCATGGTTCTCCCGGCTCAATTTTTCAGAAAGACGGTAAAGGGGATGATGTGAAGATCCGCATCTATCTCGATGGTTTTGCCGATTTTCCAGTGATCTATTTTTTCTTTTCCATGGATGATTTTGTCCATTTCTCCTGTAAGACCTTTTAAATTGATCACCGGATGGCGTGTGAATACTTCCGGCAGGCCATAAGTGAGGCTGCACCGCAGACACTTTTCCGGGCGTCTTGCCAGTTCAAAGTGAAACTCAAGCTTATTCCCCTCCTGCCGGTTGAATGCCAGACGAATGTCATAGGCCCCTTCCTCGGAATCCCCGAACAAGGCGTCAAAAAATTGATCGGAAATGGAATCGGGAAAAATACGATCCATCTGGTTTTGATCAAATAAATGTTCCAGTTTTGCGGGTGCCAAATTACGCCTCCTTAATGTAAAGATTTATTACCCCTCATATCATACAAAATATTTCATGAAAAGATCATTCAAGCGATCTTCGGGAAGCACGGATGCTTCCAGGGCAATTTCACGAATGGTTTTGCCGGTTTCATAGGCCTTTTTTGCGATCTCAGCGGCCCGGTCATAGCCCACAAGGGGAACCAGGGCTGTGGCCAGGGCCAGGCTCTTTTCAATGGTCGACGCGCATTTTTCGGCATCCACGCCCAGTCCTTGGATGCATTTTTCCTCAAAAACACAAACTCCGGAGGCCAGCAGGGCAATGGATTGGAGCAGATTGTGGCAGATCAACGGCAAGCTGGTGTTCAATTCAAAAAATCCGCCTTGGGCTCCCAGGGCAATGACCGTGTCGTTTCCCATGACCTGATAGGCCACCTGAATCACCACCTCGGGAATCACGGGATTGACTTTGCCGGGCATGATGGAGGACCCCGGTTGCAAAGCCTGCAACACCAGTTCCCCCAAACCGGATCGCGGGCCGGAGGCCAGAAAGCGGATGTCGTTTGCGATTTTGATCAAGCGCACTGCCAGGGCTTTCAGGGCGCCGCTCACCTCCACCGCCGCATCCCGGGCCCCTTGGGCTTCAAAATGGTTTTTGGCTTCCCTGAAGGCTTGTCCGGTTTCTGCGGAGATTTTTTCAATCACCCGGCGGGCGAATTCCGGGTGGGTGTTTTCGCCGGTGCCCACGGCGGTTCCGCCCAAGGCCAATTCCAACAACCCTTTTTTGGCTTGTTCCAGGTGATTGGTTCCCA
>Ga0180732_1000494_pt1 | contig 34043 bp, 52 predicted proteins | sample KR11_01MetaG_FD_148674 | JGI IMG/M metagenome (GOLD analysis project Ga0180732, IMG submission 148674) | Groundwater microbial communities from the Olkiluoto Island deep subsurface site, Finland - KR11_0.1 MetaG | ecosystem: Environmental > Aquatic > Deep subsurface > Groundwater | place...
ACCATACAAAACGCTGTTTGTATATGTAGAGTCCAAATAAGGTCCAGAGTCAAACACTTGGCAAGCTATGCTCCATCCCTGTGCGTAACCGATTCCTGCTGCAAGTTTCGTTGCAGAGTCAGCAGTTATTACAAGGTTGTAGTTATAGTCCTTGCTACTTTCAATCACTGGGAAATACCAGCTATATGTAGCGTTCGTTCCAACGAATGCCTTTGCAGGAACTGGTGCATTTGCAGTTAACGAATTACCCATGTTGTCTGTTATTGCAAGACCTCCTGTTACTGTTTTGTTTGCAAAACAAACTATACTATTGGAGAAAGCTCCAGCATTTACGGAACCGTATGCTTTCTGGAACTGACCAGATACTCTGAAAGGCATCGTTATGATGTCTCCCGTATTTACTGTTTGGTCAGCTGTTCCGTTTGCGTTAACAGTTCCATCTTTGTTCCACGTTGTAGCTGAAAGTGATGTAACTGTTGCAACTGGGTATATTGGCACCTCAAGCTTCGGATATGATGCACAAGGCATGGTATATTGTATTACTGTTCCATAATTTGTTGCGTTATTTGTCGCAACATATATGTCTAATACATCACCTGGACTTGATGTAATTGTAGCCGGTGTTACCGAAGTAGTCCAAGAGTTTGTTCCATGTATTCTGTAACCAACATTAACTCCAACTATTGCCCCTCCTGTATACTTATTTGATGTTGTTAGAGCCAATGAAGGCTGTGTATTGGATGTGCATATCTGACTTGATGCTGGTGGTATCTGTGCCGGTGGTTGGCTTGACGGTGGTTGAATTGGTACTTGTGTTGCCTGAAATTGAACGTTACTAAACCAGCCCATTTGTAAACCAAATAGACCGACTACAGCAACAGCCAATAAAGCAACAACAACTGTGCTTTTGTTTATGTGTTTGTTTTTTGCCAAATCATATCACCTATACTATTTTTAACGATTATCCAAAAATTGTATCGTTAAGAGTTATTGGTTTTATAAGTATAAATATGGCAATTAAAGTGGCGTTTAGGTATGTGAAATCCACACATACCTAAAAGATTTTATATCCCTCATATTTGAGCTACCCGACGGCTAAAGCCTGTGGGCTTCCTGATTCATTGTCAGAAGGTATGGCTTCCAACTCCAAAGGCGTTAATTTGGACAATTCCTGTCCTAATTTTAATATATTTAAAGCTGCGTTTAAATCTCTATCTATATTTAAACCACATTTACAAATATGTTGTCTTTCCTGCAAACTTTTCTTCACAATATCTCCGCAACTTGAACAAATCTGTGATGTGTATATCGGATTTACTTTCACTACTTGAACCCCAGCGTTCTCGGCTTTGTATTCAAGAAATTGTATGAACCTTGACCATGAGACATCTGATATTGACTTTGCCAAATGATGGTTTCTAACCATGTTGGAAACTTTCAAATCCTCAACCGCTATGAATCCGTAGTTTGTTATGTATTTCCTTGAAAGTTTGTGCAAAAAATCGTTTCTTTTGTTTGTTATCTTTTCGTGGATTCTTGCGACTTTTATTTTCTGCTTGTTTCTGTTTTGCGAGCCTTTCTTTTTCTTTGAAAGTTTTTTCTGCTCTATTGCCAATTTATCAAGAGAATTGTGAAGGCTTTTTGGGCTGTCAAAATGGTTGCCCTCGGAATCAAAGGCAAAACTTTTTATTCCCAAATCTATTCCCACTTTCTTTTCATTTGTTGTTTTCTGAACTTCTGTTTTGCTTTCACAGATTATTGAAGCATACCACTTTCCTGATGGATAGTGTTTTACAGTTACCTGTTTTATCTTGCCTTCAATTTCCCTGTGCATGATGAAAGGAATTTCTCCTATCTTTGATAGTTTCAATTTATCGTATCTTGTTTTTTGTTTTATTATTTCATAACCAGTTTGATTGTAAGAAAAAGTTTTGAACCAGTCTCTGCCTTTGAAACGCAGGCTTCCGACTTTCCTTCCTTTTTTCTTTGATTTTGATAATGCCCGAAGGTTTGAAAATAATCGGTAGTTTTCCATTTGCAATACTTTTGAATGGACTTTTTTTAGCTCTGGAAATTTCTCTTTCAATTCCAATAATGAATGTTGAAGCTCGTTTCTTTTCTTTTTGTTGTTCAATCCTTCAAGCAATTTGTTATAGGTAAATCTGCATTTGTTCAGGGTAAAGAAAAGATTCTTTTCATTCTCTTTAGTCGGATAAAGACGAAACTGATAAGTTGTTTGCATATTACATCCCTTTCTGCTCCTCATATATATATTTCGCTTTCATCCCACCTCGTGGAATTTCCCTCTTATGGGAAGTTAAATCAACGCTCTAAAAAGGTATAAATGTGCTCTATCAAATAAAAACGATGTTTCATCCCATATCTTGAATAATAACACATCTATTGCATGTTTATCAATGGAATATAGTTGAACTTCATATTCCCTATTATATCCCTTTACAGTATGATTTCTTTTCTCTTTACCATCATCAACTAATATTCTGTTGTTTAATAGGAATACCTTTTCGTTCAACATGCTCTGTAATGACCTATTAATCATTTTTGCAAGTTCTTCTATTGTAAACCTTCTGTTCTCATCAACATTATACAAAATTAATAATAGGTTCAACTTCTCCTTGCTGTAATCCATCTTACTATATTCCATAATTATCACTCCTCCTCAAAAATGTATGATAAAGGAACTGTTGGTATTATTACATACCAATTCTTTTTTTGCATATCAAATACTAACCATGGTCTTGCTCCAGATTTCTTTATCTTGAGTGTTGATATTAAATCCATTACTGCTCCCTTTAATGCTCTTCCTGTTACAGGATAAAATGACGGAAAGAAAGACGATACAAAATCATATAAATCATCAACTGTTGTGTTATACCCAAAGAATACTAAATCGGCTTGTCTTATAAAGTCGTCTGGCATATATCTCCAATCTTGTGCACAATAATATAATGATATACTTTCAGAACGTGATAACTTCAATAAATTCATAAATGACATTTTTGATGTTGTCTCTTTATCTCTTGGAATGAATATTGAACTTTCATCTATGCTAATCAACAAATGCAACTTTCTGTCCAATCCTCCCAACATCTTTGCATTATAAATTGAATTTAAAATCACACCCAAATATGAACATGCAATTCCTGCAAGTGTTATATCCATGAATACTAATAATCCTTTCTGGTTGTAATTGACAATCTTACTTTCAGATAATGCCTTTATTATTGAATACTCCTCTGTTAAATCATCAGATACAAATACAGATTGGTTCATTAACATTTTCATTTTGGCTATCAATAAATTCTTACTTACTGGGTGTATCTCGCTATCATGAACATAATTTTCAAATTCCTCAAACGTGTTGAAAGTTATATTATTTGCTACCATAGTATCTAATAATAAATTTACATTTTCAGATGTTATGTTTGCTATATTCTTAAAGTCCAAAAATGACAATTTGTTAAGTGGAAACTTTATTAACTTTTCATCTACTTCCTTATTCAACTCATAATTTGTAATCCTTTGCAAGAATATTGGATATATTGTTTCTATTTCCATTCCCTGTGGTTTCTCACTTGATAAGAGGAATTTAATATACTTCTCTTGCAATGGATACTTCTTATATAAATACTCTCCTTTTATATCAACCATAAATGTTGCAGTTTTATGCTTCTCGTTTCCAGACATCATAAACCTATCTACTATTGCAGAATTTAACACTGACTTTCCACCTCCTGTCCTTGATATCACACAAATTCTTTTGGATTTACTAAAATCAATACTAAAAGGTTCGTCTGTATCTATATTAAATCCTATCTCAACATTGTTCAAATTATAAGTCCTAACCTCATTCACATTTACTTGCTGATTGACAAGAGGGTTCTTTCTATATTCCTTTATTTCCCTTTGTAGCAACTCAAATTCATCATGCAATATGAATGACATTAAACCATCTTTGAAAAGGAATTTTGAGGAAATTATAACTTATCTTCCTTTTTTTCCTCATTTTCCTTCTTCTCGTTTGCCTTTTTATATTTGTTCCATTTGTCTTTTTGCATTTCTTCCTCATTTGCCACACTTATCTTGTTCATGAATAAGTCAAATGGGTCTCCCTTCTCATTCAAACTTATCGTGTTTAAATATATTATTCCCTTTGGAAAAATTGATACAACTGCCAAAATTCTTGATTGTTTGTTACTTCTGACTGCATTGAAAGCAAAACATTTCTTTCCTAAATATTCACAATATTTTATTATTGATTTATCTGCATCAATATTTTCATTCATACCATATTGTGTTCTCCATACAGTTTGTAAATATTTCAAAGTAACAACAGAATCATCAATACTTGGGTTTTTGTTCTTAAACATATTTAATATACTTGGTAATATTAGTAATATTCCTATTCCTATTATTCCTATTAATATACTTCCCATTATATATGAAAATATGGACAAACATAATATTATTGCTATTTGAATTTTCCAATCTATTTCATGTTTCATATTAACCACTATAATCTAAATTCTCTTTGTATTCTTCCTTTTTCAATGATTCTACACCAAAAATTGAAGTTTTCTAAATTATCTTTATTAAGAAATATCTTTAATATTCTCATATCAATTATATCTTTCCCTTTTTCATCTTTATCAGGATTTAAGAATTTATTAACAACTTCTTTTACTTCATCTTCACTTTCTGCTTTAATAAAAAGAATTGGTCTTTTGGCACCATCAAAATACATCTGCTGTTGTAAAGTCGGTTGCTCATTTAGGATTAGTATCAACATTTTTAATCACTTTTCACTAATTCAATGTTACTAAAGAAATAAGGTCTATTTGTTTTCATGTTAACCGCCTTTGTTTGCATTTTCTTTTACTTCCTTTTTGAGTTCTTGTATTTGCTGATTATATAGTTGAATTTGTGTGCTGGATTTTACCATATCATTTGTTATCTTGATTATTGATTCATTTATCTTTGCAAATCTATCTTCCAATAATGAGAAGTAGTTCTTTGACCAATCATCCTTTTCTTTCTTCACTATTTCAATCATTTCTTTTAACATGTCTTTTTGTGCTTTTAACTTTTCAATATCTAAAAACTGCTGATTTAATAACTTGGCATAATTAAACATTTGTTCAAATGCAATATCATAATAATCAATTATCCAAGATTTTAATGCAGATATATTAAAGTTTGTATCTTTAACTTGTTGTAATTCACCAAATCTATGATACCAGAAGTTTCTTGACCAATCTTCGTTTTTTATACTTGGTATTTTTATTTTATCTATTATTGTCTTTTCAAATTTGACAAAATCCTCCGTCATGACTTGTATTTGTGCTTCAACACTTCTTCTGTCCTCTCTTACAGTTTTATAAAAAGTTTCAATGTTATTTGCCTGCAATTTGAATTCCTTAATCTCCGTTGTTCTTGCTTTTAATGATTCTTTTTTGCCGCTGTCAAATGACATAGTTATTTCTTGTTCTTCACTCATCACTATCACCTCTTCCAAATCTGTTTCTATCCCTGCTTCCTTTGAATAATTTTGCTGTTGTTAAAAACTCCTCTGCTACTTTTTCTTTATCAAGTTTCATATCCATTGCTTTTGTATCAGATGCTGTTAACTCAGCTCTTCTAATATTAGCAAGGTTGTTATAGTCTCTCAATATATCGGCATTAAACTTTCCTAATGCATCAATTACTATTGGTCTTTCACCTACATTTCCATGTGATAAAATAAATAAAAGTGAAAACTTATGACCTTTAACTCTACTTGCATCTATTGGTAATATTGCATCTCTTGGTATTCCTGTTAATATTTCCTTTGCCATAGGATTTATACCTAATGGTCTTGTTTCATAGTTTACTCCATTACTTGATATTGCATTTTCTTCATCTAAATACCATCCTACATACGGTTCTACTAAATCAATGATTAAAATATTTTCTGACATCAAATCACCTGTTGGGTATTAATGTTATCTTACCTTTTTTAATTAAAAACCAATATAAAAATATTACTACTACTCCCATTAAACTTATTACAAATAATAATGTATTTTCAAACGATAATTGTGATATCTGTTTATCTTTTCCTGCTAACATTAAATTATTTGCATTATTCCACAAATCTATTGACCTTTTTGATAATGGAATTGTTATTTCATCCATATTAAAATTGAACTTATTATATGAAGTCAAACAATCATAAGTGTAAATGTCTTCATAACAATTAACTGCTGTATCTCCAAACCATCCTGTATAATTTTGTATTAATGTAGCATCTCCAACAAAAAAGTTGTAATCATAACTTGTTTTGTCCATGTTAAATTGTATATCTGGTCTAACATAAAGACTGAATGAAAGATTTGTATAATTTATTGGATAAATTTCCATCCATATTTTACTACCAAATATTTGAGTTTCTTGATTTGAATATAATGCTTTTTTGTTACTATTGTCATCAATAAGATTTATATAAGCTTGTGAACTTAGATTGTTCATTGTAATCCAAAAGTTTGATGTTTGTCCATTATATAATAATAATTTAACTGTATGATTTGCTGCTATTGTTCCACTATAAATATTAAAAAACAACTGTCCTTTTGGTCTTACTATAAACAACTTTTGAATATTATTCTGATTACCTAAATTATCTATAATTGATATTGTAACTGGATATAATCCTGCTTTATTAAAACTCAAATCAAATGAATAATAATTGTTGTTTTCTTTATTCGGTGTAATCATATTACTGTTGTTTATATTTATTGAAACATTTGTTATTATATTTTGTGAACCTAATAACATACGAACTTTAAATGTTTCACTTGCCATTGGATTGAATGGTGCATCAAAATATAGCAGTTGTGGAATAATTGAATTATTATTATATACAAAAAACCTTTTCTGATAAAAATTATTGTTATATTCAAATGACATATTGTATATATTATAATAAGATAAATTCTCAAAACTTATTATTAAATTATCTTTAGCTGAATATATTCCTGTAAAATTTGATATTGATATATTTCCATAATATTGTAGTGAAACATCAGTAAAATTATTTAACAAATAAACATAATGTTTTTCTGATGAAACTATCATAACATCAGATAAATCAAAATATGTAAAGTTATCCATATATACTATATTAATTGTTGAATTATATCCTCCAGCTATTGTATTTGTTACATTAGTTATATTTGTGTAATTTACTAAATAACTAACATTATACAACCCATAACTTATGTTTCCAATTAAACTTATATTAAGTGCATTCCATGTAAAGTTAGTTGTTAATATGTTATCTGTTGAGTTTGTAACATTTAACAACTGTATCACAGGAACGTGTGTAAAGTTAATTGATACATTTGATGTAAAGTTCATGTTATCTACATAAGTTACATTAGTATTTGCACTAACTATAAATGGTAAAAATATCAATAAACTTAATAATAAAAGTATTTTCATTTTATCTCACCTTCTTTACTTAAATTCATTAAAATTTTATCCCTACATTTTGTGCATATTCTTAACTCTGCTATCTCCTTATTTGTCGTTGATGTTTTCCTTCCACACCCCTTACAATTGAAATAATAATTCATTACTTCCTTTACTCCATCCATACTAATCAAACCCTCCTATCACAATCATCACATTCTTCAAAAAATTTAATAAAACATTTTTCATATCTTACTCTTTGAACGCCATATCTTTCTCTTTTTCCTTCATCATCAAAATCTGGTAATATATTTTTCATTATAATATTATCATTGTCATCTTTGATGTCTATGGCAATTTTTCTTTCCTTAATCATATTTGCCAAAAACCAAGCAAAACTTTCAAAATTTTCTTCTGTTCCTGATAATATTTTCATTACTTTTAATTTCAAAAACAATCCATGAACTGTGAGATATGTTTTCTTTTCTTTTATTAGTGCTATTGTTTTATCATTTAATGTTGTTCTTTCTTCATTAGTCATATCAAATATTTTTGTTGACATAGTTATTATTTGTAGTTTAAAGTATATATATGTTTTGATTTTTATCTCAATCTTCAATATAAATATATTTGTTAAAATCCATTAATTAAGTTAAAAAAGGATAATTAGATAGATATATAGGTATTATTTTAAGTTAATTATGGTCTTGTTGAAAGGAGTTTTGAGGGTTTACCTACTCCTCTTCCTTTCTTTATATATATTTTTTTATCACTAATCAATTTTTGTATTCTTTCTTTCATGTGTTTATATGTTCCTACTTTATTTAATGTAACAAATAATTCTATTGTTTTATAATCTCTAATTTTTAATAATCTTATTATATTACTGTCTAATTCAATATCTTTTACCATTTTAATGTTTGTAAAATCATTAATTAATGTCCTTTTTGTGTTAAATCTGATTGCCATTTTAGTGAACAAATAACATTTTTTTCCATAAGGTTGCTGTAAAAATCTTAATCTATCAACAGCTTGTTCTATTTCATTTTCTCTTTTCATATAAGTGAATAAATTTATCCATTCATCTTTATAATACTTTATTTTATCTTTTATTATATAATCATTTTCATTCAATGGAGATTTTGTATGTTCTCTCACTTTATTTCCTATAAACCAACTTTTCATATCATCTACTATGTAATTTATATTGACTTCATTGTTTCCAACTATAAATAAGAATCTTGAATTTTGCATCTCATTGTTTCCTTTTAAATCACCAAAATGTTTATACTTGATGTTATATTCAAATAATGATTGTATAAACATATTACCTAAATCATCCCTATTTATTCCTACATTCTTAAATGATATTATATTAACTTGTTCTGTTTGATTTACTTTATTTTCTTTTAAAATATATTTTACTGTATCAACAACTCTTTTGTATGTATTTTCAAATCCTAAACTTTTTCTAAAATAGTTTCCGTCAATAAATTGAATTATATCTCTCATTTCTTCAGTTAAATCTGGTGTGTTATAAATAAACGGTTTTAACTTTTCATATTTATCAGAATTGTAAATTTTTCTCCATATATCTAATTTATCAAAAAATAGGTTATATAGTCTTTCATTAGTTGATGCATCTAATATTATAACATTTTCATAATTTTCAAATATTTCTTTGTATTTATTAAAATCTATATAATTTATCATAAATTTGGTATCTATCATTTTTATTCCTTTGTTGTTGATATAATTTGTTGTTTGCAATCTAAATGATGTATAACCTTCTTTATAATTATTTACTTCGTCTATTATATGAACTAATGTATCATATATATCTCTGAACCATAATTTTTTATCTTTATTTATAAAGAAAATGTTGTCTCTATAATCATCATATATAAACTTAAATATTTTTAGTTCGTTGTTCCAAAAAGGTAAGAAGTTTTTCTGTAATTCTTTTATTAATTCTTCATTTTCCATGTTGATATCTTTATCAATAACATCATATAATATATCAGCAATTAATATTAGCTTCTTTGCTGTTTCGCTGTTATTTCTGTTTATAAAATTGGTCATTGAATTGACAAACCTTTCTAAATCAATTCTGTTTAATTCGTCTTTGCTATATAAACTATCAAAAAAGTTTTCATCTAATATAAGTATAAATTCTTTTGTATTAATCTTGTTAGAAAGAAATGGTAAATGAGCAAATTGCCCAAACATTCCGTCTTTTATTTTTGTAAATTGTTCATTATAAGGGTGCAATATTCCTTTATATTTGTTGGCTAATAAGTTTCTAAAATATGTACTTATAGATATTCCATATTGTTTAAACTCTTCAAACTCTTTCTTTTCATCATCGGTTAAAAAACTATCCCATCCTAATATGTGTGGCCAGTTTGTTCCTGTGATATTTTCCGTTTGTTCTTTTAATAATCTTGATTGGTTTATTGAGTTTGATAATATGACATATTTTTCATTGATATTTCCCGTTCTTTTGGTTGCAGTCATACATGATGTAATGGATTTTCCTGAACCTGCAAATGACCTTATAACAAGTGGCTTTTCTGATAGTATTGCATCATGTGTAACACTTTCTATGTTATTTCTTACTTCATCAATTTCATCAATTATTGGTTTTTCCTCAATAAAATCAATATGTTTTATTGTGTTTGTTTCTTCCTGTGTATCATTTATATATGTTTTGTTTTTTTCTTTCTTCTCCAAGTGCTTGTGGTATTCGTCATCTCTTTTTCTCTGTTCCATCCTTTCATCTTTATCATTTTCTTTATTTTTTGATGGTTCCAATCTTGGGTCTGACAAATCTGGTTCATATTCCTGTTTAATTGTTTGTTCAATTTGTTCAGAATCTCTTTTACTGCGTTCACTTTCAAGGATTTTTATGTCTTCTTCTAAATCCTTTGTTGTCAGTTCCCTTTTCATGTGAATCACACCGTTGAAATGAACTATCACCTAAATGATTTTATAGGTTTAAAAATATTAGAAATAGAGTCTGTTGTTTCATAACTGTTGAAATATAACATATAGCTTGTAACAACAGACAAACTGCTTGTTTTTATCTTGCTGTCTTTTTACCTGGAGCCGCTCTCCTTGCTCGTCTTGCCATTTCAATTCACCTCTTATATTTTCTTTTTCTCTACCCAAGAAAGGATAGTATGATTAAGTATGAATTAAATAGTGTTTAAAGTTTATAAGGTTTTGTTTGTATTTATTTACTTTTTCCCAATAGGTAGTTTATCATGTCCCAATTAGGCATTCCCATACTTACTGATGTTAGCTTTTCATGAAGCTCTTTTTTGTTTATGATTATATCCCAAATCTTTTCCTCTATGCTGTTCTTTGTTATCATGTTCACTACTGTTACTTTATTCATCTGTCCTTTTCTATATACCCTTGCTATTCTGTTGTCCAGCTTTACAGGGTTGAATGGCATGTCAAAGTTTATTATGTTACATGCAAATTGCATATTGAATCCGTATGAAAGGACATCTGAACATATCAGCAATGAATTATTTGTCTTCTCAAAATCTTTCAATATTATTTCCCTGTCTATCATACTTGTGTCTCCGATAATGTAGAATGTTTTGAACTTGTCTTTCAGCTTACTGTATAGTATTTCAGCACACTTTACAAACTGCGTGAATATTATTGTTCTTCCTCCTTGCAACTCGTTTAATATGTTTTCCAACTCATTTGATTTGCTTCCTTCTCCCGCTTCTCCTATCATACAGGGAAAATCAACTACTTCCCTCAAATATGTCAATACCTCAAATACATTGTTACTTCCTACCGAATCTACTATCTTGTTGTATGAATTGAGTTGTTCTTTTTCCATGTCAACAAATATGTTTTGCTCCGTTTTTTCAGGGAGCTCCTTGTCTATGACTTCCCTTCCCACTCTGTAAACATATTTCTGCAATATCTCTTTTAGTAATTTTTCATTCTTGCTTCCTGTTATGACTTCTATGTAACCTTTGTTCCAATGGTTTTGTATTAATTCCGTAGTGCAGAACCAGTCCTTGAATGTGTCAAAGTTTGTAAATAGGTTTTTATCTATGAATTTCATTATACCAAACACATCTGTTATACTGTTTTCAACTACATATCCTGTCAAAGCCCATCTGTGTATGGATGTTAATGAACTTACCATTTTGTTTGATAGTGTTGTGTGATTCTTTATCAACTTTGATGCTTCGTCTATTATTACCGCGTCCCACACTACATTTTTTAGTATCTCCCTGTCAAACATTGTTCTTGCCGTTTCCATACTTACTATCAACACTTTTCCTTTTGCATACATATTCTTTCTTTCCTGTTTGCTACCCTCAACTACTACATACGTCATGTTTGGAAAGAATTTGTTTATCTCCTTCTCCCATACAAGTCTTTTCATACTTGCAGGACACAATATTAGTATCTTTGCATCTGGTTTGTTTTTTATCAATTCGTTTGCTCCGTATAGTGACGTTAGCGTTTTGCCACTTCCAAGTCCCATGTTTAATATTACATTCTTTATCTCCAATAAATATCTTACACCTTTGACTTGGTAATCAGTTAGCTTTAAGTTGTTTGTATATAGTTCCTCTCTTGTCACCGATATTGATTTTATTTTGTTTTCTATGTTACTTGTGTAGTTAATGTATTCATCATCTAACTCTTTGTTTCTGAATTGACTTGACAGAAATTTGTAGAATAATGGGTTGAATATCCAGCACTTTTCAACATTGTCCCATCTTCCATTTATTTTTCTCATCTCTGAAATTAATTTTACATCATATTTGTATTTTAGTTTCATCATAAATTACAACCTTATGTAGAAGTTGTCAAAAAATTCCCTGTCCTTATCCGTTAGTTCATATCCTCTACTTATTAGGTTTTTTGAACCTGGTATGAACAACTCCCTACTTGTTCCGTCCCTTTTGTATATGTAGTCAACTTGTTTCTCCGTTCTTATTGCATGGTTCAACTCTCTTGCTGAAAGGTTGTTTTTTAATATCTCCTTTACCTTCTCCTTGCTATTTCCCAAACATTTTAGAACAACGATTGTGATAAACCTGTCACCCCACCCTACTTCTTTTTCCCATTTATCCTTTTTGTTATTTAATATTTTGTTTATCAATGGTGGCATTTCAAAGTCTATTACTGTTTTTGTTTCCCTTTCTTTGTTATCATTTGGATTGTAGAATTGTTCCAAATCAAGTTTCTTCTCACCATAGAATTCAAAATAGAATCTTTGTGTTTCTTGTGCAAGTTTTGTATGATGTTTTGGTCCCGTCTCTATCTCATCAAGGTGTAGTGGGACACAGAATCTCTGTCTGTCTGGTTTGTGATTAAACGAACCTGGCAATCTTGATATCCTTGATATGTCTCTTACCTGCTCATCTGTTTTTAAATTTAATGTTTTGGCAAACCAGAGCAGTGCAGACCGCAGGGTGTTTGCCATCACCTGAACATCATCTTTGAACTCCTCTGTTACTGTGTATATATGCCATCCTAATCCCGAGAATGTTATTGAGTGTTTTAAATTGTTGTTTGAAAGGTATTTGTGAAGTCTTATCATGTCATCATACTTGTCCAACCCATCGAAGTCTGTCCATATCACATCTATTACCGACGGGCTTGCAGAATAAAGAGAAATATAAATATGGTTTATTTTTATGTTTTTATTTATAAGTTGTAAAAGTTCCTCCTTACTTGTTACTTTCATTGTGTGCTTACTGAACCATAATGGCTCTGGAAATCTTCTTCCAAAGTAGTCCAATGCATTAATCCTTTCTATTTTCATCTCATCAACCTTTTTCTTCTCTCTAACTTTCTTTGAATTTACCATGGTATCTGTGCGTTGAATCATGACAAAATTTGCATTTTATTATTTTTATGTTGTTTTCAACTTTTACATAACCTATATTGTCTTTGGTTATTTCACAATTACAAATATCACATTTCATAATTATTCCTCATTTATTCCCAATGCTAATTTGTGTTTTTTATCATTACTCAGTCTTGTGGTTAGGTTTATTGCCCTTATTGCTGAATCTCTTTCAAACTGCAGTTCAAATACGTCTCTTTCCAGGGCTATTTGGTTTACAAGTTTTAATAAATCTTCTTTCTTTTTATTCTTTTTCATATAATCACTTTAAATGAAATAATATAATATTGTCGTCGAGCGTCAGTTTTCAGGTTTTCCGTTAAACCATGGTGGTTATATATCTGGGAGCAGAACATCCGAGTGCCAGATGTTGAAAGGGGAAATTAACCCTCCCTGCGACTCCTCTACCTTTTTTATCGCACCCATTTAGGATAAACTGATTTCTCTTTTGCGCCTATTATATTATTCCTTTGTTCTTAAGTTCCCTCTTATGTCCCTCGCACAAATTCTGAGGAGAAATGAAATAATCCTCGTCATCTATCTTCTGCTTTACCATGTTTATTATTCTTTTTGTCTCTTCCATAATTTGTTCATTGAATATTATGTTTTTTGTTTCCATTGTGGTCGGATAATCTACTCTTCCTTCTGTGATGTTTATTTTGAACTTCTTTTCCAAAATATATTTGTAAAATGATATTTCAAGTATGTGCTTGTTCAAATATGACTTTCCTGTTTTCAGCTCAACTATTCTGTAATCATCATCTTTTATCCACTCAACCCTGTCTACTATTCCCTTCAATTCCTCCTTTTCAACTTCTATTCTTTTTTCTGTGAATGTTGGATAGAATAGCTTTTCCACATTTTTACTACCTTTCAACTTGTTCCATCTGTCTATCTCCATACATGTTAAGTTCATTACATTCTTTCTCAACATTGCGTTCCTTGTGAACTGGTCAGGAATATCTGGAAGTTTAATCTCTCCGTCCTGCAAAAATATTGATGACCAAAAATATTCATGGTAATTATGTGTCATTGTTCCTACCCACATTGGGAACACAAAACCTAAATCCTGTTCCTCTTCCAAAGACTCCTTGAAACATAAGGGACAACTATAAAAATATATCAAATCTGATTTACTCATCCATACCATATTTAGCACCTTCTATCTTTTCTTCTATGACATTTACAACATAACCATTCCCAATCATTTGGATTTAATGTATACATATGATTATTAGATGAAAGTTCCAAATAACATAATTTAAGTTTGCACCTTTCACATTGTTTTGGTTTTAGTTTAACTTTATACATTCGATTATGTATTGCTGAAATTCCTATATTATTTCCTTTCCAATTTGAACTTTCATTTCCAGTTTTATGTTCTAACCTGTTAATGCTTCAGATTGTGTTCGTATAATTCCTAATTTATTTAATCTATATTCAAGTGTAGTATGTGAAATATTATATTTCATACATATTTTTGGAATTGATAATTTATTATCTATATATTCTTTGGTTATATTTACCTCTATTTTATTTCCATTAATAAATCCATAAATTATATTAAAATCTTTTACTCTTATTTTTGAGTTATGTCCAGAAATAAATCTCATTTGACGATTATTATGTTTATTAAAAATTACTTCTTTACCACAACCACATCCGCATAAATTCATATTAACCACTTCCATCTTTTGCTTCCTTTATAATATCGTTTCCAGATTGCGCTCTTTTTAATGCTTTATCTATCAATATATCTGTAATTTCCTTTACATCTGTATAATCATATATAAAAGATTTCTTCTCCATATCAACCATCTTATATGTATTCTAACAAACTTCCTGGTTCTCGCGGCATATACTTCCATTCTATTGCATCATATAATCTTTCGCTTACTGTGTGAACCATTTGATATAACTTCTTCCAGTCTATTTTTATCTTTTCAAGTTCCAACCAGTATCCTGATTTGAAACATATTACTTTATCAAGGTTCTTGTCAAATGTTTCGTTCTTACCCTCGTAACTTTTTATCCATAACTGGTATAGTTTGTCACCTGGATAAAAATCTATTTTTAGGTTTTTCAACGACCATTTTGCTCCCCTTACATGTGGGGAATGTCCTTTGTAATCATTCAGAGGTTTTGTTATACTTACTGGTAATGACAGCTCTTCCAAAGACCAGTCTTTTGCATTTAATGATTTTATGAAGTTGTATATGAAGTCATCCGTTTCCTTTTGTCCTGATATCATTATTTTATATAGCAACTCAAATTGGAATCCTTCAATGAAGTCAGGTGTGTTTGAACGTATTGCTTCAAATCCCTTTATCTCGACAATGTCAGAACAAACTCCGTAGGTCTTACAATAGTAGCAATCCTCTTCTCCGCAGTTTTTTGTTTTTCCTGATTTTCCATCCCAATCTACAAAAGCAAAGTATTTTTTCTTCCTCTCGTAGAATAGTATTTTTTTGTATATCTTTGCCATTTCCAGATTGATTCCTCCCAAAAACAACGGATATAATTTTTTAAGATGTTCATTTATAAATAGGTTTATTTTCTCGTTCTCAACATTGTAGTCTTCCATTGTAGTCATTCCTGTTGTCAAACAACTATCGGTATCTGCATATATCACTTTTAGTTTTGTTGTATTTACAAAATCTATTATTGCTTTTATTATCTTCCTACCCATTCCAGTTGTCATTGCTGCCAATTCTGGGGAATATAATCTGCATGACTTTAGCGCCACGACTCCGTATACAGCATTTGTAATTGTTTTTGTATTAAACTGCTTCATATCAAATGTTTTATATTCATCCGAACCGTAAGCATATTTTTTCATCTCTGTTTGATACTTTTTTCTCAATACAAAAAGATGTTTGAAAACCGATGGAATTATTCCAACTTTGCTGTTATCAATTATTATTTTCATTTTTACTGTTTCTATTGGTTTGCTTTCATCTTGTTCAACTAATGATAACTCCACTTCTCCCAAGTCTAAACATTTATCTTTTACCTCTTTAACCAGACATTCTGGTGAAAGATTGAAAGACGTGATTATTGACGGATACATTCTGTTCACATCAAATACTGCAACATTATCAAACACTCCTTTTGGTGCATCCATAACATGTGCACCTTGATATGTCATCTCTATTCTGTTTTTGTCCGCCGTTGGAAGTATTAGATTGTTCTCTTTACCGTATCTCAATAATAATATGTCTACTAAATGTGAGTTCATAAGTTCAACAACAGTTTGCATTGGAAATCCTAAATCAGAAAGACTTTCATAATAACCTGTTATATCTAACTTATTGTTCAATTTCAACATTATTTCCACATCGTTTACTGCATACTCCACAAACATATTTATATTAGTTGTATAAGTTTCCCATATTTTCCCTCCCAAGAAATGTGTCTTTCCTTCTCCTACTAACTCGTTACCTACGTAATCTAATGAATATGACTTCAGCATCTTGTTATACATGTGTCTGAAACATGGTAACAAGTCCATTATAATCCTTCCTTTAATCCTTACTTCGTCATCATTGAAATATACTCTCTTTACTGGGGATAGTTTTGAATAGTCCACTCCCAACTTTTTCATTCTTGATACAATATATGGCATATCATATTTTGCTATATACCAACCCGTTATTATGTCAAAATCCTCTTTTATGATGTATTCAATGAACTCCCTTAATAATGTTACTTCATCATCAAACATAACCATTTTATAATCCTTTAATATTGTCTTATCTAAACTATCTAATTTATCATTCTTGAGTACAAATATTGTCTTACTGTTATCATATGAATTGTAAAAAGTTATGGATATTATCTTCTGTTCAGGATTGTTGAAATTAGGCACTCCGTTTCTATCATCATTTTCTATATCCAGATATAAGTATTTATAAGATATATTTACCTGCATACTCTCGTTTATATTGTCTATCCAATATCTTATCTGAAAAGGAATATCTGCTTCAAAATCTTTTTTATAAAATATCTTACTATCTGGGACATCTTGTGGCATTCTTGTAAATACCTTTCTTACATCATCTCCAAATATCGTCTTATATGGTGTCGTTGAAACTGAAATTACTTTGCTTTTCATCTTTGCATCATTTTCAGGAACATAAAAGTATGGTCTGAATAGTATATCTTTTTCCATTGTCTTAACTCCATTTATATCTCTTTTCCAGATATAAAATGTTGGAATCTGGTTTTCCTCTACATATTCAACTACTGGCATCATAAACTATCAACCATTTATTTTTGTTCTTTTTTGTTTTCTAAATATATTTGATATTCTAATTGTAATTCTAAAATAGAATCTAAAGAACTAATTGAAAATTCATTCAATTTTCTTTTGTTCCATCTCATTATTTTTTGTAATCTTAATATTTCATTTATTATTTGTTTCTTGTTCATCTTTCTGCACCTCTATTTCAATAAATGATTTGCTACTGTCTTGTAATTTCTGTGTTCCTGTTATTATACTATTTGTAATGATATGATATTCTTTTTTCAACAATTCCAATATGTCTACTGCTTTTGATATTGCTGTTCCTCTTGCCACTAATTTACATGTTTTATTCTTGTCTAACTGTATCATTACTGCAAGTGCATATTTAGTTGCAGATTTTTCCACCCATTTGTTCTCGCTTTCAATGAATCTGCCTCTTGCCACATATATTATTTGGTTGAATCCGTCTTTCATATAAACCATCTTATTGGATGTTGATTAGTTGATGTTTATTTATGATTTGGGGTAGGTTAATTGATTTGTTTTGATGTTTGAATAGGAGTTGAAAGGTAGATTTAAGGGATTTTTGAAAGGAATCATATAAAATCTTCCATATTCACTTGGTTTTCTGCAAATACTGGAATGTTTGTTATTTCTCCTGTTCTTTTGAATGTATCTATTGCCTTTTTGCAGAATCTATGCCTTTCAGTATGTGTCATTAACTCATTATATAAATCATCCATATTATACATAGTGAATATTATGAACTTTATACCTTCAATATATTGTATATAATTATGAAGTGGCAATCCTTCTGTACTTGTGTTATAAATATCATTGAATGTCTTTCCTTTGCATCCCTCACAACCACAGAAGGGTTTTGATTCATAGTTCTTTACTTTTAAATTGTTTCCGTGTATTTTTGATAGCTTTCCTATGTTCATAGCCGTTAGAAATAGTGGAAAACTGTATCCCATGAATACTGCCTGTTTTGCAGGAGAAGTGTTATCAAAAGAAACTGTATCTATTCTATCTTCAAACTCCCTTATAAAATATAATAATATTGCAATATCTTCCTTACTTGTTGGTGCAAAGAAATGAAAGTTATGTTTTTTATCTTCCTCGTGCTTTAGTATGTAAAGTGCCATTACCATCTGTGTTGACAAGATGTGTAGGTTATATTGTGAACCTGCACTACCAAATGACCAACCATCTGTGTTTAATCCCTTTAAATTTTCATACCATAAATCTATGTTCTTCAATGATGCTCCGTGCAATACATTATATATTTTGGCTTTTGAGTTCATTTCCTCTTTCATTCTTATTAGCTGCAAACCGTTTTCATATGACTCTACTGCCCTCATCTTATTTTCCTCCAATGTATTATCTTCTCTTACACCCGTATCTCTTATGAATGTTATCATTCCATTTCTTAATTGCCACTCACTGCATTCTCTAAAAGGTAGTGATGTCTTTGCTCCTATTTGTATTGCATATCCTCCGCTGTCTACCATATTATTTGTGTTGTATTGTAGGAATTTGTTATCATCGTTTCCTCTTGCTCCTTTTTCTCTCCAAACACCGACAGAATATAAAAAGTCATTATTATACTTTTGATATGTTGGTATTTTATCTACGTCTCTTGGAAGTATTCCAGAATAAAAATATTTTAACTGTTTTCCCAATTCAATCATAAATATCACTTATATTCTTTTGTTATTTCTGTTATAATTGTTATTAATGCAAATATCATTCCTGATGATAGTCCAAATCCTAATATAAAATTGTTTAAAACTAAACCAAAAATATATATAAACAATATCCATAAATATAAAAGTGAACCTATTGCCCATATAGTTTCTTTATCAGGTGTATTAAATGAAATTTTTGTCATATTAATCATCTTCTTACACTTTTAATTATGTTCTCCGAACCATAAAATTTTAATATTACATTATTCCAATCTTTTACTGCAGGGTCTTTTGCATAGTTTAATATAAATGCTAATGTTCTTGCATAACATTTTTCACAATGTATAATACATGGTTCATTATTTTTCATTCTATTATTATTACATGAAATAGACAGCTCATAAGGAACTCCTATTTCTAATCCCTGTTTTATTTCTTCATGTTTGACTAAATTAGCAAAAGGTGCATATATTTTTATCTTTTTTCCCGTTCCTGTTATGAAGCTCTTTTCCATATCATTTATGAACTTTTGTGAACCATCTAAAAAAGTTCTTGCTTTTGAGAAAGTGTTGTTTTTGAAGTCAAATGCCAATTCATATACAACTGCATAACCAAGATATTTTATGTCCATAGAAGCAGCTATTGATGCCGCAATGGAAAGAAATATCATATTTCTGCCAAATATAAAAAGGTTTTTCTTTCTTTTTCCTATTGCATCAAAATTTATTTTATATATTATGTGCTTTACATCTGTATTAAATCTTTTGTTAAAATCTATAACTTGTTTTTTTGCAAATATTATTTCCCTTTTCCATTTTTGACCATAATCAAAAGTTATACATGTTTTTACATTAAATCCATCATTGTGTGCTTTATGAAGTAATGTTAAAGAATCCGTTCCTCCACCTAATAATACTAAAATATCTTTTGTCATACTAATCAACATTAATTGAATTTACCTTTACTCGTCTAAAATTAATCCAATCATTACAATTATTGTTTTTACTTTATTATTCAATACCATTTTATCACACCCATTAATCTCATTGCTTCTGATTTTAACTTGTCATCTTTAAAGAATTCAGAAACTTGTGAAGTTATATATGGATACATATCGTGAAATTGATATAATTTGCAAGTATGTATTGCTGATGCAATTATAATAAATCCCATTGGTTTGATATTATCTTCAATAAACTTTGCTATATTATTTACCATTTCTTCTTGCATTTGAAATCTACCTGAATAATATTTTACAATATCATTAAATTTTGATAGTCCTAAATAATACTTATCTGGAATATATGCAAAATATATTCTACCTAAAAATGGCATTTTATGATGACTGCACCAAGACATGAAAACAGATGAACTTACTTGTATTTGATTCTCCATTCCCTCTTCCGTTGGAAATATTGTTATAGAAGTATCAAATGGTTTCTTTCCTTCTTCTGTAATTCCTATTGTTTTGTCATAAGTCATTGTTCTTTCATACATTCTTGCTACTCTATCAGGTGTATATTTTATTGTTTCTTTTTGCTTTTCTGTTAATATATTTTTATTAACTATTCCTGATATTATCATTTCAACTCCATTATTTATCATATTTTTATTCATTATAAAAATCACCTTATGAATAATCTTTTTATTTTATAAATCTTGTGAGCTGAAAACCCACGATTTCAATCGTGGGATGAAAGCGAACTATAAATAATTCCTTTTCCATAATTTAACAATTCAACCTCTTTGATATTTGTATTAATCTTATTATTTAATGAATCTGACAACAAAACATATTTTCCATAACTATGAACTCCTTTTACAATAAGTCTTTTGTTTTTTAAATTAACAACATCATTCGGTTGTAATATATATCTAATTCGCCTTATGCTTGGCTTGAAGCCTTTTCTATTGAGTTGAAGGCATCTGTTATTTCTTCTTGTCTGTGAGACTGCGAAATAATTGTTTCTTTTCTGTATTGTTCCTCCTGAAATGACAAATGCATCATTTATATGTGATTTTTCAAGTCCTTGTCTGATTCTGTTGTATTTTGTAATATATCCATAAGTATATTCACATCCAATTTTCTCAACCAAACGTTTTTTAACAATATTCATAAAAGCTGTCGCTTTCAATGATTTCTTAGCTTGTTCCTGAATTTTAGGAAAGCCAAACTCTTTGGCAGTCATATTATTCTTTTTAAGATTACATTTCTCGCATGAAATTGTCAGGTTAGAAACTCTGTTAGAGCCTTCCCTGCTTTTTGGAATGATGTGTTCAATCTGCAAAGGAACATCTTTCTTCCCGCAATAAACGCAAGTTCTATCAAACTTCTCCAATAAATATTCTCTTATTTCATATCCTTGCAATTCTCCTTGCTGATATTCAATTCCATTAATTTCAGGATTCATCATCCTTTGTGTATCGAATGAAGCAACTTCAACCACGACTTTTGAAACTGGTAAAATGCTTTTAATTTTATTTATTAATCTGTTATGAGTATCTAATTTATGATTTATGCTTGGGGTAAGCCATCCTTTTTTCTTTGAGCCTGTTCTGTTAAGAAATCTTGGTTGTCTATACCACAATTTATTTCTTCTGCCTCTGCGATACATTTTTCTTTCTTCAATTTTCTTTACAATATCTGTTCGCAGTTTTAATTCTCCAGAAATCAGTTCTTTTGCATCTGTTGTTGCTGAAAAACCTATCCATTTGTATCCTGAATCAATACCTAATGTTATTGGATGTGTTGCCTCTCCTGTCGCATAGTTCAGTTGTATTGTAAATGGACTTCTTTTTACAACTTTTGCCTTCTTTTGTTTTAACATCATATTTGCCTTTTGTTGTGTTGTCGGCATCAATGGATTTCCGCGCTTGTTTAATACATACACAATGTTCTGAACTCTCAAGTCAGAACTCCCTGTATGCTGGGAATGGTTCACATCGAGGTTGTTTGAAACGGTTTTTAAGCCCTGCTCACCGAGAGTGTCCTCTCTGTTTAAAGACAGAACCACAGAGCCAGAGACTTGTGAAGCATCTTTGGGTGTGTATGTATTTCTCGTTTCAAACTGCTGTTGTGTGTTTTGCATATTTCTCAACCCTCTAATCAAATCTTACGTTGAACCTCACGATTCAAGCCAACGAATTTATTCGTTGGTAGCTGACAGAACCTTTGTTATTTGCATAATCAATCATTACTTTCTCTGAAATGTTCTCTTTGTTCATACTCATAAATTCACCTTATTCCTAATAGTATATGTAATCTTGTGCTAAATTTTATATTGTTATCTATACAATGTTTTGCTAACCATCTACCAATTTCTGTTATGGTAACCAAGTCTGTTCCTTTTGGCATAAATATACTTCTGTCTTTTATTTTGTATTTATCAATTATCTTTAAATAAGTATCTAATTCACTATCATTATCTATAACAAATTTGAAATAAATATTTTGATAAATTAAATATTTTTCTATAATATTATAATTTATTTGTCCTAATTTTGGACTTATTGTTACAATATCAAATTTATATTGCTCAAAATTATTTGTTCCGTTTGTTTCCATTTCAAATGTATAGTTAACATTCTCTGTTCTTAATTTGTTTATTATTTCATATATTTCATCCAAATAAATCGTAGGTTCACCGCCTGTGAACGATATATTTCTACATTCATTGACTGAAGTATATCTTTTTATATTTTCTATTATTTCATCAATATCCATTTCTATGCCTTTACTTAATGCTTCTTTTGTGTCACAAAACATACATGGGGGATTAATATTGCATCCAGATACTCTTACAAAAATTGTTGGTGTTCCTATTGACTTTCCTTCCCCACTTAAACTATAAAATATTTCATTTACTTTCATACAATCACCTTCTTTTTAATGAAATTCATCATCATTATTTCTATCTGCCTGCTTCCGACCAAACCTTCCTTTTCACATATAAATCTGAAATCGTTATATATTTCAGGTTTTATACTATATCCAAAAACTTTATTTCCTCTTTTATTAACTTTCATTTTTTTATAATCTTCTTTTTTAAACATACTATCACATTAAAATCACATTTTCTTTATTTTATCAATCCAACATTCAAGCTCATTTACTTTTCCTGCTATATAACCATCCTCAAAATCATTTTCATTTTTCATAAACTCATCTGCTATATCTTTTTTATGTTTAATTTCTTTAAGTTCATTAATCCTTTCTTGCATTTCTTTTGTTAGATTTTGCTTAAAATCATTGTGTTTCTTTTGAATTATACCTATTGTAACTGCATTACATTCTGTTGCTAATTTCCAAAATTCAATGTCTTTTATAATTTTAGTTCTTTCTCTAATATTATTTAATCTTTCTTTAAATTCTGGTGTTTTTAAATCAGAAAGTTCTCCAACTTTTATTCCACTAAAATCACATTTATCCATTCCTTTTGAAAGTATTTTACATATCTCTTCTGGAGATTTTTGGTTTATCAATCCATCTTTCTTCATTACTTCTCTTATCCTTTTTGAAGGACATTCAATTCTTTGTGTTACAAATTTTCCATCATCTTTTCTTAATTCAATCCAACCATATATTTTACTAAATATAAAATCAACATCTGTAATTTTTGGTTTGTATATCTTTTCATAAATATTGTTTATTTCTATCTTTTTTGAATTATAATATTCATCCGTTAATAATTTTATTAAATGTAATCTTTCTTCATTTAATCTTTTTCCTGAACATTGTGTCTCAATAAAATCAACTATTGCATTTAAATCATCTATTTTTGTCCATGTATACATATTAATCACCTTTGTCTAATTCACTTAATGGTTGAACATATAATATTGCATTTATTATATCAATTGCTATTTCTTTTATTTTTATTATATTTATTTCATAACTTTCATCATTATCTAAATTAGGTTTTTCACCTATTAATTTAGCAACTAAATAATTAATATCAATTTTATCATTTAAATTCAACACTAAATATTTACTTGGTTGTTTTCCTATCTTTTTTCTTTCATCTTCTATTATTTGTCTTACTTCTGCCAAATCCTTCTTTCTTTTAGTATTAAGGAATTTCAAATCTCCAGCTTTGATTACAATATATTTGTCTATGTCTAATTTGTCTATCATAATAATCACTTGTCTTTCAAGTTTGTTATTTTCTTTTCCAATGTGTTCATAATGCTGATTGCTTTTGCATCAAGAGCTGATACCCCGAAATTTATCTTTGTATAAAAATATGTCAAATCTTCTATTATTTTATCTATTTCTTCATTTCTTGTTGTCATATTAATCATCTTTCCTAAATTTAAAAAAACTATTTGTTCTTGGAAACACAATATCATCATCAAAATCTTCATTATGATACATAAAAATCTCATCAATACTAACTTTTATTAATTTTGCATTATAATATTTTTCTAATTCTTTTGCTCTTAACATTATTGCTTCATTAACATATTTTTTAAAACCTTTTTTAGTTTCAATTTTACGTGATGCTTTTTCATTTAGTTTAATATGTGCATTTCTCCAAAAATTTTCAATTATGCAACCCATATCCCAGCTTTCAGAACTTGTTATTATTGTCATAATAATCACTCTGTATATTCTGCATAATTGTCTCTTGTTTCCCATACTTTGACTGTTTTCAATCTTGATAAATAATAAAATCTACAAATATTATCATATTATCACTTTCTATATGATGCAGATTTACCATCTCCTTCATAAACTTCTACTTTACTTAAGTTTTTAATAAGTGGTTTAACTAATTTATATATTTCTTTTGATATGTTTTCTGCTGTTGGATTTCCATCAAAAGTATATAATTTCTGTTCTTCTTGAACACAAAAATCTATATAATGAACATCATACTTGTTTGATAAAGTTGCATGGTTAAAGTTTTCATCTATTATAGTTTTAACTGTTTCTTTTACTTCCTTAAAATCTTGTATCATTCCTAAACTATCAGTTATATCTCCACTAAAATATATAACCACTACAAACGTATGACCGTGATTATTAGAACATTCTCCGTTATAATTTAATAACCTATGTGCCGCAGGAAAAGATACTGTTACTTTGTTTTCATACATATTATCACCCTGTTACTGTTTTTGATGTTATTATTTTAAAATTATTTGAAAATATAATATCATTTAAAAATTTTAAATTTTCACCATTAAATAAGTAATCATTTGTATCATTTTCTGTATCAACTTCTATATTTAATTTTTTAAGAGTTTCTTTTGAAATATTAATACATACTATAATAGAATTTAATCTTATAGATCTTATTATCCCTTTTTGTCCATATTTATTAATAAATTTAATTCTATCATGTGTTGCATGTATTACTGCAGTATTAAAATCTTCTGTAAACCATGCTTCATTATTAAAACCTTCTATTTTTATGTTTTGTAAATTATCTTTACTTGTTCCATGATATAATATTACCATATTTAATCACTTTGTATTAAAATCAATTCTTTACTATTATGGACTACATTTACATTCTATTATATCATATTCTATATTAGCCCTTCCTGTAATATTGTTAATGCCACCACTTTCATAATGAACATAATATGTTTTATAAGTTTGTGAACTATTACAAACATTTTCATAATATTTATTATAACATGGGTTATTATATAAGATATTACTATAACAAAATATTTATTATACTTATTAGTATTAATAAAATAAATAAATATTTCTTATACATTAAAATCAATCCTTTTACCGTTCTTGTTTATATACTCCATCAACACTTTTGATGTAAACACTTTCCATATTCTTCTACCATTATTTTTGTTTAAATAAAATGCAAATCTTGTTGGTATTCCAAACTCCTCTTCTATTTCCAATAATCTTGTTAATTCATACATTGAATCTTCATTGAAATAAAATTTTGGTTTTCCTGTTACTTGTTTTACTTGTTCTAATATTACTTGAAAGTTATTAATATGATTTAATGTTTTATCTTGTTTCATCAATAATAAATCAGCTGGTCCGATTGAACCTGATACTCTACTTACAAACCATCCTTTTTCACGAAGTAGTCTTCTTCTTACATCTTCTGCTCTATATCCACGCTTCATTTAATAACCCTATTAATTTTATTAAAACATATATTTTCCCAATTTCTTCTATATAAATTGTTTTCATCAATAAAAATTGTTTTATATCCATATTTACTAAAATAATATCTTCTAATCCAATAATAATTATATGGTTTCCAATAATTTGCAAATACTTCTATTATAATCTTTTTTGTTTTATGTATAAAGTCTGGATTTTTACTTCCTATCCAAAATTTATTGTTACCTACATATTTAAATGGTAGTTTATATTTCTTACATAAATATATAACTCTTTTTTCATATTGGGTTGGACGCTTTGATAAAAATTTACTTGTTGAAAACATTTTTCTATATTTAGGACTTTCCCATAATTTTTTCATTCTAATAGATATATTCTTTTTGAATTTTTTAGTATACATTGACCTTGGACGAAGTTTACCTATTTTACTTACACTAACTTTATCTCTATATTTTTTATATTTCATAGGATTATTTTTTATACTCATTTTACTTCTTATTTTCTTTTGATAATTAGTTTGATGTTTTCCTAACATTCCTCTTGGATGTTTATGTGTTTTATGCCATTTTATCTTAATATTACTTTGTTGAAGATTCATCTTTTTTGTTCTAACAAATTTTCCTCTTTTTTCCTTAACCGTAATTATCACTTTAAATAGTAAATTTGTTTGGTTCATATATTTTATCAATACTTTTAAATATTATTGACTTTAATTCAAACCATCTATTATAATCTGGTTTAATTCTATCTTTTAAACGGTTATTCCAAATATTTAATATTGCATCATTATTACTGTTAAATATATGCCAAAAGAATTCTGCTTCTTCTTTTGTTTCTAATTCTATTGTTATTCCACTAAACACATTTACATCTCTCTTTTTTATTATCATATTACCACCTATTATCACTTTTGTTTAAATCATCTTCCCAGACAAATGGAGAATATGCTAATTGTAAATTAGATACTGTTTTATTGGTATGCTAATACAACTAAACATATGAAGCACTCATACTTGATATCACGGGTAGAGTGGTTCTCCATTGTATCTTTTAGGATTATTTTTTTTATCTAATTTCTTAATTTCATTATTTGTTTCTTTATGTATAATGTCTTTCTTCTTTTTAAACATATTTCTTATTTTCTCAAACATTTAATCACCCTTTTTAATTATTTGTTCTAATTGATGTTCTTTTAACTTTAATATTTCATAATAAATATCATCTTGTTTTACTTCCATTATGCTCAACTTATTATATATAAAGTATATTGTTGGAGCAGTCAAAAGCAATATTACAGCTACATTCAAATCTATAAGTAAATATAGACATCCTATACAAAGTGCTGTAACTCCAAAATAAAAGAAAGTATTATCATTTTTCATTATTATCACTTTTTCTATAAAAAATATTAACTGCAGTTATATGTGAACAAACATTATGCTTCATTTGATACCACTTGCATCCACATGATATTGCTGTCTTCATATCAACATCCCATTTAACTTCCCAAGTATCACTTTCTCCTTTCACATAAAAAGTATCTTCATCATACTTTTCTACTTTACCTTCATCTACTAATTTTTGAGCTTTATCAAAAATCTTTTGTGAAACATCCATATTATCACTTACTTAATACATAATATCCTTCCATCCACAATTATTACAATGTGCTTCAAAATTATCTCTTTTGAATTTACCTTGTGCTCTTGATTTCTTTGTTCTACGTTGTATGTAACGACATTTATTGAAGTTATTACATTTTGGGCAATACATAATAAATCACTCATCAATCTCATAACCTGATATTATATTTTTACTGTTTAATTCATCCATACACTTTTCTATCTCATTTCTTGCTTTCTTTATACTTATTTTATTTGAAACAAAAATATTTAAATTAATTGTTTTATTCATATCAAACATCTCTTATTGGGTTGAACATATAATACAAATCAACCTTGTCTGTTTTCTGGTATATTACCATTGGACTGTCTCTTTCCATAAATATTGATAAATTCCCAAACAACGGTACAAGTGCCTTTTGTATTGAACTGTTTTCAAACGTTTCTTCGCATTCTCCTTTGCCTTCAAGACTGTTTACTGTTGTTCTCATTACATCATCATTATCATTTGTTGAAACAATATAAACTAATCCATTGTTTATCATTATACCAAACTTACTTGCTTGTAGTGCTCCTGCGTTTTTTATTGCCTCTTTTATTAAATCAACATTTAATTTTATATATGTCTTCAGCTCCATATTCTTTAATTGAATTATGTTTCCATCTTTTATTGACATTATTGGTTCATAATATATTTCACTGTGTTTCTTGTCAGACAGTCTTGCAGTATAATCTACTCTACCATTACTTATCTTCAAAAATGAGTTTGTTTCTTCCAAAGTTATTTTATCATCATCGTGAAATGCTGATTTAAGTATGTTCATCAGACTTTCAATGTTTTCTATACAAATTTCTGCATTTGTTGATATACCATCCAACTTGATATTTACTATTGCAGATGTTGATGTGTTCTTGTCAAACCATGAAGTCTTTATTAAATTGGTATCTTTATTTAGATTTAACACTAACATCTTCGTTACATTTTGGTTTGCAGATAAATATTCCAGTGCTTTTTGAAAGTCCTTCTTTTTGAATGAACCTATACTTGTCATAATTAATCACCTAATATTCTTTAACAATTTCTTTAAGTTCAAATAATAACTTTAAATGTTTTTCATTTAAATATCCACTATCTAAATGATTCTGAACTAATTCAAATACCTCAATTATTTGTTCCATTTCCTCTTTTGATATTTCAATATTTATTATTTTATCATCTACCATGTTAATCACCTATTTTATCATATCCATCAGTTTCTGTATTGATAGGTTTTCTATCAACTGATTTTTCTTTATTTTTTTGTATCTTGACTTGAAGACTCTTGCGAATCCTCTTATGCCATTTTCATCAGTAAATGTTTGTATAGCCAAGTCAACAGCGTGTGGTGTTTCTTTCCTGACTCTCGGTTCGTCAAATCCAAGTTCAGTTCCCTCCTCCGAATCATAAGCATCTTTTGCCTGTGCTATCATTATTACGTTTGCAGGTATGTTCATCAAAGATGCTATTACTCCGTTCCATTTTTTTGATAGTTTGTCCCAATTTCTCCTATCAGAAGGAACACCCTTCTTGTTTATTGTTGGTTTTCCCTTGCTTGTCTTTGACCCTTCAACTCTTATTATTTCAACATTTAGCCACATTTTTATTATTTCCCAGAATATTGTCATACTATCTATTCCTATTGTCATTAGTTTTCCCGTTTCATTGTGGTATTTTATTGCTTCGTTTTTTATTATGTTCAAATCGTGGTCAAATTGCTGCATTGTTGCAGTTTCATCATAATTCATCGTCTTCTCATCCAATACAAGAGAGTTAAATATTGCTATTTCTCCGTTTTTTATCATTTCCTGATATTGCATGTTTGATTCTATTAATGGTGTCAATCCATTTTCAAGGTTTATTATCATTTTTGGTGCAGGTGCATCCATTAATATTGACGATTTCCACGTTCCCTGCCTCCCAAATAACAGTAGTTTTATTCCCTGTCTTGCTGTCAATGCCTCTGTTATACTTAATCTTGTGTCCTTTGGTGTGAACTGCTTTCTTATCAGACTATCTATTACTTCCGTTCCGTGTTTTGTGTTTACTTCTATTGTTTCATCAGTTTCTTCCACTTCTTCCTCAACTTTTGGTATTATCTTTGGAACTTCTATTTTGTTCGTTTGGACTTTTACTCCTGTAAATATGTTGTCAAAAGCATCTCCCATATAATCACCTATCATGTATTAATTGCCGGTCATATGGAGTCACATATCAAATGTTTTTTGGAGCAACAATCCGAAGATACATTGCATCCTCAACACCATTTGGGCAAATAACTCCATATTAATGACTTTCGGCTTTACTGCATTGTTTTTATCTCAACTGACGTTGAGTCCAGCGGCTCCAAACCATGTATGTTCAATCTTACTTCCTCAACACCATCTCTTTCTCCCATATACAAACTACCTATTAGCAATACCCTACCTCCAACTCTGAACTTTTGGACATCTTCCTCATCTATATACCCCATTAGGGTCTGAATATCCATGTTTTCTATTTCTTCATAGTCATCAAACTGTATTGCTCTGCTTGCGTTTGCAGTTGGTGTTGGGGATATACTTGCCACGTTTGTCTCCGTTACAAAGAATTTGTATTTGTTTGTGGATTCATTCATCCAATTTATCAATTCCTTGTATGGAGTTGTTATTCCTGCTAACAGAGTTTTTATCTTACTTAAAGGTATGTTTTCTTCCATTACTTTTATGTCCTTTGTTTCATACATTTTGAATGTTCCTGTTAGCATTGCAGAATATAATGTGTTGTTTTTGAATTCATAATATATTGGAGAGGTTGTCCCATCTATTGTATCCAATTTGTCTTGCAAATCAACCGTTTGTAGTTGCATGTTGTGGTCTTGGTCTATTATTATTGTGTGTAAGTTTCTGTGTATCTGTGGAGAAGCACAGTTGCATCCCTGTTCTTTTAGCTTACCTTCTGCCTTCAATTTTGCAAGTTCTTCGTATTTCTCTCCCTCTATCAGCGGTATACATATGTGGCATCCTATTGGTTTTCCTGTCGTTGCCTTTCCTTTTCTCCTGTCCAGTAAAGTTCCATCTGGAAGAATCCATCCACCAGATATTGCATTAGCAGGATTTTCTGCCTTGTCTTGTGCATCTGCTCTTGCTGATGATAACCAGTCCCTTATTCTGAAATCTTGTCCTATTACAATTATGCTAAACACCTTTCCTGTGTTGTAGTTTTTTAATGGCTTTACCCTTACTGAAAGTTCGTTTATTGTCATGTTATCATATTCATCTTCTGTCTTTCCAGAGTATCTTGCCTTATATTTGTTCTTGAAGATATTAAATAGGTTCTTTAATCCCTCCTTGTCCTTACCCATCTTTGTTGCCATCTCGTCTACTTTGTCATAAATACTTGTCATATAATCACCCGTTTATTTTGTTTAAATCCGTGTTCTTTACTATGTTCTCTATATCATACAACTCATCAAGGACTTTGTTCTTGTCGTAGTTGAGTTTTATTAGTATTACAACCGATATTGGTGTTTGTTTTGGTGTTGTTATTAAATGGACATGCTCTCCCATGTCCTTTCTTATTTCCTTTGCAAACACTGCTATCCCGTTGTTCTTTCTTATTACAAGATTCTTTATCATTATCAATCGCCTGTTGAATTTTAAAATTTTTTAAAGGTTTTGGTAGTTGGTAGTTTAAAGTATTTAAAGGTTTTGAGGATTTGATTAGATTTTTTATGATTAGATTTTTATTCCCAACTTTCTCAATTCTATCATTAGGAACATAAGCTGAATTTCTGGAAAGCTCGACATTGAAAGTCTATCATCAATTTCTGCAAATACCTTTATTACATCTGCGTTTAACAACTTATTATTTTCCAACCAATCAAATAAATTTGTTAAAAATTGAGTGTGCATTCCTTTCTGTGTTATCGCTTTTGTGTATCTGACCAATAATAGTATGTCCTGTGGTATCTCCTTGAAATTGTATATTTGTTTGTTGTTTTCTATGTTACCAAATATCATGTTTATTGCCGCTCTTGCATCTCCATTACAAGACTCTATAATCATCTTTATCTTATTGTCATCCAATGTCATGTTCTCCCTTGTCAGTATGTTTTTTATTATTTTTTCAATCTCTTCTTTTGTATACCTTTTGAAATGAAATATAACACATCTTGACTTCAACGGATTTATCAATTTATGAACATAATTTACGGATAGTATGAACATAGTATCTTTGTATTGTTCCATTACTCTTCTCAACGCATTCTGTGCTTCTGGTGTTATTGCATCTGCCTCGTCCAACAGTATTATTTTAAACTCCGAGTTAACTGGCTTTGCTTTTACAAAGGGTATTATTGTCTTACGCAGTGCCTCTATACCTCGTTCATTTGACGCATTAAGTTCCCGAAAGTTGTATTGAACTGTATCTTTTAACATGTAGTTGGCTATCACTCCTGCAAAGGTCGTTTTTCCAAGACCAGCTTCTCCGCAAAACAGTAAATGTGAAATTTTGTTGTTGTCTATCATCCACTTTATTTTGGTCTTTATGTCATCTTGTCCCACTATCTCATCAAACGTTTTTGGACGATATTTCTCTATCATTATTTCCATTATTAATCACCTTTTCTGCAACTTCATTTATTTTACTTTCTATCTCCACTTTATCAGTAAATATGTTTTCATAACTACATTGTGGCTTTTCATTAATAAAATATCTTCCGTCTGTATAAATGTAATCACATTCCAGACATATGAAGTTGTATTCCCAACCTATAAATTTACCTTTTTCAATTATCATTTTCCATGTGTTCAATATAAGTTTATGTTTGTGTTCTATTATATTAATCACCTTTGTTTTCTAAAAGCAAGCTCTGCTCTAATATAGTATTTTTCTGCTTCTTGATATTTTTCTTTAAATTCTCTAACAGATTCAACAATTTCCAAGGCATCCATACTTTCACATTCTGTAATTATTTTTATGTCTTCAATTATCATACCAGCCTGCTCGTTTTCAGCTTTGGCTCTGCAAAATCGTTTGTCATAAAATCACCTTTTTTTAATAAATTTCCCTTTCCAGCCATCCACATATTTACACCTTTATTTTTTCATTCAAGCCCAGCCATCTTCAATAATTTTCTCGTAATTAAATCCTTTCTTTTTCCGTAAACCCAGCAAAAAAACTTCCTTACAAGTGTCGCAAACCAAAACCACATCGGAAATATATACCATTCTCAAATCTTTTCTACAAATCGGGCATGAAAAAGAAACCAATGATTTAATAAATCCGTTTCTTCCTGTTATTTGGTCTATAATGAATTGTTTTTTATCGCTCATTTTTACCACCGCTTTCGCAATATTAACACCAATAACTTTATTATTATCATGCCTATGTTTTCTCGCCGTATTTTTCCTTGAGCTTTTTGAGTTCATTAATTGCCATTCTGTTAGCTCTACATACTTCATAATCAGATATTTTTTTAGCGTCTGAATATTTCTTTTCAAGTTCATCAATCCTTTTGTCTATCTCTTCCAGAATCTTGCCCTCGTATTCCTTGAGTTGCTGTTTGAGATTTTCAATTTCTTTCATCAGGCGTTTCGTTGAATCATCGGCAAATTCGGTTATTATTTTTTCATGCTCAAAATCTTCTTTCGTCTCTGATGAAGCTTCCTTGAGCTGTTTCTGCAAACGCTCTATTTCTTCATGCTGGATTCTGTTCAGATTTTCAAGCTCTTCTCTGCTTATTATTTTATCTTCGGCTTCCTTGAGTTCATTAACATACTTGTCCTGCTTCGCCCAAAAATCCTGGTGTTCCTTGATATATTTTTCCGCATCTTGAAGATGCTGTTCTAATTCCCTGATTTTCCTTACAAAACTAACATTTTCATTTCCTTGCAATTCGACTGTTTTGACATACTTTTCAACAGATTCCACTATGTCTAACGAGTCATTGCTTTCGCATCCTGTTATTTTCTTGATGTCCTCAATAATGCT